>Ga0256831_1001197_pt1 | contig 13712 bp, 11 predicted proteins | sample 132544metaG_FD_189087 | JGI IMG/M metagenome (GOLD analysis project Ga0256831, IMG submission 189087) | Hydrothermal vent microbial communities from Lau Basin, Pacific Ocean - 132-544 | ecosystem: Environmental > Aquatic > Marine > Hydrothermal vents | place: Pacific Ocean: Lau Basin | collected...
TGATATTACTATAATAAATTGAGAACTTTATGATTTTCATCTTAATATATTCTTTCAATTTCAGTATTGAAATAATTGATACACTTTTTAATATCCGGCACTGAATTATCCCAATTGTATTCATACTCAATTGATAGCAAACCTTTAAAGTTCTGACGATTTAACTCTTCTAAAACCCCATCTAAATTAATAACTCCCTGTCCCCATATAACATCGTGCTGCTCTGCTTTCCCTTCCTCTTTGGCATGAATGTCTTTAAAATGTAACGTTTTAATTCGTCCTTCATATTTTTTAAGTGCTCCAACAGGATCAATTCCCATTCGTTTAAAATGTCCGATATCAACACAGGCTCCAACACGATTACTTAATCCTTTTACCTGTTCTAGAAATAGTTCCGGTTTCCAGTAAAGCGACGGTTTTGGGTGATTATGAATAGCAACATTTATGTTGTACTGGTTTGCTAGTTTATCTACATATATTAGCTGATCGTATTCCGGCTCACATGTAATAACTTTAATTCCCATGTTTTTTGCAAATTCAAAAAGTTGATTCCACTCTTCGTCACTACTACAGCGAACAACACCACTTGCATAAATCTTTACATCTTTAGATTTGGCATAAATAAGCGTTTTCTGCTGTAACTCTTTATCCATTTTGTAATCGAATTTACCTTCACCAATGGCATCTCCCAGTGGCTGGCCGTAATATGCTTCAATATAATTCAGCCCAAGTTCACTAACTTTATCAATAGCCTGCTGAAAGCTGAATTTATGAAATGTGTATGCCTGTACTCCTAACAATAGCCCTGATTCTTTTAATTTGTTCTTATTTGATGAACAGCCTGAAAATGACAGCATCAAGGCAAATAACAATGAAACACTTAAAATCTTTTTCATAATGTTTTTATTTTACTTAAAATTCCTAATTAATTTTTCTTAGCCGGTTTTATTTGTGGCAATATGACGTAAATTATTTTACTATACCCTATTTTGTTTAACTCCAATCAAAAACATTTTTCACCCTTTGTCTCTTGGGCATGAAATGCCCATTTATTTACATATTTTAAGCTAATAAAACGTACCTCGCCCATATACTCTTGGGTTGCTTTTTATATATTCCTCCTTACCTAGTTTTTATTTGTATTTTTCACCCTGAAAGTGACGTTTTTTGCCAAATCTTTTTATAATAACAACATGAAGATAAGCAATTAATACCTCTTTTGTTTGTTTTCATTTTATATTATTACATTTTATAATTATTATTTATTTATCTTCCACATCATGTTGCTCACTCATATATTTCTCACCTTCTATTGTAAGAAAAAAGTCCATCCAGATATATGCCAGTTTATCACCTTCTTTGACCTTAACATGATGCTTTGAACCCAATGGTATATGAAGCATCATATTCTCCACCAGTACCTCATCTTCGCCGTCAGCATAGCAATTACATTTACATCCGTTCAATCCGAGAAATATCTGATCGAGCATTGGATGTTCATGTTCACCTACCTCATCAGGCCCTTCGGATTCAACTGATCCAAGTGCAAAGCGAGGGACTAAACCTTCCGGCAATATCATTCTGTTAACTGTTTTATCACTTTTAATATCTTCTTTGTATGTAGAGCAGTCTTCTAAAGCTTTGAAATAAAGGCCTGCGAAATCACTTTCTCTGCTTTTAATCACTTCAATATCTTTCTCGTCTAAAAGCTTACGAATAAGAATAAAGTGCAACTCTTCTCCCTCCTTAACAAATAGACTATACCGGGAATCATACGGAACTCTTATTATTGTATTTGAGTTTATGGTATGTTCCTTTTCGTTATTAATAAAACACCCCTTCCCCTTGAAAGTTAACAACACATCAATTGTGTTTTTTTGCACACTACTTTCAAATGTGTTTTTTCCTTTTATTGAAATATACTCTATCTCTACATCCTTTACCTCATCTTTTAATACCGGATTCTTTATCGTCTTACTATCAAATACACCCAATAACCTGTTTAACGACAGTAACTCTTTATTCATACCATTTTACTTGTTTTGTTAATATAGATACTCACCAATCTTACTTATATAGCTTTGTCCATAAACATATCCTCCTTTATCGGTAGTATGACAGAAATCGGGAGCCCATACATTATCAGCTTTCTCAACTCTTATAACAGAGTGTTTCGGCTTATTACAGGTGAAAACTAATTTCATCGGACGCTTTGCAATGAACGTACGTATATAAGAGTGCGGTAATTGTAATTCTTCACCATGTTTATCCGGGTCTAACGAATATCCAGCTCCACACTCAATATAACAATCCTTTCCATACACGTTTTCCCCATTAACCCAAACCTGAAAGCCCTGCCAATGGCCTGTCCACGGTAGTTCATACTCATCCTGTCCTGTTGCCTCTATATCCACATAACTTTTGCCGGAAATATTGTTGCTTTGATAATCAGAAATCCAGTCTCTAACTTCAATTACACCTACATTATGAAATTTTGCAACTAATTTTCTATGAATAATCTCATACCCCCACAAAGCAAGCATGCGATAATTTGATAATCCTGGCTGAGCTATAAGAATCCTTGTTGCAGGTGACACATTCTGGATCTTTCGAATAAATTTCTCATACAGGGCTTCATACCCACTCAAATCTCTGATAGTACATTCGGCTCCGGAAAGATCTTCATAACTGTTAATATTTAAAATCTGTTCCGGTAATAGAGGTTTCTCCCATCTAACAACCCCCTCCTTGTTATTTACTGATGATATTTCCCTGCATACTACCTGATGATTATCACCATGGTATGTGCCTATTCTGATAATATCACCGGGGTTCACATCTGCATCTTTTATCTGAGGACATTTTAACTGATACTTATCAGCATAAGATATTTTACCGGTGGTAAACCTTACTGTATAATCTTTTGTGTTTTTATTATATTTTATCTGTTCAATGTCGAATGTCCAAAGTTTCTTAACATCCTCCTCAGACAAACCTGTAACAATACGATGTAGTTGTCTGCTACTGAAATCTGCATCGTCATTTGTTGCGCTCTCATTAATAATGATGTCAGGAATAAACTTATCAAAGAACCCTGTGTAATCATGTACTCCGTCATTATCAAGAAACAGTGATAATTTCCAACCCCCTATACCTGCATTCATGAAGTTATGAAACCGGTTCGAGGCAAAATTTATGATAAAGTAAGGATTTACCCCATCGATAATCTTAATCTCGTAATGGCGTTTTTTAGCTTCGGTAAACTTATGTATCCAAAATGCATTCTTATCCACATACCTGTATTCCATACCGGAACTAAGAACGGCAGGCTGGGTTATGTCATAAGATACTTTTCCCTCTCCATATACACATTCATTCTTTTCATCAGAACTTAACTGTCCTAAGGAAGAGCCTTCAAAGCAAATAATCTTTCCATACCTATATTTAATCTTTATGGAAGAACCTTTTTCAGGAGGACTTTTAAACCAAACAAAGTGAACAGGCTTATTACTCTCATTAAGTTTTCTGACGACTAAAAAACCGGGGTTTTCAGGCACATTACGTGACCAAGCTCCGTCATGTATTTCCCCTGTTTGTTCTTTTTTGTTAACTGATACTTCATGAGCATAAGTTGCAGGATGTTTTAATTCGAATTTAACAGTTTCTCCATCGCCGCTAAAAACTTCTTCTTCCTCTCCAATAGTCCTGTTTACATTACTAAACCTACCAATAATCTCACCATCTGCTTTAACCTGCATCACCCCGAAATCAGAAGTACGTAAAGCAACCTGACATAATGCAATCTCGTCACCATATAAATCAAATTCAACTTTTGAATGTAATCCTGAAATTTTTATCCCCTTACCTTCATACAACATTTTATTATGAAAACTAGATGTGTCCCCATTATTAAAACGCATCTGCTCCGGCAGCATTGTTGTTGACAACTCATTCATCACATAATCAAGTACCTGCCCTGAAAATCTTGTCATAATACTGCCTGCTTCAAACTTACCTCCACCTCCCCATGTAATAGAACTTCCTGAAAGAACAATGTTTGTTTTTACCGGAACAAACTCTCCGCCACCTTTCTTTGCATTATGATTGCATGCAACAAATAGCAAACTTGCTGCCAGAGCTGGAGCAATCAATATCTTTCTCTTATTTAATAACATAATTTAGAACTTTTGTTATTTCCAATGTCCAGAGTTCACTCCCGGCAAAAAAATAAAAATAGAGCCAGTAAAGTTTTAGACATTATTATTTTATTTTAAATATAATATTTCAACCAATTTTGCAACATCCTGATATGACCATCTAATTATGTGTTGACATTGCCAACTGGCTATGCTTCATACTCAACAGCAGTAGGAATTATCTGCTTCTCATAAAATTCACTGCTTATCTCATCTATCTCGTGCTGTTTATCTAGCTTTATATACCAATTAATATTGGTGTCATTAGTCAAGTTACCGGAACTGATAAAAGTCTCATTTTCAGACTGGTAAAGTTTTGCATGAAGTCCGGGCACTTCAAAAAGATTAACTTTTAAACCTTTCATCCCGTTATAACCTTCACCTTCTCGCACATAATATTTTACATCTACGCCTCTTTTTGTGGCATCGTTAATGGCATTTTTCAATTTGTCCCAACCTTCGAAATCGTTAAATGGCGAAATCAGAATCAGATACTCGTCTGCGTTTTCAACCAGCGAAATAATTGCGTTCAGGTTCTCTTTTATATCTATAAATTTCATAATCTTCAATTTTTAATACCTTATTTTTTTATGCCTAATGGTTGAATGTTTTTTTCGAAAAATTTTTTCATCTCATCGTATTCATCTTGATTGTCTAGAATATACGTCCAGTTAATGTCTTCGTTGTATTTCAGGTGTGCCGAGCCAATTACTGCGCTGCTTTCAGAAAAGAACATTTTTGAGTGTAAATCAGGCACTTCGAAAAGTGTTACATTTAACTCTTCTGTTCCTGGAACTCCCTCTTCTTCACGTACATAATAGCGAATTTCAACTCCTTTTGCAGATGCATTATTGATTGCGTTTTTCAGGTTATCCCAACCATTTAAATCGGTGTACGGAGAGACCAGTATCACGAACTCTTTTGCGTTTTGGATTACAGAAATTATCGTATCGATGCTTTCTGTTGGATTTACTAATTTCATTGCTAATTTAGATTTAATTATTCATAATTAATGGCTAAAGCCAAAATTCAATTTATTTAATTTTTAGTTGAACTCTCCGGTAATCATATTTGTGAGCATAAATTGTCGCTCTCGAAACCGTGTCGTTTTTATCATTATACAAGCTTTCAATTTTAAACCAAAGGTCAAATATATTATTATTTGGCGTATTTTCGGCAATCGAAAGAATTGTTCCTGTATGAGTTTTTGATGCCTGATGTAACCTCTCCTCATATTTCAGTTGGGTTACGTTTATAAATGGTTCGTCGAGATGGTTTATTAAGTAGGTTCGGTGAAATGTATTTGTATCGTTGGTAGCCATCCCTTTTGCCAGTTTAATATATACCAACACATCTTCTCCACGTTCTAAAATGCCATTTCCATTTCCGTTGCCACCCGAAATTTTCTGATTTTCAATAATATTTGGTCCTTGCGAAAATATTGGAATATCGCTAACAATTCTGCCATCTAAAATAATAATATCATTTTTATTGATGATATAAGAGGATTTCGGTGTAGTGAAGAACATAATTTTTTGTGTGTCGGCAATTGCTCCATTTGTCTTCACTTCAAAAAATATAGTTCCTACAAAACTGGAATCGGTATGTTGACTGAAACTAAAATTAAACTGATTATTGAGACTCATATAATCAGCAGAATTAACATTCCCTATTTTTATAATACTGTCTTCAAAATTAATAAATGGATGGGGAGAAAAGGCTTTAATCTCAATATTTTCAGCATTCTCTACACCAACATTAACGAGTTTAAAATCCAGACCATAAGATTTTCCAACTTCAAAATAATGATACTCTTTGTTGTGATTTTGTACCATCCGCAGTTTTGCGTTAACCCCGGAATCATCGCCGTTAATACCAATAATATGACCGCCACCTCCAAGTTCAAATGTCAGTTTATCATCGGCAGAAGCATTTATATTCTGATACTTTATTTTTTCGGAAGTGAGATTATAAGTAACTATTTGATAAGGTTTTGTGTGCGAATAAAAATTGCTTGTGGTTATCGAAACCGTTTCATTCTGGACAATTGGACCATCGGGAATAAAAGTGCGTGCAAGAATTTTTATATGCCCCGCAGTAACATTCTCTAAAAGAGTTAAGGCAGGTTGCGTACGTTGAACCTCAATATTATAATCCCACACGTTAAACGAAGAATATGCAGGACAGAGATGATTCCAGTTGTTGGGAACAGCATGTTTTTTACCAAACTCCTGCATGTGAAAATCGAGTTGTTTACTTGCATCGCCAGCCCAATGATCGGGGTAATCTGCGAGATGAAATTCAAAAGAGAAAAGATCGGCAGCGTCAAATATACGTTTCAATTCCCAGTCGTTGTATTTCAGCCAATCGCCGTCTGTCATTGTAAGTCGAACAGGTATTCCTTTCAACGACCGATACATTTCTAAGATAGGAAAAACTGCCTGTTTGTTTTTCGGCCCGTAATATGGAAGATTATCTGCGGGATCAAAAGCACTTGCCGAACCCACCAAATCTTTGTTCTGTCCGGCAATGTAGTACGAAGTAAGTCCGCCCATGCTCAACCCGGTTACGGCACGATGATCTCTGTCGGTAACTGTTCGAAATTGTTTGTCAACATTATTTACCAATTCGCGAAAATACAATCTGTAATCCCAGCCCCAATAACCATCTTTCCCCATGTCGTGGGCACGAATAAAATCGTAAGGTTTACAATTACCATATTTTATTCCGTCCCTAAAATGTTTGCCTTCGTTGAGATTTGGTTCGTATCCGTCCCATGTTACAATAATCACTTCATTATTTTCAACGTAATTTTTCCACTCCATAACAAACGGAAATTCTTTTCTGCCGTTACCAGGATAATTTATATCGTCTTTTAAATCGTAAGAATCCCATTTATACCTTCCCCCAAAACCATGGAAATAATAGATAACCGGATATCGTTTATCGGTGTTTTGTTTATAATTTTCGGGTAAATAAATTCGATACAAACGATCTGTCTGAAATGCATCACTGTAAAAAGAGACATCTTTGTAATCCTCAGTTTTGCATGAATAAAGAATTAAAATCAACAAAAATAGTGAGATGTACTTCGTTATTATCATCATTTTTTCAACAGAGTTTTTCATTAAAACAGGTCCTATATTTTCCGGTTAATATTCAGCAAAACTTTTGTACTACCATTTTCTCTGTTGAGACAGATTGTATAAATAACAGAGTTGTTTTCTCTTTTAAAAGAGGTGGAAATAATATTAATATTTGCTGAATTAAAACTCAATTCATCGGAGCTTTTTACTTTAATAGTCAACTCTTTTTTATCAAAGTTTTCCGGCAATTTATCTGTTTCTGTAAAATCAAGTTCAATTTTATCTCCCAAAAGTTTTGTTTTTGTACAAACATGGTGTGCCAGTTGATATTGAAATTCGACTGAATTTTTTGCCAGTATTGTTTCCTGTTTATTGTTATACGGGTTAAGAAATTTCACCCACCTGTCAACAACTTCAGAATTTCTTTCAGGGTTTTCGTGAAGCAGATTTGGCCAGTGCATTCCGCAGGTTGAACCGTTAATTGTACCGTCAGGATTTCCGCCAAGCGTATCCCAATTCACAAGATCTGCTCCCCTATCAACTGTCATTACATTTGAATCGAAACCAAAAGCCCCATGTTTAACTTTCTCCTTATTTAACAATATAGAAAAGGGAGTATTAATATAATTAAACCCTCTTTTAGCGAGCAATTCAGCAAGACTTTCTTTATTTCCCGGGGTTACACCAAACCCATGACGGAATGCTGTAGGTACAAAAGATTTTGGAAGTTCACCCAAATTGTTCTGTTTCATTATTTCGGCAAAAGCATCGAGATGTCGTTCAATATCATCTTTTGGGCGCATAATTCCATCGTTGTCAGACCACTCTGCACGGGTAAATTTACCATTTGTCCACCACTCGTGACCGAGTCCGTGCATGGTAATTTCAAAATGATTTTTATTTTCAATAATTACATCGGCGGCTTCTTCTAACCACGGTCCCACCCATTTACTATTATCCCAATTTTTTCCCATCCAGGTACTGTGAGGCACATTTTTAAGAATATTATTTTTATCCCACTCGCCAAGAATAATTGCTGCCTGAGGACGAATTTCGAGTGCTTTCCCCAAATCTACAATCGCCTGATAATCTGCCACAACATGATTACGATTGATTCCTGTTCGGTATGGTTCCTGCCACTCGCTGCCATCTACTCCCGACCACCAACCCACATCGTCGATAACAACCTGAATTGGCATTGGAATTATTGCCGATATATTATTGTTTGATACCGATGCAAATATTTTTGTAGCTGAATTTGTAAATGCGAGTGCCAGTGCAGTTTTTGCAGTTTTTTTTATAAAAACTCGTCGGTTTTGTTGCTTCATAATGATAAACTTATTAATAAATTTCTATTCATCAATTTCCACAAAACAGATTGCTCCCGCTACACAACCCTCACGATAGGTATTTGGGAAAACAACCGGTGTTTTTTCATCCTCCTCATCGCGAAATAGAACTGGAACAGTGGCGGCGATAATTACATTTCCTTTTGAATGAATTGTAATTCCTCCAATGTACATTTCGTTGGTACGAAGATATTTGGGATTGCCCCAATTTTCAGGGTCAAAATCAGAACCAGATTCATATTTAAGTAAATGTCCCTCATCCCTATTCTCTCCATTATCAGAAGACAGTTGATAAAAACCATGATTAAAAAATTTCCGATCTCCCATCCAAACAGCCCCAAGAGCTTTTGTCGGATCTCCCTGAAGTATTCTTTGAAAAGCGGGTTTTATTAGTATTCTGGAAGCAGGATCGAATGTGGCTCTGTCATCCTGAGCAAAATCTCCCGAAAGAACAAATCCGTTTTGTTCGGGTGCTTTTTTAAAAACAGGTTGCCAGTTTGTCCAGATTTTCCCATTGTCCGAAGAGTAGCGTTTACGGTGTGTATCTGTCCAATAGCTTGAAGATATATTTGCTCTGTATTCGCTTTGTTTTAAGCCCGTGCCAAGATAGTGGGCATTTACATAAGTTGCCATTATTGAATCGGGAGAAGAAATAAGGAGTTGTTTTTCGACGGTGCATATTTCCCCGATTATTTTGGCTTTGCATGTATATCTGCCATCAATAAAATAACCTGTAAATATTCTTGCAAGACGCCAGCCCATACTTCGTTGAGCCGCAGAATTAAAATGAACTTTGTCTCCTTTATTTTCCAAATCATCGATTCCTATTACAAAAGTATTTTTATCGTTGACTGCCACTTCGTGAATAATTTTGTTAATGGAATCCCAATTAAGCTGTCTCTCTGCATTTGCGAAAGTTCCTAATTCGCCAATAAGAAAAGGTAAATTATTGTTGCCGGCTTCATTTCTAAAAACCGAAATTAACTCTTCTAAGCTTTCTTTATATTTTGGTATTATTTCAGGCGAACCGTTGCTCTCTCCCTGATGCCAAAGAATTCCCTTATTCACACCATGCTGTTTTGCAAAATCGAGCTTGTTTTTAAAGTTGCTTAAAAGTTGAACTTTTTGATGAATAGAATCGCCAAGCCACTGCTGAACAGAACTTCCTCCGACAGCGCACGGAATTAATGCGATACTCACCGAATCGGGAATATATTTAATCAGCTCCTTGCCAAAAGACAAACCACAATCTAACCCGGTTAAATTGGATTGATAAAAATCTAGCGGCTTTTTTGCAAGAATCCATTTATTGTTTTTCGATATTGTAATTATTCTCGAATTGGGCAAAGTATCTCCCGGCTCAACAAATCCACGATCTGCCATATTCGATTGCCCCGCAAGCATAAAAACCCATAGATTATGTTTTGCAGGCATTTTGCCAACAGGTACATTTTGTTTTGGGAAATTTGCGGTTCGAGAGGTTGCAACTTTTGGTTGAACTACATTCTGACCAAAAAGCAAACCTGCAATTGAGATATTGATAAGCAGTATTACTATCTTTTTCATACGACTAAAATTAATCATTTTTCAATGACAATCACGAGCTACATCAGGAGAACTCGCCCACAATAATTTCCCTCCCGATTAAAATATCTATTTCTCTTTTTTGGGATGAATGGCCAGCAGTACAAAACCTGCGATTACAATACCAACACCGGCAATCTTAAACACAAAATCTAAAGAGATACCAATATCTTTCAAATAGCCACCAATATATATCATAGCAGCACCACTTAACACACTAAAGAAACTCATAATACCATATCCTGTTGCTTGATATTTCTCATCAACAACCTGAGTAATTATTGGCATAAGATTAGCATCCTGATTTCCTTTAGCAAGTCCGAAAATCACAATTCCTAAAATTGCAACAGAATACAACTCTGAAGCAGCCATTAAATAAAGAAATGGCCCCCCAATAATAAAACCAATTGCAGTAATGTAAATTCGCCCTTTTATATTTCTCTTCGCCCACTTGTCAGCTAAATATGCTCCAAAAAGCACACCTATTAAAGATGCAATTTGAACATACATAGTACCAGAAATACCAGCATCTCCAACCGACAGATTAAAACCTTCTTGGAAAAATGTTGGAAGCCACGCATAAATTAACCACAAACAGACTCCTCCCAATAATCCATACACAAGAATCAACAGATATCCTCTCGAACTAAAAAGGTTTCTTACTATTTCAATAAAATTATAATCATTTTCAACTTTTTCAGTTGTTGATTCTTCTTTTGGAGCATCCTTTAATGTAAAAAACACAACCACTGCATAAAATATTCCAAGTACTCCAAAGAACTGATATCCAATACGCCAATCCCAAATAGTTGCAATATATCCGCCCAATCCGCCAAGTGCCATTCCTGCGTATAATCCGGTCATTAAAATTCCGGATGCTTTCGAGCGGGTAGAACCTTTATGATAATCCATTACAAGTGCAACGGCAGCCGGCATATAAAAAGCCTCGCTAATTCCCATTATTGCGCGGGTTGTAATTAATTGAGTGTAGTTTTGCACAAGTCCGGTTATTAAAGTTATAACTGACCACAATAACAGGCTGCTAAATATCACCCATTTACGACTAAACCTATCGGCAAGATAACCACCCAACGGACTAAGAATTGCGTAGATTATAAGAAATGCCGAAGTCAGTAATCCGAATTCTGCATCGCTCATCGGAATATCTGCTTTGATTGGGGTTCGCATCGATGCGATTAATAATCTGTCAAGATAGTTTAGCATAGACACAAACCAAAGAATCCCCACTACTAGCCATGCATAATTTGTTGTTGTTCTGTTCATAATTTCCTATTTGTTTTAAGTATTGTTATTAAAAATTTTAGACCCTGAATCAAGTTCAAGGTGACGTTCTAAGTTAGTATTGCAGTTAACAAATAACGTCATGCTGAACTTGATTCAGCATCCTTCGAACATTATAAAATCACCTCTCCTCTCGCAATTGTTTTTTTTATAGTTATGTTGCTATCGAAAATTGTAATATCCGCATCTTTACCTTTTTCGAGGCTTCCTTTTCTGTTGTCAACACCAATAATTTTAGCAGGGGTTAACGACGACATTCGGATAGAATCTACCAACGACAATCCAACCTGATTAATTCCATTCCTCACACAAACATCCATGGTGGTAACGCTTCCGGCGTAGGCAGTGTTATCTTTCAAACGGGCAATTCCATTTTCTACCACAGCTTCAACATCTCCAACTTTATGAATTCCATCGGGCAATCCAACTGCCGGCATGGCATCGGTTACAAAACAAACTCTATCAACTCCTTTAACTTTTATCAGCAGTTTCATTAGTTGTGGGTCCACGTGCCAGCCGTCGCCAATTAAAGCTCCCGAAACACGATCGTCATACAAAAGTGTCTCAACAACTCCGGCAACACGCTTTAATTTATCGCGACGAAAGTGCGACATATTACAGAAGAAATGAGTTGAGTGCGTTACTCCTGCATCAATCGCATCTTTCATTTCGGAATAAATACCGTTTGTGTGCCCCGCTGAAACAACGATACCTTTCTCGTTTAAATCTTTTACCAACTGTTCTGCACCTTCAAGTTCAGGGGCGATTGTCATTTTTAATAGTACATCACTGTATTCTAAAAACTGCAAATAATGTTCGGGTTTTGGTAATGCCAAAAATTGTTTTGGGTGGGCACCGCTCTGTTCAGGACTAATGTAAGGCCCTTCCATATGAATTCCGAGCAGCTCAGCCACTCCTGTTTTGTTCTCTTTTAGATAGGTGCGGGCAAATTGCAGCGCTTTTAAAATATCTGCCGGAACGGCCGTAATTGTTGTCCCAACGTAAGCAGTAGTGCCGTGTTGCGGGAAAAAACTTCCCATTGTGTCGAATGTGTTTGAATCGATTTTTGAGACATCGGCACCATTTGCACCGTTTATATGAATATCGATAAAACCGGGAGAGATATAATTTCCTCCGGCATCAATATTTTCGGCATTTTGCGGCTCGTCAACTTCGCCACGCTTGCCAACGGCAACAATTTTATCGTTTTCAATAATTACAATCCCGTCTTTAATTTCGCTTTCGGGTGTAATTACCGTTCCGTTTTTAATTATTAGTATCGATTGGTTTTTCATAAAAATAGGTTGTTATATTAAAACAAAAACTACTGCTTTTTATATGGAACAATAAAAGTTGAAGCGCGTAATCGTTCAATAGTTTTTCCTTTATTTTTGCGGCTTTCAACAAATTGTTGAGATCTTCAACATATTCAAAGTTCATCTTTTCAGCTTCCTCTTTTGTGATGTCTGGCGAGTGCAAAAACAGTTTTGCTTTTTCGCAAACCACATTATTATGAAGTACTTCTATTGCCGACATTGGATCTTTTATATCACCTGTTTCAAGTGCATTTTCCATTTCGCTATTTGTAAACACTCCAAAATCCAGCATCTCCTTTCCATGAACAGGCATTAAATACGACAGAATTTCGGCAGTGGGAGTTGAGCGTGTATAATCGTCGACAATAATTGCTACAGTTGTTTTGTTATTTCTGCTGATAAACGATTTAAGAGAACTGGTGGTGTCGGCAACCGCTTTTTTGAAATCGGCAGGTTGGCATTTCTCATCGGCATCTTCCGATAATCCTACGTCGAAAAAAAAGAGTGCTCTGTTTAAATCGGATATTCTATTTGTTAGGTTTGTATTCATTTACTTATTAAACTGTGATTTTTCCTATTCTGTTAATTGCGCTTTTTGTAAAAGTTTAACGACCTCTTTCTCGGGCAGATTAAATTTTAAATACCTGATATTATCAACCGGAAAAGTAACTGCTGATTTCTCGTTTTTTAAACCTTCAACTTTTTGCCAGCTATTTTTGTAGAGTTCAATTTTACTATTTTCGCACTGAATCGACAAAATACCATTACCTGTAGAATGCCAGTATTTCACCCATGTTTTATTATTCAAAACAAAAATAAATGCACGAATATTTTTATCGCCACCGGCTACATTAATTATTTGCCTGCACTCTACTAGTT
>Ga0256831_1001198_pt1 | contig 13710 bp, 9 predicted proteins | sample 132544metaG_FD_189087 | JGI IMG/M metagenome (GOLD analysis project Ga0256831, IMG submission 189087) | Hydrothermal vent microbial communities from Lau Basin, Pacific Ocean - 132-544 | ecosystem: Environmental > Aquatic > Marine > Hydrothermal vents | place: Pacific Ocean: Lau Basin | collected...
TCATCAATTAAAAATTTATTTTTTACAAATTTCACAAAAACTCCTTTTCATACCATCGACTAAAAAGATAAAGTGTCCATAAATGTTGTTTATATCTCTTATGTCCTGTTTTAATTATCTCTTTTAAGTATTCTTCATTAAAAATTTTACTTTTTCTATTTATATCCACAATTATTCTAAATTCATTCTTCTCTTTTAACCATTCCAAAAAAGGATAGGCAAATCCTTTTTTTCTTCTATTTATTATTTCACTTGGAAGATATTTTTTAGCTACTTCTTTTACAAGAAACTTTTTACTCCCTCTAACATCTTCTGGTAAAGAAAAAACGAATTCTACCAAATTTTTATCAAGAAAAGGGCTTCTTGCTTCAATACTATTTGCCATAAACATTTTATCAAGTTTCATTAATAAAACTTCTCCAATCCACACTTTCAAATCAAAATATGTAAAATCAAAACTTCCCCATCCTTTTAAAAATCTTTTGAAATCCACTTCTTTAGCTTTGACTTTTAATACTTTATTAATCTGCCTTTGAAAAAAAGTTTCATTTATTCCCCTAAACACTGGCTCATCTGCAAAAAATCTCCTAAAAACTTCCCACTCTTTAATATCTTCTGGATGTCTTTCAAGATACTTTTTAAGCCATTTTTTATTTGGCAAATATGCATCAAAAAAACCTAAAAACTCTTCATATCTTCTATATCCTAAAAAAAGCTCATCACTCCCTTCTCCACTCATTACAACCTTTAAAGGAATTTTTGAAGCTAAAAAATTAGCTGGGAAAAAGCTGCTATCAGCTATTGGCTCATCCATATAAAACAAAACTTCTTCAAAATGAGAAAAAAAATCTTTTTTTGTATAATTTATTTCGTAATGCTCTGAATTAATGTGATTGGCAACTATTCTTGCATATTTTCTTTCATCATAGTTTTCAAACCCTTCATATCCAATACTAAATGTTTTTATTCTTTTATATTTTGAGAGAATTGAAGCAATTAAAGAACTATCAACTCCCCCACTAAGCAAAGAGCCTATCTCAACCTCTCCTTGAAGTCGTTTTTCTATAGAAGCTACTAATAACTTTTCTAATTCTTCTTTAGCATTCTCCACTCTTAAATTTTCAATTCTTTGAAAGTCATACCACCTTTTAATTTCTCCATCATAATAACAACCAGCTGGAAGTTTAAAAATACCTTTATAAATAGTATTTGGTGCAATAGAAGAATTATAAGCAAGATATTCACTAAGCGCATCAAAATTTATCTCTTTATTAATATATGGCAAAATTGCCTTTATCTCACTGCTAAATATTCCATTCTTTGTAAAATAAAGAGGTTTTTTACCAAATTCGTCTCTAAATAAAAAAAGTTTTTTATCAAAAATAGCAATAGCAAACATACCATCAAGTTTTTTTACAAACTCTACTCCAAATTTTTTCCACAATGCATAAATTACCTCTACTTCGCTTCTTGCATCTAAATTATAATTTTTAATAAGCTTCTTATAATTATAAATCTCTCCATTAAACACAACCAAAACATCATTTTTTAAAAATGGCTGATTATTTGTATTAACATTTTCAATTGCAAGTCTATTAAATCCAAAAGTGGCTTTTGAATTACTTTTAATATCTCTAAAATCTCTTCCTCTATGACTCATCAAATCAAGCGCTTTATTAACCTTATTAAAATCAATTTCACAAATCCCAAATATTGCACACAAAGTTATCCTTTTTTGATAGAATTTTACAAAAAAGGAAATAAATGAAAGAAATTTTTACCTATACATTTTTAAGTATAGCAGAGTGGAGAAAATTTTTTATTTTAGTATTATTAGTATCAATTTTAACACTTCTAGAAGCTTTTCCTGTAATTAGCATTGCAGCATTTTTATTTGAAAAATTAATTTATTTAAGTGTAGGAGTATTTTTAATATATATACTAAGACATTCCTCAACACCTGAGATATTTTACGAAAATCTAGAAAAAAATAAAATATCCACTTTTCTTTTTCACTTTATACCTAGTGCTAGTGGAATACTGCTTGCATTAATTTTAATTTTTTCGTTTTGGTTATTTTTTTTGATTTTAATATTAGAGTTTAGCGCATCTATGTATATCCTTGCAAACCCGCATAATTTTTTAAATGCTCTAGCTAGTGCTAATATGCTTGCAAAAATTTTAATTGGATTTTATTTAGTATATTTGTTATTTTATAGCTATATTTTTTTAGGAAAATTTGGAGAAGCATTAAGTAAAGAAAATTTTAAAGATGCATTTTTATCTATGATAATGTCTTTATTTGATTTCAAGTTTTGGGTAAAAACTTTTAATTTAAAATATTTCTTAATCTATATTGTCTGGAGTATTATTATCACTTTAGTATATTCAATAATATCTTTTGTTTATATTGTAGATATATTCCCTAAACTTATTATCAATCCAGACTTAACTCTTTTAATAATACCTATTTTCGTAGCAATTTCTACAATTTTAAGCTATTTTACATTTTTTAGCGCATATTTTGCAAAAGCAGCGATAGATTAAGCTATATCCATCGCTACTTTTGGTTTTTCATCTGTAAGTCTAATATTTGTAGCATCTTGTGGGATTGGAACTACTTTTGTTTTAGTAACAACTCTCTCAGGCAAGTGAATTTCTTTACCTCTTACATGAATTGTTGTAGGTTTGATTTTTATTTTATATGTAATTCTTATACCATATACTTCATTTCCAAATCTATTTTTGAATACTCCAGGTCCTTCTACTTTTATATCAAATGCACCTGCTGGAATATAAATTCTTTTTGCATATTCTCTTTTTCTTCTTGGCAAATAATAAACAAGCCATAATACTTTTGCACCACCTTTATATTTTGCTTCTGTTGGTATATAAGTTTCTGATTTGATTTCTTCTTCTAATAATTTTTTCAAATACTCTTCAGCTGTTGTTTCAAAATCTTCTTCACTAATTGATTGATAATATCTATCCCATCCATTTACTTCAGCAATTATATTAGCTAGTTTTACACTTCTTTCTTTTTCTGCATTTATAAGTTTATCAATAGCACTTAAAAGCCCTTCATCAAAATGCTCGCTAAACGCTTCTAAAAATGGTAAAACTGATAAAATATCCACTGCTCTTTTTAATTTATCCAAACATTCAACATTTTCACAAAAAACCATTGCTTTTCTAATATCACAAAATTCTCTTCTTAATTCTTCTAAAATATCTACACTTAATTTTAAACTAAAAATTGAATTAGTAAGCTCTTCAATTACTCTTTGAGGAATTTGTTTTAATTGCTCTTCAATATTAATCTCTTTTTTCCAAGGCTCATACTCTTTATTAAAACCTTTATATTTTGCTATATAATTTGCAGTTTTAACGGTTGCCCTATTTTCTTCAAGCGCAACTTCTCTAAGCTCTTCTATTTTATCTCCGAATTTTTTTTGCCAAAATGGTGAAAAAGTTAAAGTACACAAATAATCACTTCTTTTTTTAAGCTCAGTAAGCTCTGCTTCATTTTCAACTTTTAACATTTCATCTCTAATAATACAATTAATTCTTCTTATATCTTCAGCACTTTCTACTTTTCCATATATTCTTCCCATATTCCCCTCCTTTAATTTTATTTAGTTAATTATATAACAAAACTTTAGTCAATGTCAATCATATTTTTAGCAAAATTTTAATAATTATTCTGCATTAAAATTATGATATAATCTTTGTTATGAAAAAATTAATTATGCTTTTTTTTAGTATTTTATTTTTATATTCAAAAACATACGTTGATTACAAAATAATTCAAAAAGTTGCTAAAAAATATGGAATATTTGCGAAAAATAGATTCTTATTCCAAGAAGATTTATTAAAATCTTTAATTAATAAAAATGATGACATAATGATAAAACTAAATAAAATTAATATTTTTTATAATCAGTCAAAATATCTATCCGATATGATTTTATATCATAAAATTGATTACTGGGCAACTCCATATCAATTTTTAGGTAAAGATGCAGGAGATTGTGAAGATTATGCAATAGCTAAATATTTTGCTTTAAAATATCTAAAAATAAATCCTAAAAAATTATATTTTGTATATGTAAGAGTCAAAAAAACAAATACTCCTCATATGGTATTAGCCTATTTTAAAACCCTTAACTCTCAACCTCTTATACTAGATAACTTAACAAATAAAATATTTCCAGCCTCAAAAAGAAAAGATTTAATACCAGTTTATATGTTCAATCCTGTAATTTTAGAAAAAACTCTAAAACAAAAAAATGGAGTTTATAGAAAATGGGATGATTTAATAAAAAGAATAAAAAAGGGTATCATATGAAATTAAAAACTTTACTATTTAGTATATTAAGTTTGTTATTAATAATACTTTGGAGTGCTACTTTTATAGCAGTATTCAAAAATGAAAAAAATGAAATCCAAACCGAGCTATATAATAATTCAAAAAATGTAGCTCAATCTCTCTCACTTAGTCTATCAAACGCTCATGGAGATAAAACTTTAATGAAAACAATGATAAATGCAGTATTTGATGGAGGACACTTTAACAAAATAATCTTAAAAGATAAAAATAATAATTTAATTTATAAAAGAATAAAAGAAATTCATGAATATCAAATTCCTAACTGGTTTAAACAAATAATAACTCTAAAAGCACCTGTAGCTAATGCAAATGTATCAAATGGATGGATACCATTTGGAATCATATATGTCCAAAATGATATAGAATATGCATATTTTAAACTTTATAAAATATTTTTAAGCTTAATATTTATATACTTATTTGCAGCAATTCTATCTATTGCAATCTTAGAAATAATCTTAACTCATATCTTAAAACCTCTTAATAAAATCAAACAGCAAGCAAACAATATTATAAATAAAAAATTCGTAAAAATAGAAAAGCTACCATTTATAAAAGAGTTAAGAGATGTAACTATTGCTCTTAACAAAATGGTTGAAAAATTACAAATAATGTTTGAGAGTGCAAATAAAGAAATAATTAAATTAAAACAAAAAGAATATATAGAGCCAGTTACAAAACTCTATAATAGAAAATATTACATAGAAAAATTAAACTCTTTAATAAATCATGAAGAGAATATATTAGAAGGAATTAATATTTTTATAATGCTTAAAAATTTAGAAGAAGCAAATAAAAAATTAGGAAGAACAAAAATAGATGAAATGTTAAAAGAAATAACAAATGAAGTTAAAAACTTTTTAAAAGATAAAGTACTATCACACCACAAAAACAAATTTATATTTGCAAGATTAAATGGAAGTGAATTTGCAATTTTTATCCCAAACATAAATAAAAAAGAAAGTGAAAAAATAATAAAACTTTTAAAAATTCGCATAGAAAAAATAGTTAAAAAATATACAAATATAATTGAAGTGGTAATTGGAGCATATGTAGTAACTCCTAAAACTTCTCTTGAAACAATTCTCTCAAACACTGATAAAGCCTTAGCAGCAGCAGAAATAACACAAGATAAAATTAAAATTATAGATTCAAAAGAGCCTGTTTTATATTCTAAAGAAAAATGGAAAGAAATTCTAACACAAGCAATAAAAGAAAATAATTTTGATTTTTTAGAATATAAAGCTATTAATATTAAAAACAAAACAATACATCATAAAACATTAAGCCTTTGTTTAAAACTAAATAATAAAATATTAAAATACTCAGAATTTATACCAGCAGCTATACATTTAGATATGTTAGATGAAATTTATAAAATTGCTCTTAAAAAGCTTATTTCTTTAAAGCTGAGAGAAAAATATTCTTTTAAATTGCCTTTTGAATTTATAAACAAAACTAGCAATTTTTTATATATAGAAAAAACTTTTAAAAATATCAAAACCAATTATCAATTAATATTAGAAATTCCTGAAAAATTTATAAGTGAAGACATAAATGCCGCAAAAGAACTAGTAGAAATTTTTAATAAAAATAAAATAAAGTTTGGTATTTACAATTTCATTGCAGAAAGTAAAAATTTTAATTACATAATTGAACTATCTCCAGAATTCATTAAATCAGATAAAAACTTTTATATAAATCAATCCAAAGAAAATTTAATTCATTTAAAAAATATAGCTATTACTACAGAGAGTGATTTAATCGCAACTGGTGTAAACAATGAAAAAGAGCTAAATATTTTAGAAAAAAAAGGAATTTATATAATTCAAGGGAAGATAACAGAAAAAATTTAAAGAGCTGTATGGTCTATTTGCTCGCTTACACTAAGTGCTACGTAATCGTGACCATTTGTATATATATAAGTTGTAGCTTCTGTTGAATTACCTTCCCCATCACTAAAAGTGATATGTTTTTGCCCTACTTTACTCCATCCTTGTGTATCTACTTCGTTAACAATATCATTATCTCCTACTATTAATAAATGATTTCTATTATCTGTTATCTCTAATACATCATCTAAAGAAAGATTGTTAATGCTCGCATTATCAATTTTATCTAAATTAAATATTTCAATATTTTTTAAATTTTCAATATTATTAAAATCTATATTTTTATTTATTTCATTAATTCCTAAAAGATTTGCAACTTCTTTTATCATATCTGGCATATGAGCTAAATCCATAGGCAAAATAGAATCATTTCCAGCACCTAAATCAATATCATGTATTTGGCTTGGCAATACAGGTACTGCTTCATCTAATCCAAAATGCAAAGTAACTTCTTTAGAAGAAATATCCCCATCTGTATCTACTAAAGTAATTTTCATATTCTGAGTTATATCCAATGGCTGAATTATATCTCCATTATACTTAAAAGTAACATCTGCATTTAAAAAGTTTATAGTTATATCTCCATTTTGAGTTTGAATTGTTTGGATAGGATTATTAGGCTCAAAATTATATATTTTATTATCTACTTCTATTGAATCAATATGTCCTAAATCTGCTCCATAAACAACTCCATCATGTCCAAAGAAATCAAAAAGTTTACCTTTAATTTCTATATCTGTTACAAGAGGCTCAGAAACATTAATAGTTTTTATTATATGCTCATTACCCACTAAAGCATCTAAATTAATATTATCTACATGAAACTTGCCATCTTCTAATCTCATTCCATCTACTATTAAATGAATATCGAATTTATCTTCTGCAATAGCAGTTTTTAAATTATCAATTCCCTGAGGAGTTAAAATAGTATCTACAAATTGTTTTAATAAATATGATTGAGGAAGTGATGGATGATTTTGGATAAATGTATCTAATTTATCATGTATTAGATTAATTGCATCATTATTAACATAATGAGTATAAATATTTGAAATTAATAAATCTCCATTTGATGAATGATAAATAATATCTCCATTTTCATTCATATCTAAATTTTGAAGATAACTTATTAATTTTTGCTCATAACTATTTAAATCTACATTATCTGTATTTATATCAGTTAAATTTTTTAAAGTATTAGTAATGGCATCTAAATTATCAATAAAAAACGTTTTTAACTGATTAAATTTATCTGGTGTTAAATTATCTAAAATTAATCCTATTTTTTTTACCATCTGAGCATTAATATCTATATCAGCTAATATATGAGGTAAATTTTGTGCACTCATTGAAATATTTATATCATTTCCTATAATTTTTGGAGTATCATCTATTACTTTAATAGAAACACTCTCTATTGTTTCATGCCCATAGCTATCTTCTAATCTTACATTAAAATTTTGAGTTAACACATCTACTGGCTTACCATCAACTATATGTTTTAAAGGCTTTAACAATTCATAAGTATAATCTCCTGTATTAGCATTTAATAAAAAGTGATTCCCTTCTTTAGTAGTAATATCTATTATCCCATTTTCATTAGGAGTTATTCCATTTACATCTAAAATTTTTACATTTGTATACAAACTATCATTTGAAAAAATATTACCTTTAAATGTAGTTGGCACTTCTGAGCTCTCACTACCATAAGCTAAACCAGCTTCATATACTACACCTGTATCGTTTTGAGCATTTCCTAAAAATTCTTTTATAATTTCCACTGGAACAACCATAGTTTCATTATTACTAATAATAGTGCTTACTATTGGAATAGATACATCTACATTAACATCAACATTATTAAAATTTACTTCAATACTTTCAAAATCACTACTTAATAAATCTTTTGCTTGTACATTATTACCTGCTTGCGTTACTATTTTTTCTGGATTATGAGTAACATTTTTAGCATGTTCTACTGCTTTATGAGTCACATGAGTAGTGGTATGTGTAGTAGTTTGTACATTTTTATGGATATTATGCTTTTCTACTTCATTATTTGCAAACATGGATATATCAAAAACTTGAGTTTCATAGCCTCTAATTATTATAGGAGCATTTCCTCCCTCAATAACTACCTCTGCATTAATGCTATTAGTATCAGCTCCAAAAACAATAGAATCTGGTAATATTTTCATCCCAGGTTTTAATTCTACTATTTCACCATCTGGAGTTTGCATATAAAACTTACCATTTTTAATACTTTTAACTACAAAAGCCATATTACCCCCTTTTTTTTAATAATACTAATTCTTAATATTTTTTTCTATTGTTCTTTAGGACAATTTAGTCATAAATTGAACTCTATTTTTGACATTATATTTTTTATATATGTTTGAAGCATGAGCTTTTACTGTGCGAAGTGTAATATTTAATTTATCAGCTATTTCTTGATAACTAAATCCTTCAAGCAATAATGTAGCTATTTCTTTTTCTCTAGATGTTAAATTATCAAAATTAACATTTTGTTTATTAAAAAAATTCTCTATTAAAGATGGAGAGAGCCAAAAATTATTATCTTTTATAGCTTCAATTGCACTTAAAAAATACTCCTTTTTCATATAAATATTTCCATATCCTCTCGCCCCAAGTTTATATAATATTTTAGCTTTATTAATATGTGGCACTTTATCTAATACTAAAAACTTATTTCTTTTAAATAACTCATTTAAATTATCAAATTTAGAAATATAAGAATAATTTGTAATAATTATCTCATCTTCTAAATAATCAATTGCATCAAACAATATACTCTCAGCATCAAGAATACTTTGCCAATACAATATATACCTATAATCATCTGTCAAAATATACATTATTTCTCCGTAAAAGTATATGTTTTTGTTTTTAGAATCGGTTTTAAAATATAATCCATTACACTTTTTTTACCTGTTATAATATCTACATTTGCAATCATTCCCGGTTTTATTTTAAACTTTTTGCCATTTTTTTCTAAATAATTTTTATTAGTTTTTACATATACAATATAAAAAATATCCCCTCTTTTATCTTCTATAGTATCTGGGCTTATAAGTGTAACTTTTCCTTCCATACTTCCAAAAATAGTATAATCATACGCACTAAATTTTATAATAGCTCTCTCTCCGGGATATAAAAAGCCTATATCCTTAGGTTTTATTTTAGTTTTTATCAAAAGCGTATTTTTAACTGGAACAATCTCTACAATATTCCCTCCAGGTTTTATTACTTCGCCTATAGTATTGACATATAATTTTTTTACCACTCCATCAACAGGAGATTTTACAATAGTACGTTTAATAGTATCTTTTAAAGATTGTATTTGAGCTTTTAAAGATAAATACTCTGTCATTACCTCAGTTAATTTATCTTTAGCTTCATTTTGAAATTTTAATTTCAAAGTATTAATTTTATCTTTTATCTCTTTTATATTACTTTGTAATTTAGGAATAGAAAGTTTTGTAGATTCATATTTATTTTTTAATTTATTAACCTCTCTTTTTAATTTTAAAAGCTCAATTTTTGATTTTACTCCTTGTTTTACCATAGGGATAGTCATTTGTAACTCTTTATTGATTATATTAAGAGAATTTTCTGTAAGTTTTAAAGAAACTTTTGCATTTTTTAGCTCTTGTTGTTTTTGTTTTAATTGCTCTTTTAATTGAGAAACTTTAGAATTTAACTCCTGTTTATGAGTATTAAAAAGACTAAGCTCATTTTTAACAATATCTGGTGCTAATTTATAAAATTTTTTTGGAAAAATTAAAACATCACTTCCATTAGATTCAGCTAATAATCTTTTAATTTTTATTTTAAGTGATATTATTTTTGCTTTTGTAGACTCTAAATAAGAAAGAGATTTTTGATTTTTTATCTTTACAAGAGGCTCTCCTTTTTTTAAAAAATCTCCTTCTTTTACAAAAATTTTTTCTACAATTCCACCTTCTAAATTTTGTACTATTTTATTTTTACCGCTAGGAATTACTTGTCCTTCTCCTCTTACTATCTCATCAACTTTAGTAAAAGAAGCCCAAATTATAAAAATAATAATAGTTATAAACCAAAAAAATAAAATTAATCTAATTTTAGTAGGAGTTTTTCTAAGAATTGCTTCACTCAAAGCATTCATAAACTCATAATCAGTTTTTGAGAGTTTATTTTTCATCTATCCCCTTAATTTGTTAAGCTCGGCTAAAACTTTATCTTTTTTATCATCAATTATCTTTTTACCCTCGTGCATAACAATTATTCTATCAACTAAACTAAGCAATGTAGGGTCTTGGGTAATTAAAATAAGAGTTTTTTCCTTTAAAGCTTCTTTTAAATTTTTAATAACTTCTTTTTGAGTATTTTTATCCATTGCACTAGTTGGCTCATCAAGAATAAAAATCTTTGAATCCTTAAGCAATGCTCTAGCTAATGCAATAGTTTGCCTTTGTCCTCCGCTAAGCCCTAATCCTCTCTCTTGTATTGGCATTTCAAACCCTAACGGATGTTTTGAAATAAAATCATAAGAAGTTGATAGTTTTGTAGCTTCCACAATTTTAGAAGCATCAACTTTTTTCCCAAGAGTAATATTATCTTGCAAAGTACCGCTAAATAAATGAATATCTTGAGGCATATAAGAGATAATTTCTCTAATTAAAGCTGGATGTATTTGAGATAAGTCTAAATTATCTATTAAAATTTTTCCTTGAGTAGGCTCATATAATTTTAATAACAATTTTACAATTGTGCTTTTACCAGAGCCGATATTTCCTATTATAGCTACTTTCTCTCCAGGATTTATAGTAAAACTTACATTTTCTAAAGAATAAACATCACTATCTGGATATTTAAAATATACATTTTTAAACTCTATTTTCCCTTTTAAATTTTCTATATGTAAAAACTCTCTATCATGCTCTTTTTCTTGTTTTATAATATTTTCAATTGCATTATAAGCTACTTTTGCATCTGAATATTGAGTAATCAAAGCTGCAACTTGCCCCATTGGAGCAACCGTCCTAGAGCCTAAAATCACAGCTGCTATTAAAGCTCCTAATGTCAGCTGATGAGCAGCTATTAGATAAACTCCCACTAAAACAATAACCACAGTATTTAGTTGAGTCATTAAATAAGTAAAAGTTGGAATAGATGCGCTTAAAATTTTTGATTTTAGAAATTTTTCTGCTATATTCCCCGTAGCTTCTTCCCATTTATATTGCTGAAGTGATTTTAAGTTATGAGTTTTAATTGTCTCTATATTTTGAAGCGTCTCTATCAAAACAGAGCTTTTATAAGAGTGTGCATGATGAGTTTCATTAAGAACTCTCTCAAGAGGCTTTCTTATAAAAAAGGCATAAAGCAATATAAATAAAGAAAAAATAATAGGTACTACTACTAAAACTCCCCCTACATACCATATAACAAATAAAAATAATAAACTAAAAGGAATATCTACAAGAGCCGCAATAGTAGCAGATGTAAAAAAATTTCTAATAACATCAAAACTTCTTAAATTATTAGCAAATGAGCCCACAGATTTTGGATAAACTGACATTTTCAAATCCATTGCTTTTTCAAAAATGATAGAAGACATTATAATTTCACTTTTCTTTCCAGCCAATTCTAATAAATATGCTCTTATATTTTTTAACAAAAAATCAATCAATAAAGCCAATACAATACCTATAGTAAAAGCCCATAATGTTTCTTGTGCATTATTTGGAATTACTCTATCATATACATTCATTGTATAAAGAGGAATAGCTAATACAAATAAGTTTATTAAAATAGAAGCAATTATTACATCTCTATATAAAGGAAAAGATAACTTTAAAGTATCCCAAAACCAATGTTTTGCTTTAATTTTTAATGTATTAAAAGAGTCTTTATATTCATACTCTTTTTTTAATAAAAAACCATATCCTAGATAATCCTCTTGTAATTTTTCTATATCAACCCATTCACTAAGAGCGTTTGGAAAAATTATTTTTGCTTTATTATTTTTTATTTCTTCTAAAATAACACACTCTTTATTTTTCAAAAGCAAAATCATAGGAAGGTGTACATTTAAAATTTCGTTAATTGATTTTTTAACTAAAGTAGATTTAAATCCAGCTCTACTTGCTATACGAGAAAAAAGAGATTTTGGATTATTAATAGAAAAAATTTCCTCTTGTAGAGGAATTCCATCTATTAAACTCTCTTTAGAAATAGGCTTATTATAAAGCTTTGCAAAAAGCACTAAGCAATCAAGCAATGAATCATTATAACTTTTCACTTATTTAACTAAACCTTTAAAAATATTTTTTCCAAAAATTTCTTCAACCAAATTACCTGTTAAATTTAAAATTTGAGCTTTAGTATATAACAAATTATAATGTGTTTTTATTATCTCATTTTTTGCTTTGTATAAATCATTTTGAGCTGTAAGTAATTCTAAAAGTGTTCTTCTTCCCATATTAAATTCTTTTTGATAAAGCTCTAATGTTTTTTGAGAATATTTTTCATATTGTTGTAAGTCATTAAGCCTTTTTGATAAAGTATCTTTCAAATCCCATGCATTAAATAAATTTGCTTTAATTTCTCTTTTTATTTTCTCTAAAGTATTTATTGCAGTATTTATTTTTACTTTATTAATTTGAGAATTTACTTTATCTTTATAACCATTAAAAATATTATAATTTAAATTTAAACTCGCAATAAATCTATCATCTGCGCTATCATATGGATTTTTATCAGATACATCATTATAATTTTGTTTTAATTGAAAATCTAAAGTTGGATAAAAATTTTTATCTACTACTTTTTGATACTCATTTAATGCTTTAATATTAAATTTTGCACTTTTTATTGCAGGATTATTTTGCATTGCTAATTCATAAGCATCTTTTAAATTAGCTGGCAAATTCAAAGATAAATCAAAATTCAAATTATTTGGTTTAAATCCAAATATTTTTTCAAAATTATTTATTGCTTGATTGAGTTTGTTTTTTAAAATTAATACATTTGATTTTGCAAGATAATATTGAGACTCAATTTTAGTCACTTCTGACTTAGTAGTCATACCACCTTTGTATAACTCTTTTACTTTCTCAAGTATAGATTTAGTAATTTTTAAATTTTCTAATCCATTTTTATATAATTTATTCGCCTTTAAAACATCTAAATATGCTTTTATACCTTTTTGAGTAATATTATTAGCAGTATTTATATATTTAAATGCAAAAGCAATGGCTTTAATTTTTTGAAAATTAAGCTTACCTTCACTTGCATAGCCATTAAATAGATTTTGAGTAAGAACCAAAGCAGCTTTATAATATCTATATGTTACATCTACTACATCACTTTTAAATCTTCCAGCCTTTGCAAATCCACCTTGCAAATTAAAATCAACTTTTGGCA
>Ga0256831_1001199_pt1 | contig 13710 bp, 23 predicted proteins | sample 132544metaG_FD_189087 | JGI IMG/M metagenome (GOLD analysis project Ga0256831, IMG submission 189087) | Hydrothermal vent microbial communities from Lau Basin, Pacific Ocean - 132-544 | ecosystem: Environmental > Aquatic > Marine > Hydrothermal vents | place: Pacific Ocean: Lau Basin | collected...
TTTATGCGCTTTTAAAGAACAAAACCAAATTTATTGACAATTCGGCTTATGAAGCGGTCTTGGTTTGAAACCACCTCTTTAATGTCTGAATTTTATTTTTGAAAGGGGTTGTTTATAGTTGACTCCTGTATGGCAAAGATCATGAGCTGCCGCTCAATGAAGCCTTGCGTACAAGGCTCTATGAGAGGCAGTATAATTGGATGCGGGGAGACGAAAGGAGTCTCATGGAGCATCCATTGCAAAATCTCAAGATGAAGTGGTGGCATGCCATCTTGATAGTGGCGTCCTTTTCCACTTTTGAGCTTGTGCTATTTGTCAGAACCGTTGTCTTTGACAATTTCACCGTCGTTCTCATTGCGCTTGGATTCTTTTTCATTGGACTTGGCGAGTTTGCCAACCAGTCGTTTCAAGAAGGCATAGCCTTTGACAAAAATGGAAAACGGATTGGCACGATCAGGAGAGACGCCCGCGTTCCAGTCCTCCCAGGATATATATTGGACTTTGTAGGGCTTGCATTGATCCTCATCGGTCTTATCCATGTCATCTTGCCGTTGTTTGCCAATATCTCCGATACATAATTCAAAATTTGCGCAATCTTTGCATATGCAATGCATTCTTGAATAATCAACATAAGGTCCCATAAACCAGTCCTTTCTCCCCGCATTTTCAAAGATCACGAGCTATCGCTCAGGCGATCCCCCTTTGATATAATTGTTTTAGCCAGAAACCATCACAAGGGGGATCGCTTGAACGTTCGTTATGTATGGAAATTTGATAATGGATATTTTCAAATCAAACCAACCAATGAAGGCTGGGAATTGACTATCCACATGGATAATGGCGATTGGGATAGATTCGGTTACTACGCCACACCGCATGTGGCGGCAGACGTGATCGCTCGTCTCGATCCAGAAGTCGAACCGCCATTTGAGATCAATCTTTCGACTACTCTTCCTCCAAGCCTAGAAAACTGGGAGATGTTACGATCTCTCTGATTTTTCTCAGGGCATCGCATCGCCTTTTGGTATTGGCTTTATATGTTTCCCATTCGATAGGCACGACTCCAGCTGCCAAGAGCTCTCTTAGCTTTTCTTCGCCGAGTATCTCTCGTGCTTTCGTCATCCCGATGGATTGTCTATTGATCCATCTGCTCATATCCATCATGTCTCCTTTTGCTATCAAAGATCATGAGCTGTCGCTCAATGGTATAATCCTACAAGGCGGGGAGAGAAAGGACTCCCATGTTCGATAACGAAAAGATCGAGTTTGAGTGTCCCAATTGCGGCAAAAAGGTTTCGCCCACACTCAAACAACTCAAATCAAACAAGTTTGCATGTCCCTTTTGTGGGGTCAAGTTCGACTCGAAGGACTTTGCTAAAGCCATTCGAGACATTGAAGATCAGCTCAAGAGGCTGGGCTTCAAGTAGTCGTTTCCTATCGCCTTGTATCAAAGCCTTGTAGGCTCTGTTTTTCTTCGGCACCAGGCCGATTTTGATCACTTTCTCCCCGCCTGCTGTTCTGTTTTGCATGGCTTCTCTCCTCGCATTGTTAAAGATCACGAGCCGGCAAGCTTCGGACTTTCTCGCTATAATTCATAAGGAACCGGGAATATAAAGGAGTTTTTTATGAAACCTATCGTCGGGATTGCTTGGTTTAAAGAAGAGGACTATCTCTTTTTGAGAGACATCTTCCAAGATGGCCATGCTCTTCCTGCTACTTATGCCGAATGGCTCCAAAAAGCCAAAGGCCTTTTCGATAATCTCTCCCAAAGGGGCTTCAATCCCGTCAAAGTCTATATAGACCCTGACACCTTTTTGCAGTGGTGTAGAGAAAATGGACGAAGCCTCGATGCAAAAGCTCGCACAGCATACGTGAATTTTATCCTCGCCAAAAAGTTTCAATCCAATCATCAATAACCCCTTTCCGGTTCCTTCCCCGCATTGTCAAAGAACTCAGAGCGTTTTGTGTTGCTCTAAGAGAATTGTAAGACATACTTACTTACATATTCCTTAAATAGGTAAGAGTAACTTACAATTTCCAAAAAACATGCTAATATTTGAAGTCATATAAGCACATTTAGGATGAGAAATGGATAGAGAAAAAGCGCTTAAGGTTTTCGAATTGCTTGTAGAGATTCAGCGTGAAGATCATGCGAGGGAATACCTTGAAGAAAGAGTGGCTTGCGCCAAAATAAGAAGGAAAGCGAAAGAGGTTTTTGTAAAGAGATTTGCTAAAAGGAGATGAGAAAACGGGATGGTAGAGCAATTATCATACGAACATTTGAATAAAAGGAGTGATTTTATCAGCAATGACAGCTGTGCTGCTCATACTCGATAAATACGAGGCGATCTTTTCTGCGATGCTCTTGGGATTTTTATCTGTTTTGGCAAGATCTTTAATGATCGGCGCAAGTACAGCAACCGCTTTCTCGATATCACCGATCATATAGAGTGATTTTGCAGTCAAAACGTTTGTCGGTATGGAATCATTTATTCGATATGTAGTCCCAATCAAGCGCTGTTGCAGTTCATCAGGCTCTATGTAGCAATCTTCTTCATCCATTCCGGCATCGCAACACCGAAAGCACAAATACCCCTCTTCTAATTCTTGCTTTGAAGGCGTAAAATAGTGCTCATCGTTTTTACAAACATATGTATTTGTTTTAGTGAGCAAACCCTCTTTTACAAAGCACTCAAGAACTTCTACAATTTCTTCTCTATCGCAATTTGGGCAATTTTCGGCTATTTTCTCTATATCTATAATAGCCCCAACAGTTACCTCTCTATTGGCTATCAGATTCGCTATCAAGAAGATTATCTGCGTTTTGTTGCAATTCATCGTATATTCCTACTATGCCGCCTGCTAATGCAAAAATAGCCATATCGCTTATCTTATTCATAATTCGTACCGATTTAGACCCTTTGCCTATTGAAATTTTAGCATTTTCTTTAAATCCGCTGTCATCTTCATAGGTATATGATAGTGTTTTCGATATTTCTTCCGCTTCAGATAGTAGTTTTGCTATTTCGCTTTCTTCATCTACTATGTCATCAAGATCACCATCTTCCATTGGTTCGCTAAAAGTTATATGACTGGCTTGTATGGCAGAAAATGGGTTGTCTTTTTTTACTTCATGAGTTTTTAATTCCAAGTTGCCGCTTTCTTTCAATCTATTAAATGCATCGAGTAAATCCATTTTCAATGTTATATCTTCTATATTGTTTTCTTGTAGCCCAAAATCTATCAAAAATTTATTCTTCAGACTTGGCAAGTTTGATGATTGACCCCTTAAAATCAACAGATTGCCGACAAAGAATATGTTTTCTTTGATCGTTTGGATATATTCTTTTTCTTGGTCAAATCCAAATGGATACTTGGAGTTTTTGAAAAGAACGTACCAGATCTTTTCGTATCCAAGCTCCGTTCGGTCTATTTTGGAAATATAGTGCTGATTGACTTCCACATCATCTTCATCAAAATAAACAGGAGAACGCTCCAGCTCGCTATATTCATGTGATATTTTTGCATTGATTTGCTCTTTTACAGAGTCGTCAATCTTAATGATCTTAATAGAGCAGTTGTTGTCATAGCTATATATAGAGTACAGATATTCCCATAACGATCTATTGTATTTTTTGATAAATTCTTCTTTCGATAGTTTTCTCTCGCGAACATCTATGAGGATTTTTTTATCTGCTAGCTCACTTATCAATTTTTTGTATTCCCAATTAATTCTTTTGATCGGAGGTCTCAATCTTCATCCTTTTTGGCAAAATTATTTTGCTATGTTTTGTTTCATAATCGCTATCCTACTTATTTCTCCTGCAACCTCGCCCACATCTGCGCGCGCCAGTGCAAAAACGGCTTACCAAGTATTTCCCAGTCCACGCCGAGCTCTTTGACTGGCTGGATAGGCGGGTAGCTATCGTTAAAGCTGATGATGCGGATATCGCCGTTGCCAAGAAACTGTACCGATTTGAGCTGGACCACATCGCCGTAGCGCACCAGATAGATGCCATCCGTGAGCATGACATCTCTGCCATTGACCATATCGAAAAAAATGATGTCGTTTTCGTAAAATTTCGGCTCCATAGAATCGCCGAGCACTTTGGCTATAAGGACGTTTTTGGGATTGAAGTTGGGAGGTAAGAGCTCTGAGGGGATGTAGATAGATTCCAGCACGGCTACATCGAGGACGGCTTCGGCACCTGCGCCGATGGTAACGAACGGGAAGCGGTGCATATCTTGCAAGAGCTGGAGTTCGGGGAGTTCATTGACATATTTTTTGGGATTTTTATGGAGTTCTTCACGGGTGATGAGCTCTTTTTTTGTTGGATCGAAGAGGTCTTGTTCTGGGATATCGAGTATTTGTGATAATTTTTTAACATTTTCATAAGTAGGAGCATTTTTTTCAAGTTCGTAATTTGTTATTGCAACCCTATTAACCCCAATCATTTCAGCTAATTCTGCTTGGCTTAAACCTTTTGCTTCTCTTGCTTTTCGTATTATCTCTCCATACCCCATTTTTCACCTCTTTCATTATTAAGTAATACTAACAAAAATAAAGAAAGTTGAACTTACTGAATTAAGTATGGTGTAAGTAAGAATAACTTACAATAACACTATGAAACCAATTGAACTCAAGCACGGACTAATTAGAGATATTGCAAAGGCATGTAATGTCACGCATTCCGCTGTCAGTCAATGGTTTGCTGGAACCACAAAACCATCTATAAAAAATGTCTTCATTATGGAGGATAAGTTTGGCATTCCCGCAAGAGCCTGGCTCGACATCAAATCCTATCTCAATAATACATCCAAGACCACAAACCAATCCACTACAAAGGAAAGCGAAAAAGTATGAGTTACACATTCAACAAAGCTCCAAAAGACAAAGACCTACTGAAGCTCATCAGGCGAGCCATTACAAAAGATATCAGAGCAAATGGCTTGACGCTTGAGGAGTTTGCCAACGAAATAGGCCTCAGCGCGGGAACGCTTGAAAACAAGCTCAAGCCCGCTTGTGGCGTGAATGTGCTAAGTATCGACGAATTCATCCACATCCTCGACATTACTGCTGATTACGAGCCTCTTGAATACATAGCCAAGCGCTACGGCTTTACGCTCTGCCGACCGGATGAGAGAGCCGAGCAAGTAGAAGACCCAGAGCTTGTGGTTATGCGCTCGGCTCTCGATATCGGATCGCATCTGGGCAGGCTCGATGAGCTGGCGAGGAAAATCTTGGAAGACGGCGTCGTGGATGAGGATGAGAAACGAGACTACGCACAGCTACTCTACGAGCTTGGCAAAGTCGTGGTGCAGTATGAGATCACACTAAGACAGAGAAAGGAGAGACAATGAAACGAGAAATAATCCTGCCAGCAGAAGTGGAAGCGTTCATAAGCGCATTCAAATCAATTGGCCAAGGGACACTAAGTGAAGAGGCTGCAAGAAGTTTGCAACAAGCGATAAAAGCTACTGTGATGGAACAGAAAAAATCGACAGTAACGATAAAGCTTCATATTAAGCACAATGTGGAAGATCAAATAGTTATCGAAGGAGAAGTAAGCGCTACGGTACCTAAGCCAAAATCCACTGCCGCTTTCTTCGTCGATACGAGAACGTTCTTGCCTACAAGAAACAGGCCAAATCAACAAGTTCTACCAATAGACCAATAAGGAGGAGACTATGTTACAAGCAATTATCGATGCGATTCGCAACCCCCTGCTCAAGACTGAAGATGGAATAGTTTTTAAACACAAAGATTATGTGGAAGAGCATAAGCCACTCCACTATAAGCCAGATATTCACCATAATGTAATTCAACAGACGATCTTAAATAGCGAAGATTTTATGGACTTCGTGAACGAGTATAAAACCACTGCTACGAAGATATTTTTTGACGATGAGTTTATTGTAGCCATCTTCAATTATCCTGAAGCAGACAAAGCCGACTATGCCGACTCATTCGCAAAAATGCCTCTTCTTGAGACGAAGGACTTCACAGTTTTTCAAAGGTCGCTTGAGAAGCGCATGCCGCAAAAAGAGTTTGTCCGCTATCTAAAAAGAATGGAGCCGTATATCATTGCTCTCGATGGGAAACAGGCAGACGATATGGACATCATAGAGATGGCAGAGAATCTCCAAGCCATTACAAAGATAGAGAGCATTACGCGTAATACCGCAAACAAATTTACCATAGACGCTGAAGTTAAAACAGGAAAAACAGGTGTGACAATTCCTCGTTACATCACATTTGAATTCCCCGTCTATAAAAATGATAGAGATCTCCTTACAAAATTTGATGTGGAGCTCTTTTTGAGTGCCGATGGGGAGACGTTTATGGCCGAACTTGTGTGTTACAACATCGACCTTTTGTTAGAAGAGACAAGACGCCTTCTTGTAAAAAAAGTTTGCAATGGAATAAGCGGTGTGAAAGCATTTCAAGGATAAGGAATGAAAAATTTTTCACTTCTTTCGGCGCTTCTTGCGCCATTTGCATTTGATACGAGTCTCATAGACGAGCCGATGACACAGCGAAAGCAAAGTAGGATTGCCAGAAAGACGAAACGCACAAGAGGCAAACGATACAGAAGCCAAAAAATTCGAGCAAATCGTAGAAAAGCTTTGCGAAAGCGAGGAAGAAAATGACCACCTTCGACACAATCCTATCCAAAACCCTCTCCCACGAGGGGACGTATTCAAACCGCGAAAGCGATCGCGGTAGAGAGACTTACAAGGGAATCTCCCGCAAGTATCACCCAAAATGGCCTGGCTGGAAGATCATCGACGACGCCAAAGAACGCATCGGCGGCATCGAGGCGCTCAAAAAGGGCGATGTGACTCCTGTGCTGGGAGCCGATGCGCAAGAGGAGCTGGAAAGAGCGGTGCGAAACTTCTATAAAGAAAAGTTTTGGCACCGCATCAAAGGCGACGCGCTGAGCATGATAGATGATGAGATAGCCTTTTTGGTGTTCGACGCCACGGTCAATCCGACTGATCGCACCAATGGAGCGAAGATGCTCCAGGAGGCTTTGAATGAGCTTGGCTACAAAATAGCTGTCGATGGGGTTATAGGTCCTGTAACGCTTATGGCGCTGCAAGGGGCTGTGGATGAGCTTGGCGGTGATAGAGTGCGGGAGATGTTTCGCAAAATCAGGGCGTTGCATTATGCAAGAGAGGTCAAACGCAATCCTCGTCAAGCTCTCTTCATCGAGGGCTGGATCAAGAGGGCATTGTTTTCTCAATCCCCTTTTAGCAGGTCATAACGGAATGCGCTTAAGTAATTGTAGCACATAGGGGCGAGTATGACAAAAGGCGAGCTTTGGCTCAAGCGGCGTTTGGAGTGGCTGGAAAAATTGGAGCGAGGCGAAGTGAAGGCTGACCTGAATGAGTTGGACTTCACGGCGAATTTGCCAAAGCCGCTGCCTCGAAAAGAAGCATTTGCGTATTACAACGCCAAGCTTGCAAAGTATTGGAGGAGCAAGATGGGAGAGTTTGAAAAAGAAGTGGAAAGACTTGAAAAGCTTCCAAAGCACAGATATGGATCCATCAAGCTTTCCACTTTTTTGGAGGCGCTGCGTGCTGCGTATGAGCTAGGCAAAGTAACAGCAAAAAACAAGGAGGCGTTATGAGACTGCCACCAAAAGGAGGGCAAAACAGAGCTCTCTACGACTATTTGGCCGAGGGCAATAAGATCACCAGCCTTGAGGCTGCGCAAAAGTTTGGGATACTCAATTTGCCACAGCGCATATTTGACCTCAAAAAGAAGTTTGGCCTCAAAATTGGCAGCAAAGTCGTGCACAAAGGCAAAGTGAAATATTGCGTCTATTGGATGGAGCGATGATACTGAACGAGTATGACATAGCCAGAAGCGTGCTTAGCTCGCTGCTTCATTGCGATATGTCGCCATATTCTGAGCAGCTGAAAAACTTCAAGATAGAGCCGCAATACTTTACGCATCCGGTGCATAACGCGGTCGCAAGAGCTATAGAAAAACTTCAGGCAAAAGGGTACCCTCCCTTTGACGCGTATGTGCAAGAGCTGCTCAGTGTCGAGTCCAGCGAGCAATACGTCAAAAACGAATATATCGAGATCCTTGCGGCAAATCCATATACGACTCCCAAAGAGCTTCAAAGGATCTACGCAATCCTCAAGCGCAGACGCGCCACAAGACTGCTAAAGGCACTCAGATGATAGAAAAGATTGAGAAGATAAAACGCCAAATCCTCGACATAGAGCGAAAGATAGAAAGAGAAGAGGACATACGCGAGATAGTTGCTCTCAAAAAACAAAAAATCAAGCTTGAGAGCGAGCTTGTGGAGCTGATGGAGCAAGAATTTGGCGAGGCCAATGATGCCGGTGTCGTATCGCTGGCTGAGGCGATACAGCTTTATGAAGCTATGCCAAAAAAGCCGGTGTATGCCACGGGCATCGAGGCGCTGGATAAGCACTTTGGCGGTGGGTTGGCGATGAGTCAGCTGGTTATTGCTGCCGGGGAAAAGGGCGCTGGCAAAACGCTTCTTACGATGCAAATACTCAAAAATGTCTCCCGTGGCTGGAGGACGATGCTCTTTAGTCTGGAGATGCCCTATTGGAAGGTAGTGGAGCGGTTTCAAAAGCAGCAGCTAAATGAGAGGATACTAACCAATCTCAACATTGCGGATAAGAAATTCACTCTCGAAGCGATAGAGAGCATCATCCGCATCGAGGCTGCGAAGGGGACGAAATTTTTCGTCATAGACTCGCTGATGAAGATAGCCACGCTCAAAAACTTCTCCAGCACCGCCGAGCGCTATTCGCATATATCGGCGACTTTGAGCCGTTTGGCCGTGGAGCTGGATGTGATCATATTTTTGATAGCGCAAATGAGCAAAGAGGATACAAAGAATGGGCACAAAGGTCTCAAGTATTCAGGCGATTTGGAGTATGACGCCGATGTGATCCTCTACATCCTCAAAGACAAAAATGTGCTGAGTAAAAGAGTGCTTATATGCGATAAAAACCGTCAAAACGGCGAAGAGTTCAAAGAGATTATCTACATCGACAAAAACACGCTGGAGTTCAAGTCCGAGCCGGCGGTAGAGGTGGTCTATAACGAAGACAAAATCAATATGGAGGTGATTTGATGTTGGATCAAGATTATGCGTTGTATCCGTTGAAATTGGTCAATGAGCTGTTTATGCAAGGCAATAGGAAAAAGGCGCGTGCTTTTATGGAGTATTGGCATGATATGCATGTGATAGAAATAGCACAAGATGAGTATCTGTACGCGAAAGAGTGGGGATTGAGTGTGGAGGAGGCTGCCGATTGGATCGAGGATTTCAATAACGAAATAGATAGATTTGCACGGGAGTGGAGAGAAAGGTCAGAGAAACATTTTCAAAAGTGTATAGAGCTGGAGGAGCAGGAAAATGGCGAGAGTTGGAATTTATAAATCTTACCCATCCGATTATGTCAGATGGCTGAAGCAAAACGGCAAGAGGAAAAAGGCATCGGCTTTTATGGAGTATTTCGACGACAGTGAGAATGATGATCATTTCTCAATAAGCTTTTATGCAAACTCCTGGGGAGTGGCTAAGTCCACTGCCTGGAGTTGGATACAAGAGTTTAAGGAAGTGATCAATAAATTTAGTGTATATTGGGAGCTGAAAAACAAACAAAAAGACTCCCGAAAAAGCTCTCAAAAAAAATTTACCCGAACGCAAACCGAACGCCAGCCGAACGATTTGGAACAGAGTCATACCTCTGAAACTACCGAAAAATCGAGCTTTTCAGATAATAGAAAAAATCCAGCCGAACGGTTGCCGAACGAAGTATATAATATATACGATAATGACAATATAAGCGGATCGCTTGGCGACAAACACTTCAACGATCTCTTTTTCATCTACAGACAAAATTATAAATTTGCTGGTAATAGGGACAATGCCTATCAAGAGTATAAAAAAATCAAAGACAACATAGGCTACGAAAAACTCAAAAGAGCGATAATCTTCTATTTGCATGATCCAGATATAGAAAAAAGATATAACTTTGCAAATTTCCTCAAAAATCGGGTCTATCTCTCCTATATCCCTAAAAGGCTTAAGATCAAAATAGGCAAAGAGTGGAAAATAGGCACATACGATGATACGCAAAACATCTTCGTGGCGGATGATGGATTCAAGGGCATATTGGAGCCGCAAAGACTTGTAGAGCTTTTTGCAAAAGGGGAGCTGGAGTTTGTGCAATGAAATTTAATGTGAGGCTTGAAAACGTTGAAGGCTTGGAGAAGCTTTTGGATGAAAAAATCTATCGTAAAGCTTTGCAAAGAACCATCAAAAGAATGGGAACGAAGTTCAAAAATAGAGCTATAAAAGGGGTGCGCAAGACGTATAACGTCAAGGCAAAAACACTCAAAGCGCACATCAAAGAGCATATGAGTAAGGCAAGTAACAACGGCATAGAATGGCGCTTTAGTGTAACAGGAAGGCCTGTCAATCTCATTCACTTTGGAGCTCGCCAGACGAGCAAGGGTGTGAGCGTCAAAGTCAAAAAAGGAAGCGGTAGAAGAGTTATCAAAAGTGCTTTTATTGCTCATGATAATGGGGGTCATAAGCGTGTATTTATGCGAAAAGGCAAAGAGCGCATGCCAATAGAGGCAAAGAGCACACTCTCTTATCCCCAGATGTTCAACAAAGAGATCATAGATAAAGCCATGAAAGAGGTTGAGGAAAATTATGACAAAGAATTCAAGCACAATCTTGACTACTATCTGGGGAGATTGAAGTGAGAATGGTCATCGAAGTCTTATGCACTGCGGGTCCTTCTCGGCCATTCGCCTCGTGCGGGCGCTCGCGAGCGCGGGATTTGGATAGTTTTTGGGGTGTCAACTTGGTTGACACTTTGAGTTGTGTAAACGTTGACAGTTACCGAGAATAGGGGGCGGAGTGGTATTGGTGTCACAAAGAAAATTTGCAAAGCTTATTGGGCGATCGCATGCGTATGTGAACAAGCTCGTGAAGCAAGGCGTGATACCGACGCACAATGGAAAGATTAATCCCGAAGAAGCGAAGCGCATCCTCGAAGAGCACAAAGACCCAGCACGCGAGGCGCAGCGAAAGGCAAATGCGAAGCGAAGAAAAGAGAAAACCATTTTCGATGCTGCTGGTGGCTATGAGAGTTTGGCAGATATGACGCCAGAAGAGCGCAAAGCGTATGAAGAGGAGCGAAAGCGCGAGGCCGAGAGGGCCAAAAGAGTCATCGAAGAGGTGGAACGTGCTGGACTAGAGGTGAGTGAGGAGCTCAAAGAGCTTGCAGCGAAAAGCAGTCTCAACGAAGCCAAGACAATCTCGGAAATACTCAATGCAAAGCTCAAAGAGATCCAGTATAAAAAAGAGGTGGGAGAGCTTGTGAGCAAAGCTGAAGTGGAAAGAGAAGCGTTTGAGTTGGCGCGAAAAGTGCGTGATGCGATACTGAGTGTGCCAGATCGTGTGAGTGCGATGATAGCCACAAAGAGTGATCCAAAAGAGATCCGAGACATTCTAACTCAAGAGCTGCACCATGCTCTTGCAGCTTTGAGCAAGGAGGCGGTATGAGTGCGTTGGTCTATACAAGAGCGTTTTTGCAAGGATTGGAACCCGATCCACTTATCACAGTGAGCGAGTGGGCTGACAGGTTTCGCTACTTGCCAAAAGAGTCGAGTGCGGAGCCTGGTAAGTGGCGTACCCAGAGGTTTCCATTTTTGCGTGAGATCATGGACGCACTCAGTCCCCAAGACCCAACGACTGAGATCAAGCTCATCAAAGGCACGCAAATAGGTGGGACTGAGATAGCCAATAACTTTTTGATGTGCTATATGGACATCTACCCATCGCCGATGCTTTTGATGCTGCCGACTGAAACTTTGATGAAGAAGCATCGCACGATGAAGCTCATCCCATCCATCAAAAGTGTGCCAAGGCTTTTGGCCAAAATCAAGCCGGGTAAAACAAAAAGTGATGTGGGTGAGACCACGATGATGGAGTTTCCCGGCGGGAGTTTGATGTTTGGTTACTCCAACTCCACCGCAAACTTTAGAAGCCTCTCTTTTCGTGTGGTGTGTCTTGACGATGTGGATGGTTATCCAGACGATGTAAACGGCGAGGGGAGCCCAATCGTTTTGGCCAAAAACAGAGCAGATAACTTCCCAAATAGAAAAATCTACATCAACTCTACCCCTACCATCAAGGGCATTAGCCACATTGAGCGTGAGTATGAAGATAGCGATCAGCGTGAATACTACATGCCATGTCCCTTTTGTAAAGAGCTCATCAAGTTTGAGAAGGAAAATTTTGTCTATGAGTATGATGAAAAGAGCTATGAGCTTACAAGCGATGTGCGCTACAAATGTCCAGAGTGCGGCGAGCTCATAGAAGAGTATCACAAAACATGGATGATGGATGAGAAGAATGGTGCCAAATGGATCCCCCAAAATCCCGGGCACCCATACAAAGGCTATCGACTGCCTTCATACTATTCGCCTATTGGATTTTTGAGCTGGGAAAAGATCTTTAGGGAATATCTCAAAGCCCTCAAGGCAAAAAACGAAGGGGATGATCGCAAGCTCAAGGCGTGGGTCAATACTCGGGATGCTTCGCCATACGAAGAGCATCACGAAGCAAGACCAGAGAGCGATATATTGCTGCTCAAGCGCGATATCGCTCCCGGAATCGTGCCGCCCAATACCGCCTTTTTGGTGATGAGCGTGGATGTGCAGCTCGATCACTTCTGGTATGAGCTAAGAGCTTTGCAGTATGGCAACTCCAAGCATGTGGTGCGATACGGAAGAGTGGAGAGCTGGGTAGAGTTAGAAGATATTTTTAGCGCCTACTATGAAGACAAAGATGGCAACAAATATATGGTCAAAAAATGCGCCATCGATAGCGGGTATCGCACAGATGAAGTCTATGAGTTTTGTGCGATGCATAGCAATGTGTGCATCCCTATCAAGGGGGCTGAGAAGATGATAGGACCTTGGAGGGTCTCAGATGTTACAAAAAAGAAAGATGGCATCAGTATCGCAACGGGGCTTAAGCTCTACACGATCAATACCGAATACTTCAAAGATATGCTTCATGCAAACATCGATAGATCCATCGAGGCGGCAAAAGAAGCAGAGCTGGACCAAAACAATGTGCTCACGCTGCATAACGAGGCCACTGAGGAGTTTGCCAAACACTATACCAGCGAGGTCAAAGCCGAGGAGGTAAATAAAAATGGCGTGGTGAAGTATGTGTGGAAAAAGAGATACTCACGCGCACCAAACCATTTGTGGGATTGTGGAGTGTATAACACCTTTTTGGGAGAGCTTTTGGGGATCAGGTTTTTGCGAAAAAGCGTCAAGAAAAGAGCGCCTAAGCCAAAGCATGTGATGAACAGCGTGGCAAACTATATGGATGAATTTTAAGGGGGAGCGATGGCAAGAAGAGCAAAAAATATCTGGGAGCAAGCGATTACCTTTCATTTGACAATCCCGCAAAAGACCAATTTTGTGCTCGTGGAGCTGGCAAAAGATATGGGCGTACCTATCAAGAGAGTGGTGGAAAACATCCTCAAAGAGAGCAAAACCTATAAGCAAAAAGAGAAAGAGCTGGAAGAGAAGGGATTTTTTGAGTTTTGAAATCCACAAAGAAGAAATAAAAAGTTCATGAATATATATAATACACATGATTGCACAATTCGTAACAT
>Ga0256831_1001200_pt1 | contig 13708 bp, 13 predicted proteins | sample 132544metaG_FD_189087 | JGI IMG/M metagenome (GOLD analysis project Ga0256831, IMG submission 189087) | Hydrothermal vent microbial communities from Lau Basin, Pacific Ocean - 132-544 | ecosystem: Environmental > Aquatic > Marine > Hydrothermal vents | place: Pacific Ocean: Lau Basin | collected...
TCGAAAGGACTCCATCTTCGCCGAGAGAGGGCGACGTCTGTAAAAGTTTGGCCGCTTATAACGATGGACAGCATGTCTTTTTAGTAAACTTGACGAGTGGGGCAGCTGATCTTATCATGAACGTAACCGGTGTGGGCGAGGTCTCTTTCTCGCCCAACTGTAAGTACTTGGGCTTTACGAACCCCTATGCTGGCCAACTGTTCATCTATTCCATAAAAGAGAAGAAAGTGGTAGCCAAGAAGTCGTTCATATTCGGTTTGAGTAAGTGCCCACTGTACTTACCTTCAGTTGCCCTAGGGAAAGGTATAGTTTACGTGGGCGGTGGCGATGGCTGGGTTCAAGCTTTTGCGCTCTCCGAGGTTCAGCGCTAAGGGTGAAAAGCCTTTCTGGAGGAGTTCGTGAGAGCCTTGAAGGAAGAAGGTGTAGACGTAGTTTGTGAGGACTTGGGCGACTGCTACGCTTGCTATACGAAAGGGGACGACACTAAAGTAATAACATTGGAGAAAGGCATAAAGTACTTTAGCAAAATAGTAAACTTCATAGACGTTCCGCCCGGAGCTAACTGTGAAATCATATATGCCCTTCCTCAAGGGAAGTTTGTCTTCGCTGACGATGTTGAAGAACTGGCTAAGCAAGTGGCTAGTATGATTAAGCGGAAGCCTTAGTTGATTAACTAGAACCAGCTACTAGAGGATGAGGTGAAAGGAATGGCTCTATTCGATTGGGGGACATACAATGGCTTGACAAAACTCGAGAGCGCGTCCCTCACGGGCATGAGGCTTACCGAAATACCTCCAGCCGAGTTATCTAGGAAGAGGTATACGGAGGAATACTATGTTCAATATAACAAGATGGCCAGTAAGTACTTCGTGCTCATAACTGCTCATGCTCCGTATTACAGCCTGGTGAACCACGACCCGGATACTCACGCAAGGGTGAAGAGAGCGATGGTTCAAGCAGCTAAGAGGGCCAGGATAGCTGGAGCCAAGATATTCAACATGCATTTAGGGCCTAAGGTAAGAGGAGTTCCCTACGACTACGAACCCGTAGTGGACGTCGTTCGTGCTATACTTAATGAAGTTCCAGACATATACGTATCCTTAGAGACCACATACACCGAGAGGTTCTTAGGTAGCCTTGACGAGATTAGAGAAATAATAGAGATGATTGGGGACGAGAGGGTAATACCGTCCTCACAGCTCGAGAACGACTTCATGAGGGAGACTAAGGCATACCTCCACGGAAACTTAGACGAGGCAGACAAGATGGCCACTGTGGACTTCTGGCTAAAGATATTGAGTAAACTCAAGAAAATGACTAATACGTTCTTCAGCTTAAGGTTCAGCCAGATCATAGCGTTTAGGCTAAGGGGCTTCATACTGAAGAAGAGGACACCGTTGGGTAAGGGTTATCCCAGCTTAGAGCCATTGGCAGAGGCGCTGGCCCTCTTCTTGACGAGAGACCTATACTACGCTGGGGCCAACATGGAAGCCCACTTAATTTACACTGGACCTTGGCAGACCAAGTACATGGACACCGTTAACCTCTACTGTACCGTTATGAGACATGCTGTACCTTATATTAGGTAGCTTTTTATTAAACAAATCAAAGCCCCGAGGAAGAGGAGCGCGCTTATCCATGAGGGCCACGTGAGCGTTGATAGAGCTAGGAAGAGGAAGGTCCATAAGCAATAACCTTTGAAGGCCCTTATTCTGAGTATGGCTGGTATCATGAGTGGTAGATGTGTAAAGATGTGTGGTGCCACGAAGCCGAGCAATAAGTAATGAAGGAAATGCGTTATATCTTTAGAAACTACAGTTATCAGACCTAAAAGCGATGTGTAGGAACCAGCGATTAGATACATGTTTCCGGCTTTAGCAATGCCTTTATACTTCTTAACCTTGCTATAAAAAGCCTTTAGCTTGTAATACTTTGCGCCTATGAAGTACAATATCATTGATACGAACAATATTTGAGCGAAGAAGCAACTCAACGGCAAGAGTATGGAAGCTAAAAACGTCAAACGCCAATTTGGTCTCTCTCCAAAGGTGTTGGGTAAGGAATGTGTGCTCACACCATAAATCATGAGTACGTCGTAAAGTATGGCGAAGCGTGTGGCGAAGAGCAGAGACGGTTCATAAAAGTACAATAAATAAGATCCCCCCAAGATCATGCTGAGGGATACGAGTAACGCAGAGTTCCTCAAGGATTCCAATCTAACCTTTCTAACGTTCAATAGCGAGACGATGCCAGCCAGTAAGGGCGCGATCCCGAAATACTTAGGAGACGTTACTATTAGCAATCCCAAGGGCGAAAGGTAAGTGAGCTTAACCCTCTCAACGCTTTCCAAGTATGCTAAGGCCACGAAGTATGGGAACAGCGCTAAGAAGGATATTGCCATGACCATGTGATAGATAGGCTGTGTGAGAGATAGTATAGGCGAGAACAGTAAAAGTAGCGAAGATAGTACGAAGTTAAGCCTCTGGAAGTAGAGGTTCCAACGGTGCCTCACATTGCCCTCCTGCTGTTCCTAACCTTATTTTTTGAAGTATGTAGCCGCGATAGGGGAAGAAGGGATTGGCTAAGTGGGTCGTGGGCAGCGCGTGGCCTTACGTTAACACAGTTCCTCACTTGGGCAACCTAGTGGGCTCCATACTATCTGCTGATGTCTTTGCAAGGTTCTTGAGACTTATGGGAGAGGACGTAGTCTTCGTTTCGGGTAGCGACGAGCACGGCACTCCTATAGAAATAGAGGCTAGGAAACGAGGTTTGGAGCCTAAGGAGTTAACGGATAGAGTTCATGAATATGTTAAGAAGATGTTTGAGAAGTGGCTAATATCGTTCGATAATTATACTAGGACGCACAATCCCGTTCACATAGAGTTCGTTAGGGATACATTCATGAAGATATACAAGAACGGGTACATATTCACGCAAGACATGATCATGCCTTACTGTCCTAAGGACAAGATGTTCTTGCCGGACAGGTTCATAGTGGGAACTTGTCCTTACTGTGGCGCTCCGGACGCTAGGGGAGATCAGTGTGAGAGGTGTGGCAAGCTCCTCGACCCTCCCGACTTAGTAAACCCCAAGTGTGCCTTATGTGGTTCTAGACCGCTTTGGAAGAAGACTACCCACTGGTTCTTTGACTTACCTAAGGCAGCCGAGGGTTTGGTCGAATGGTTAGAGAAGAGCGACTTGCCCTCAAACGTGAAGAGGTTTACGCTAAACTGGATAAAGGAAGGCCTGACGCCCAGAGCTGTGACTAGAGACAATAAGTGGGGCATACCCGCCCCATTTCCAGGAGCAGAGAACAAGACCATATACGTATGGTTTGAGGCGGTGCTCGGTTACCTCTCGGCCGTCAAGGAAATAGACGTGAAGAAAGGCACTAACCTATTCGAAAAGTTCTGGAGGGATACGAGTTCTAGGCCAGTGTACTTCATAGGTAAGGACAACATACCCTTCCATTCGATAATACTGCCGGCACTCTTGAGGGCTACTGGAGAAGAATATCCGCTACCCTACAACATCTCGGCTACCGAGTACCTAATGTTCGAAGGCAAAAAGTTCTCTAAGAGGCGCAGGATCGGTATCTGGATAGACGAAGCCTTGGAACTAGTTCCCAATCCGGACTACTGGAGGTTCGTGTTAATTAGAATGAGGCCAGAGGAAAGGGATACAAACTTTACTTGGAGGGAGTTCTACAGGATAGTCAATAGTGAACTTAACGACGACATAGGCAACTTCGCCCATAGGGTGTTGACGTTCATTGAAAGGAGGATGGGAGGTGAGGCGAAGGGTAAGATAGACGAGGGCGTGCGCAAAAAGATCAAGGAACTACATGAAAAATACGTGAGGGCCATGTATGAGACTAAGGAAAGGGAGGCGAGCAACTACCTTCTCGAGATGGCTAGGCTCGGAAACAAGTTCTTGAATGAAAAAGAGCCTTGGAAGCTGTTGAAGGAAGGGAAGGTTGACGAGGTAAACGACGTCATGTACACTTGCCTTTACATACTGAGGGAACTTGCTCTTCACATGGCTCCGTTTACGCCTATAGCAGCCGAAAAGCTCTGGAAGATGATAGGTGAGGAAGGGAGCGTTCACGAGCATGGAAAGCTCTTGAGCAGTGGAGCAGAACCGCCGTCTAAGATAGGCAAGCCCGAGCCCTTGTTCCAGAAACTCCCCAAGGACTTCTTGGAAAAGGTTGATGAGTTGCTTAACGAGGTAAGGAAGAAGGTTGAAGCGCAGAGACCCATCTAAGGACCTTTAGTATATACGCCCTAAACCAGTATAAACTCCCCCGTCAGCTAATATACTCGGGCAACAACATTGAAGCTCCTCGAATATGAGGCCAAAGAAATAGCAAAGAAATACGGCATTCCCATACCTCAAGGGGTACTAATAGAGAGACCTGACCAAGTGAGTGAGGCCATAGAGGAGCTAGGACTGCCGGTGGTGCTTAAGGCTCAAGTGCCAGTGGCCGGGAGAGGGAAAGCTGGAGGAGTAAAGCTCGCGAGGGATCCGGACGAAGCTTTGGAGAAGGCGGAGCAGCTTTTCAGCATGGAGATAAAGGGATATCCGGTACTCTCTGTCCTCGTAGAAAAAGCTGAGAACATAAAGAGGGAGTTGTACTTATCCTTTACTATAGACAGGGCGAACAGAAGGATAGTTATGCTGGCATCTGGCGAGGGAGGAATGGAAATTGAGGAACTGGCTAAGGAGAAGCCTGAGGCAATAATAAGGTTACCGATAGACCCGGAGGTGGGCCTCAAGGCTCATGAAGCGAGAGAAGTAGGTAAGAAGATAGGCTTAAGCGGCAACGAGTTGAGGCAGTTCGAGAACATAGCTAAGAGTATGTACAAGATATTCGTCGACTATGATGCAGAATTGGTAGAAAGTAACCCTCTGGCTATCACTGATAGGGGCTTGGTAGCTCTGGACTTCAGAATGATCGTTGACGATAACGCAGTCTTCCGTCATCCAGAACTCGAAGCCGCTAGGGAGAGGGAGCTTACGGAAACGGAAAAGGTTGCAGTGCGTTATGGCTTCTTCTACGTTGAACTTGACGGCGACATAGGTATCATCGGGAATGGAGCCGGTCTAACCATGGCTACTATGGACGTCGTTAACTACTATGGTGGCAAACCGGCGAACTTCTTGGACATAGGAGGCGGCGCGAGGAGGGAGAGAGTTAAGGCTGCGGTGAAGCTGTTGCTGAACAACCCCAAGGTTAAGGTGATATTCGTGAACATCTTCGGAGGCATCACCTTGGCCAGCGAAGTAGCGCTAGGAATAGTAGAGGCCTTAAAGGAGACAGAGAACAAGAAACCCATTGTGGCAAGGATTGTTGGAACGGCCGAGGAAGAGGGAAGGAAGATCCTCCAAGAAGCCGGAATACCGCTTTTTGAGAGCATGGACGAAGCCGCTAAGGAAGCCGTTAGAATTGCGAAGGAGATGGCCGCTTAGGGGGTGGTGAGCGGTGGCAGTTCTGGTAGATGAGAACACTAGGGTGGTAGTTCAAGGCATAACCGGTAGGTATGGTAAGTTCCACGCAGAGAAGATGATGCAATATGGAACTAAGATCTTGGCTGGAGTGACGCCAGGCAAGGGAGGTCAAGAGGTACTCGGCGTACCAGTGTTCGACACGGTCAAGGAGGCCAAGGAGAGGTTCCCAGAACTCAACACGTCCATCATATTCGTTCCGGCTGCTGGGGCTGCCGACGCCATCGTTGAAGCTGCCGATGCGGGTATGAAGTTGATCGTCGTAATAACAGAGGGTATACCGGTTCACGACTCCTTGAGGGCCATTAGGTACGCTAGGAGTAAGGGATCTATAGTGGTGGGACCTAATTGTCCGGGCGTAATAACTCCCGGCAAGGCCAAAGTGGGTATAATGCCAGAAAAGTACTTCATGCCCGGACCAGTGGGAATAGTCTCAAGGTCTGGCACTCTGACCTATGAGATAGCTTACCAGCTGACCAAGAGGGGTATAGGCCAAACCACTGCGATAGGCATCGGCGGAGACCCCATAATAGGCCTTGATACGGTGGAAGCGGTCAAACTCATGGATCAAGATCCCGAGACACAAGTCATAGTCGTGATAGGCGAGATCGGTGGCGATGCGGAAGAGAGGCTCGCGGCTGCGATAAAGAGAGGAGAGATAAAGAAGCCGGTAGTCGCGTACGTGGCAGGAAGGACAGCCCCGCCCGGAAAGAGGATGGGCCACGCGGGTGCAATAATAAGCATGGGAGCTGGCACTGCAGAGAGTAAGGTTAAGGCTTTCCGTGAGGCCGGCGTCCCCGTCGCTGACATACCTAGCCAAGTACCCGACTTAGTGGAGCAGCTGCTAAGGAAGTAAAATAAATGTTTACTTCTTTTCCATTTCTTCCAAGATCTTCCTTACGGTTTGGGCGACCACTTTGCCGTCCACCTTACCTCTGAGCTCGGCCATGACCTTGCCCATAACGAATCCGAAGCTCCTTTGAGGTCCTCTCTTCTCTATTTCGTCCTTGTACTTCTCGACAACCTCTCTGACAACTTTTTCTACGTCAATCTTCTTGTCTAAGCCCAGTTCCTTTATTGCGTTTTCTACAGTAGAGCCTTCGGCCACCTTCTTTAGGACTTCTGGTATAGCTTCCTTAGCTATCTTACCTTCTGCTACCTTGTCTAGGACCTCTTCTATGTGTTCGTCCTTAATCTTCTCAACTTCGACCCCTTCCCTTTCAAGTTCTTTGAGTGTGTCCACGACAGTCCTAACTACTACAGTCGAGTGCAACTTTCCGTGATACTTCTTAACCAAGCGATAGGCTAAGTCGAAGCGCACTGAACTTATCATTTTTTCTGCCATGTCTTTAGGCAGCTTATAGACCGTCATTAGTTCCTTTATTAGTTCTACGGGGTTCTTGGGTTTTATGGTTTCCGCTCTCTTTAGCATTTCTTCTGTAATAGTTATTGGAGGAACGTCCGTCTCTGGGTACATTCTCGCAGCTCCCGGCCTCGGTCTCAAGAACCTCGTCGTGCCGTCCGGGTTAGCTGCTCTGGTCTCCTCTGGCACTCCGTCGAGCGCCATCGCTGCCCTCTCCTTTACGGCCTTGAGGGCCTCCCTTGCTTCGGGCCCCGGCGCTAACACTAGTACAAATGCGTCTTGTTCTTCGCATCCAAGCCTTTCCATGATTTCTTCTACTTCTTCTTCGGTAATACCATACTTGGGAAGTTCGTCGCTGTGTATTATTCCTCCTACGCCCGCCCAGAACCTAGCGTAGTCCGCCAGTTCCGTTCCGAAACGCCTTCCGGGTTGGACCTCCTTTCCGAGCAGCCCTTTGAACTTGGGCAGCTTTACTGCAAAGGCCCCGGCTCCAGACTTCAACGCCTTCTTGACTATCTTGCTCTTGCTATCTTCCAAAATATCCGTTACATCCGTCATAGGTTGCGAAAGTATTTCTTCTTTAGTAACTCCTCTATTCCTCAACTCATCCCTTATTTCTAATAACTTGAGCTGTCTCATGACTTCATACTCTACTACCTTATCTATGATCTCTAGCTTCTGTACGCCCTTGATCTCAGTCTTAGCGCCCCCCTCTATGGATACGTTCAAGTCTTGCCTTATCGTTCCGATACCTCTCTTCACTTTCCTCGTTAACCTTAACATTTGTCCTATCCTAAGTGCCACCCTCTTGGCTTCTTGGGGGGACCTTATGTCGGGAGCCGTTGCTATTTCTATTAGCGGGATGCCCAACCTGTCTAGCTTGAAGTGGACAAACTTTCCTTCTTCCTTTAACTTCCTTGCTGCGTCCTCTTCAACACATATTGTCTCTATCCCTATTTCCTTTCCATCGACGGTAACGCTACCTCCCAATGCTACTAGCATAGTCCTCTGGAAGCCGGACGTATTGGAGCCATCGATAACCATTTTCCTCATCACATGGACCTCGTCAACTATCTTGGAGTTGAACGCTTTTGCCATAGCCAATGCTATTATTATGCTTTCCTCATCTGCTTCATGAGGAGGTTCTTCGTCTGCCTCCACTAAGCACGACCTCGAGCGGGGTGCGTGGTAGATGTAGGTCCTACCCTTCTTCCACTCAAAGAGGGCAGCAATGTCAACCTCGCCCAGTTCGCTCCTAACGGGCCTCAACCTCCTTTGGAACACGTCTTCTTCGTCCTCTTCGACTAAGTCCGGCTTACAGTGACAGAAGAGCTTTCTTTCTGTGTCCAATTGCTGATGGATCTCAAGTCCGACCTTCAAGCCAAGCTCTTCATAGTTCAACGCGGGCCCCGATGCGGGGGACTAGCGTAAGGTATAAGACCTTCGGCGCCGGGGTTTACGCTCACCTTTCGCCAGCGGCCATTATGCCACATCGGCCACCAACTTATATTGTGGTTTAGCCGCTATTTCAACGCCCCGAGGCCGCTGGCGGCTACGGGGCCTATAAAGGGCCCCGAGGAAGCTCCACCCTCCCCGCGGTCCCGGGGCCCCGTGAGGGGCCGGGTTGAGAGCCCGGGCAACGGCACAGAAACGAGACCCCCCGTCCGGAGCAATGAGGCCACAAACTCCCTTCCCGGTAACGGGAAGGGAGGGCTGAGCGTTGAAGGACGTGTGGGGTTGAAACGGCCGCGTCCCCCGGGGAGCAAGGCCAAAGGGGCCGATGCCGGCCGCGGAAGGCCCCGGTGGGCCGCTTAGCCAAATGCCGCCGTAGTACAGAAGGTGGGCTATAGCGGCCTCGGGGCAGCATATTAGCCTAACCTAACAGTCCAGTGTTGGGGGGATCGGTGAACATAAAGAAGAGAATAGCCGGCATGAGCGTCGCTTGGTTCTCCTTTAACTTGGCTACTTCTGCAATAATACTGTCTTCTTTTGCTCTGGGGACAGCTATCAAGAGTCCGTTACTGTTTGAAATAGCAAAGATACTTGCATACATTAATACGTCAATATTCGTCGTGATATCAATAGCCTTTATAATTAAGATCTTAATCTTAGGAAAGAAGTTCTTTGCCGTGTTCAAAGATCCCGGCAGAGGACCATTCATGACTATAATAAGCATTGCAATAATGTTGTTGTCATTAGACTGGCTCGTTGTGCTGAGAAACCCACCTATAGCGTTGGCGTTCTTTGTAACGGGTACGGCACTCCATTTCATAATGACCGTAGCCATATTGTATTACTTCATCATGCACGAAGGTATTGAAGTCCATGCCATGAATCCGGGGTGGTATATGCCTCCGGTAGGCCTAATACTGGTGCCTTACATAGGAAGCATGTTACCTTATCATATATCGCATGCCTTCATGGGGGTCTTCCTAGGCTCTGGGGCTATAATGTGGTTAGCCCTCTTCACCATATGGTTGTATAGGTCGTTCTTCCACCAACCTCCGCCGGGTAGACAAGTGGTCACTATGTGGATCAACTTAGCACCGCCGGCAATATTGCCAATAAGCTACGCAGCGCTCTTGGGAATAATGCCGAAACAGTATCACGCGATGTTAACTGCTCTGAGCAAAGTTAACAATACTTTGCCGAAGTTACTGGTGATGGTCAGCGACTCCTTGTTCTATACTTTCTGGGGCCTAGACGGTTTAATCTTCGTACTGGTTCTAATGGTTACGTTGGCGTATTGGAGAAGGAAGGCCCTAGCTTTCGCTGAAAGTTGGTGGGCATTTGTCTTCCCCACTGCGGCATATACGATTTCAACAATACAACTCATGGCTCATCATCCAGAAAAGTGGTTATTGTTCTATGCTATGTTCCTATATCTACTCACGTGGTTGCTCTACTTGGTGACTACAATAAAGAGCATTACCTACGGTCTGAAGGAATGGTTGCGGGAAGAGTAACCTTTATAAGGGTTTGTGAGAACTAGGCCCCGGAGCGCCGGGGTCGCCTAGCCTGGCCAGGGCGCCGGCCTGCTAAGCCGGTGGGGGAAACCCCGCGCGGGTTCAAATCCCGCCCCCGGCGCCAAAACCCTTCGCTCAGAACCTACACAGTTCCGAACCCCCTCATCACACATACCTCCAATTACTCTGTCTTAAGACTTCCGAGGGCTTACAGCAGAAAATGTCCCACTTGTTACTATCAAATGAGCTAGTACAAAACGAGCGCCTTTGAACTACTCGTCTACTCCACATTCAACTTCGGGGCGAATGGTTGCCCTAAGCACTAATCGCGGTACACAGGATGACCTAGGAGTTTCTAAGTTGGGTGTTACGATAAAGTGAACGAGATCCCGGTACACAGAAACACGCCGCGCGACGATGGTGGTGAATTATGAACTCTAATGACGCTCGTAAAGCCAAGACTGCGACGTTTACTGCCAGAACGTTTGATGCAAGAGACGCGCTGACAATAATTGTAGCATCGCACAAGGTAGACATGTTGGACATCCAAATGATTGACGTGACTAAAGAGGATGTACTGGAACTCGTCGAACGGCTACTAAAGAAGAACAAAGGATCCAGATACAGGATAAACGAGTTAATAGTACTAGCAATACTAGCCACCATAAGGGACTATATCGAAAAGTTCGCCAATAAAGAAGACTTAAAGACATTGGACAAGATGATATCAAATCTAGAAGGCAAGATAAGGGAGACGCCCAGTAAGATGAAGAGTGTGCACTTGGACATACTGGGGATACGACTTTTTCTGGAATTGATGGAAAAGTACGATGATCTGCTGAAATCAATTAACATGGCTAACAATGAGAAGTACAGAAGCACAGTTAGTGTCAGGATACCCAAAGAATATGCCAAAGCTGTTGAGATATTGGAAAAATACAAAGATAAAGCAAAGGTAACGAAGTCGCAACTACTGAGGGAAGCGGCACAAAGGATCATCGAGGTCGTAATGAACATCGATGTTGGTGACCTATCGGCGAGCACTGTGGTCGAAGAGGTGATAGACGGTATAGTAGCGTACAATTCCGATCGTAAGTCTCAACGCGAGGCGGAAACTCTCACGACTTAAAACTCATGCATTTTCTGGGAACTTGAAGAAGCCCCATTCTTCGCCCGCTTCTAAGAGCCATCCAGCTAATATCTCGCTGAGCTTCTTTTTGGCTTCCTCTTCGTTCTCAACCTCATATCCGGCCTCTCTGAGGGCTTCAAGGGCGGCTTTACCATCTATCCTGTCCTCGAAATACTTCGTCAGTTCATCCCACAAATCCCCTAACTTGTGTTTCTTCTTCTTTGATAGTATTTCCTTTAACTTCTCGAAATCGTTTTGTGATATAAAGCCTTTGTCGTACCATTCAGTGTCCTTTACTTTTTCTAAGTATATCTTTAAAGGTTCGTAGTCCTTTACCAATTTTGAAGATGCGAAGAACGGTTTCCAGCTCATGGTCTTGACCGCTTAGCGGTTACTTCAAACATAACAATAAGTTTAGTAGGGCTTAGTGGCCAACACGCCTAACGCGTTAGGCACTTTCTTAACGATGAAACCTACCTCACTTAACCTCTTCATTACACTCCTCGTTATGTCGAAAGGCCTAGACTTGCTGGGGGCTCCGGTATAGTGGAAGAGCCTTCCGCCACTTTTCAGAACTCTGTATAACTCTAGGTAGAACTCATAGGAGTACAGTTCTCCAGCTATGGAGAACGCGGGAGGGTCGTGTATTATTTTGTCGAAACTCTCATCGTCGAATGATTTAATGACTTGGCTCACGTCCCCCATTATAACCTTAACATCTTTGAGTCCGGAAGACCAAGGGTTCCACGTCGCTAGCTCTATAACTTCTTCATTCTTTTCGACCGTGATTACATCAGCTTCCAATCGTCTCGCAGCAATTGCTGTGTATCCAAGACCCATACAAGTATCCAGGACCTTTTCACCCTTCCTTATCTTGAGAGGCCTTATCTTGGAGAGCGTGTCCTTCCACGGATCAACCCTAGATATTCTGTGCATATGAATTCCGTCTATCTCCAAAGTTGGGTGTTTCGGTTGGTCCAATGCCTTGAGCTTGTAATAGTGCTTACTCCTTATCTCCAATGGAATCAAACCTTCATCCAAGACCGCATATATTTTGTCCTTCATTTTAGGTATCAAAGCAATTAATTCTGATTCATCAAAGCAAGTGGCGTTTAGACATATCTTGCCGGACTCTCTCTTTATATGTAGGCTTATTTCTCCCTCCCTTATTGTGCTCTCCTCTTTAGTAAGGGCTCTCTCGAGCCAAGGAGCGGCTATCACTGGCACGCCTTTGGGCTCAAAGCGAACCTCCACCCTCATTTAGCCCCCGGTTATCGCTCAGCTTAGGCGAAGTAAATGCTGAGGGCCCTTTGTAGCTTTTGTAAGCCGAAGAGGCCAGTGGAAAGGAGGAAGGTAGTGGTACTCCACCACAACGACTTTGACGGAATCATGGGGGCCATCTCCCTTTACAGACTTCACACTGATGATGAATTCCATGCCAAAGGCACTTCAAGAAGAAAAATGATCGAAAATCTGGAAAAGGTCATCAAGAAATACAAACCCGATTTGTTATACGTAGTCGACATAGGTCCCAATGAATCCGAACTCGAGGAGTTGAGGAGAATATTGGGTAATAAGAACTTCAAGGTCGTGTGGATGGATCACCACAAATGGAGCGAGAACGTAATGAAAACGGTATCCCAATTAGTTGATGAGGTAGTATATGATAGAAGCACTTGTGGTGCCGGTCTGGCAGCTAGGTATGCTAAGGAGCACGGCGCAAAGCTTTGTGACTGCTGTGAGGAACTGGTAAATCTGAGCTGCGACATAGACTTGTGGATAAGGAGCGATCCGAGGAGCGAAAAGATGAGTATGGCTTTGGGAAACAAGAGGTGGAGACCCTACCTCCAAGAAAAGCTCTGGAGGTGTGTCGGCTGGGATAAGGACTGGGAAGATGCATACGAAGAGGTCATGGAAGAGATGAGAAACAACTTGAGAAAGTACTTATCAAAAGCTATAAAGAAAAAGGTAAAGGACTATGAGGTAATAATAGTTCCAATAAGGGTTAAGGATGTAGCTCTAGTATCGTTCATGGCTGAGGAAATAAGGAAGGAGAAGCCATACGACGCAATAATATTTGTGAGTGACGTGGGCTCGTTACACATGAGGAGGGGTACGGAGAAGATCGACCTTAGCGAATTAGCCAAGAGGCTCTCGGGAGGGGGTCATCCTGCGGCTGCTGGTGGGAGGCTAGAGTATTCCTTCTTAGATAGGTTGTTACACAAGCTCACTCTCAAACCGAGGAAGGTTGAGCTAATATTGAGGGCACTGGAGGAGTACTCGGAGGCTGAAGGTGAGAGTAAAGGTCTGCGTGAAGCCGAACGCGAGCAGAAGCGAAGTGGTAGGGTATGAAGAAGACTGTTTAGTCGTAAGAGTTGCAGCGCCGCCTAGGGAAGGCAAAGCGAATAAGGAGTTGCTGAAGATATTGAAAAAATATTTCAAAGCTAAGAAAGTGGAAATAATCTCGGGACATACATCCAGAGTAAAGATAGTGGAAGTGGTCAAATAAGGCCTATCCCTCAATAGACAAGCTGTTTTAAGGCACGAGGCTCGCTCTCAGAGAGGAGGTTAAGGTATGGCCGCCAAGGGTAAAGTGCTCAGAGTGAGAGGACCAGTGGTAATCGCTGAGGACATGCAAGGAGTTCAAATGTACGAAGTAGTGGAAGTAGGTAAGGATGGCCTCATAGGCGAGGTTACTAGAATCACTGGGGACAAGGCTGTAATACAGGTCTATGAGGACACGAC
>Ga0256831_1001201_pt1 | contig 13707 bp, 15 predicted proteins | sample 132544metaG_FD_189087 | JGI IMG/M metagenome (GOLD analysis project Ga0256831, IMG submission 189087) | Hydrothermal vent microbial communities from Lau Basin, Pacific Ocean - 132-544 | ecosystem: Environmental > Aquatic > Marine > Hydrothermal vents | place: Pacific Ocean: Lau Basin | collected...
TTGCCCGAGAACGTTTTAAAGCTTTACAGTTACTGAATACGATAACCATGAACCGCGTCCGACTCCAGCTACTGGCTTCAAGACTGCTCTCACTTGCGAGCGTATTACCCAAAGACGAGAACAGGATAGTATTCTATTCCACGCCAGACGTTTCCGACAACGCTCTCGCGCTCTTCAGGTACGTTTACGGGCTCAACGAAGGATATGAGCTGGTGTGGCTCCTTAACAAACCAAACTCCGCGGGATGGAATGCACTAGCTGATGCACATCCCGACGTGAAAGGGGTTCCCCTCTACTCGGCAGGGGGATTAAAAGAGCTGATACGGGCGAAGTTCGTGGTTACAACGGACGTCTTGCCTGTAACACCTCATCTTGGCCAGAGGGTTATTCAGCTCTGGCACGGCCTTCCGGGCAAAAAGACCGGCTATGAACATCCACTCGGAATAGGAGACCTCTACCTCCACATGGATCGATGGACTACCGACTTTGTAACCACCTCCGAGCTCGTTGTAGGTGCTTTCGTGAGGCAGTTCATGATAAAGCCAAAGAAGTTCAGAATCCTCGGCCAGCCCAGAAACGACGGTATGCTGGCCAACTTGAAGAAGGCCAGAGCTCTGCTCTCGGCGATTCTGGGAGTGGATACCGAGGATTATGAGCACCTTCTCCTCTATGCCCCTACCTACAGGTACACGAGCTATCTAAAGGACTTCGATGCGAGTGTGAGGGTCGTCAGGAGCGTTGTTTCCCGAAAATTCATCGAGTTTTTAAAGGGGGCCAACGCATTACTCGTCATCAAACCCCACAAGCTCGTGGCCGATACCGTAAAACCTGAGATTGGGGATTATGGAAACGTCAAACTGCTGACCAACGACATGCTGGAAAGAAGGCTTCTAACAATAAACGATGTCATGGGTGCCTTTGACGTTCTCATAACGGATTATTCTAGCATCTATGAGGACTACATCCTCCTGGAGAGGCCGGTGGTCTTCTATTTGCCGGACAGACGAGAGTTGGAGAAGAAGAGCGGCTTTCTCCTTCCATACGACTTCTTCGCCCCCGGAAGAAAACCCGAGAATGTTGACGAACTAATCACCGCTCTCACGGATTACTTTGAAGACCCCAAGAAAGATCTGGAGTGGAGAAAAACCGTTAAAAACCTCCTATACGAGGTCGGGGACGATGACGATTCCTCGAAGAGGGTTTACGAGCAGCTGATCAGGGGATGATGATTGATGACAACGCTGATTCTTCTCGCCGGAGGGATAGGAAAGCGAGCCGGTTTGGGAATTCCAAAGCAGTACTATCCGCTGGAGGGAAAGATGATAATAGAGCACACTTTAGAAAACGTCTCGAGGATTGATGGGATAGAATCCATAGTACTCGTGTCCAATCCGGATTTCATCGAGACCGCGGGGGAATTAAAGGGATCTTATCCAAAGATCTCCAAGGTCACACTGGGCGGGAAAACGAGGAACGAGTCCCTGCTCAAGGGTTTCCGGGAGGTTGAGAAGGGAGAAGAAAAGGTCATCGTCCACGACGCCGTGAGGCCCTTCATTCCTCCCCGGGTGTTCAGGAAGATAATCAGGGGGCTAGATGATAAGGATGTCATAACCACCGTCAACCCGATAACGGGAAACTTGATAGAGCTGGACAATGGCAGGGTAAAGAGGATACACGACCGCTCAAGATACGTAATTGGCGAAGCGCCAACTGGCTACCGTTACGACGCCCTCAAAAAAACGCTCGAACTCGCAGTGAAGGGGAAATACCTCAACACCATACCCCACGACATCCTCCTGGCTATGAAGGCTGGCTTTGAGGTTCACACTTTTAACTGCAACTGCTTCAACCTGAAGATAACGTTCAGGGAAGACATAGAGATAGCGAGGGCCCTCATAAGGATTCTGGAGGAGGGGACGTGAGGCCGGCTGTTTCGGTCATAATCCCCACCTACAACAGGGATGCCCTTCTAAAGAGAGCAATAGAGAGCGTATTAAACCAGAGCTTCGATGACTTTGAGATTCTTGTCATCGACGGGGCCCGGAGCGAATTAACACGGGGGCTCGTCCGTTCCTTTGGCGACGGGAGGATAAGGTACATACCCCAGAGGGGAAAGGGAATAGCGAACGCCCGTAACCTCGGTGTTTTGAAAGCGAGAGGAGAGTTCATAGCGTTTCTCGACGATGACGACCGGTGGAGAGAAGACAAGCTCGAACGCCAGCTGGAGCTCTTTGGTGAGCTGCCGGATGATTACGGGATTATCTACACGGCGTTCACATACTATTACCTCGAGAAGAGGAGGATTCTGGGGATAAAGCACCCTAAAGCGAGGGGGGACGTCTACAGATACATGCTCAAGGACAACATAACGGGAACTTCCACGATAATGGTAAAGAGGGAGTGCTTCAGGAAGGCCGGCATCTTCAGGGAGAGCTTCCCAACGTGCGAGGACTGGGATATGTGGCTCAGGATGTCGAGAATCTGCCGCTTCGGGGCGATAGACGAGCCGCTGGTGGACTATTCCATCCATTCGGGCCAGTTCTCCTTCACGAAGTACCTGGCCGGAAGGTACAGGATTATTGAGGAGCACGGGGACATAAGGCACAATCCCCGGATTCTGAGCTATCACCTCCTCCAAATAGGGCTCCTAAAACTGTTCGGGGGGAACAGAAGCGGTGCGGAGGATGTGCTCAAAGCCTTCAGACTCAACCCGACCATGAGGGGAAATCTGGCCGACATTCTTGGTTCCATTGCCGACGTGAGGACCAGGATATACCTGCTCAAATTCCTGGGAAGAATTTGAACACACTACATTTTTAAACCACCGGTCAAAAACCCCTCAGGTGAGTCAAATGAACACCACCCTCCTGGGAGTCATCGCGGGAATCCTCATCTTCTGGACAGTTCTCTACGCCCTCTTCGGGAGAAGGGAAAAGGAATCCGAGGAGGGTCTCAGCGTTGATATGTTCATTGCCATGTGGCGCACCAAGAGACTGCTCGGATTTATAGACAGGCTGGCCCGGAAGAACAGAAGGTTCTGGAGGGTTTACGGGGACGTTGGGATAGCCCTGGGATTCATGGGTATGGCCTACGTCTTCTACGCCCTCCTGAAGACCGCGGTGCAGACAGTTAGCGGTGGTGGGGGTGGAGGCGTTCAGCTCGTCATTCCGGGTCTCACTATACCCCTCTGGTACGGTCTCGTGGGCCTCGCGGTGGTAATGATCGTCCACGAGCTCAGTCACGGTGTTACAGCGAGGGCGGACGGTCTGCCCCTTAAGTCGGTTGGACTCGTGTTATTGGCAGTAATTCCCGGTGCTTTCGTCGAGCCCGATGAGGAGGCCCTCTCAAAGGCCCCCCTGCGGACCAGGCTGAGGGTTTACGGAGCTGGATCGCTGGCGAACGTTGGAACCGCACTGGTAACGCTCCTCCTTTTGACCTTTGCGGTTTCGCCCCTCCTCCAGCCATCGGGTGTGCTCGTGTCGGGGGTTCTCGAGAACGGGCCATCCTACGGTATACTCCAGAAGGGCGACGTTATAGTTGCCATGGACGGAACCACCATCAAAACCGTGGATGAGTTCATCGCCTTCATGAACCGGACGAAGCCCGGGCAGGTGGTGACGCTGACGGTCCTCAGGAACGGAAGGGAGCTGAAACTCACGGTCAGGCTAGGGGAACACCCGGACAGACCCGGGAAGGGTTATCTGGGCATCTACCCCGCCCAGCACGTGGTCTCAAAGATAGGGATGGACTGGCTTGTGCTACCGCTGTTCTTCTCGCTCTACTGGGTGTACGTGCTGAACATCGGGATAGGCCTGATGAACCTCTTCCCGCTGGTTCCCCTCGACGGGGGAAGAATGCTCGATGACGTATTCAAACACTACCTCCCGGAGAGAATAGCGAAACCGGTGAGATACTTCACGATAGGCGCCGGTCTGTTCCTACTTGGGCTGAACCTCATCCCCGCGGTGCTGAATCTGTTTGGCTAGTCACCTCTCCGGGAGTCTTATTCTCATTTTACCCCTGGAGTAAAAGAACTCGGCCTCCGACGGCCCAAAATCCGGAAGAAGGGACTTCCTAGCTATTATCCTCTCCACCCCTGGCCGGGAGGTGGGTTCAAACTCCAGTATGTGCTCCGAGTAGTGGGAAACCCACGAAATAAAGGCCCTCGAGACCCTGTCCCTGTTGAGGAGCATTATGGTTATCGGCCTCTCGCGGTTTTCCGTTGCCTTGGCCTTCTCCTTGAGCATCATGTTCCTGCGGAGAAGCCTGATGACGGTTTCCTCGTCGAAAATGTGGGCGAAGCCGTCCAGTCCCACCGTAAGGCCTATGGGCTTCCTGTTTCCAGTGGTTTGCAGTATCCGGTAGTAAACCTCGACGATCTTTGGCAGGAAGGTGCTCGCGTCAACGTGGGGGAGGTAATAGAGGTGGGGACGGTCCAGTTTTATTCCATACATCGCCCCGAAAACGTCCACGATGGCAAGCTTGCCCTCGAGACCTGCCTCGTCGAGATCAATTCCCAGGACACCCGCGTACTTGGAGAGCAGACTGTAGGGAAGGGAGTAGTTGGTGATGATGCCGAAACCGTTCCTCTCGACGAGGGACCTGAACACCTCCGCCGCAAGAACCCAGCCGAAGGAGTTGGTGTCGTAGACCACCAGTACCACGCTGTCGTCAAGAATCCCTCCGCCCAGCATCGTGTCCAGTTCCTTTATTCCCGTGGGGATTATCTTCCACTCCATATGGTTTCCCCCCAGTAGGTCGCCGTCAAGGTTTTTAAGCATCATCCCCCAGGGATGCCCATGCCAAAGTGTTCGAAGTGCAACCGTGATGCCGTCTACCACGCGCGCTACAGCGGGCTTTACTACTGCCACAAACACTTCAACGAGATGGTGGAGAAGAAGTTCAAGGAGACCGTTAAGAAGTATCGCCTCATTGAGAGGGGCGAGAGAATAGCCGTAGGGGTCAGCGGGGGGAAGGACAGCGTCGTTCTCATGCACCTCCTCGCGAAGCTCCGCGAGAAGTTTCCCTTCGAGCTTGTGGCGATAACGATAGATGAGGGCATAGCAGGTTACAGACCACCGAGCGTGGAGATAGCGAAGAGGAACGCGAAAAAACTCGGGGTAGAGCACAGGATTTATTCCTTCAAGGAATACATTGGCTTCACTCTTGATGAGACCGTGGAGATAATGGGAAGTTTTGAGAAGGGCGAGCGCGTTGGAGCGTGCTCCTACTGCGGCGTCTGGAGGAGATGGCTTTTAAACTACGCGGCCAAGGACGTTGGGGCGGACAAATTAGCGGTAGGTCACAACCTGGACGATGAAGTCCAGATGTTCATAATGAACATCCTCCGCGGGGATATAGCCAGATTAGGAAGAACAGGCCCCTACTACGAGGAAATCCATCCCGAACTCGTGCCGAGGATAAAGCCCCTCCGCGAGATTCCCGAGAAGGAGATAGTCCTCTACGCGGTTCTAAACAACATTGAGGTTGATTTAAGCGAGTGCCCATACGCGGTTGAAGCCTTTAGGGCCGAAATAAGGGACTGGCTCAACGAGATGGAAGAAAAGCATCCGGGAACCAAGTACCAGATACTGAGGAGCTACGACAAGCTCTTCCCGCTCATCGCGAAGACCTACACAAAGAAAACCAGCGAGCTGAACCGCTGTAAGATATGTGGACAGCCCACAACGGGGGAGATATGCAAGGCCTGCCAGTTCCGCCTTCAGGTCGAGAGGAAGGCAAAGGAAAAGGGAATAACCTTCAGGGTCGAATGAGAAATTGATTATACATGCTAAACAGAAGTTTATAAAAGGTTGTTCAGTATATTGAACAACCTTTATAAACCATGGACGCATATTACCAACCATGAGGGAAGAACTCGCGAAGGTTTTAACGGAATGGCAGGAAACCTGGACGCCCAGGTTAGTCGAGAGGGACTTTGACCTCTCCCTTATTCCCTGGGAGCTCAACAAGGTTGTAACCTTCGCCGGGTGCAGAAGGGCGGGAAAAACCTACCTCATGTTCCAGCTCATCAATGAGCTTGCAAAGACCTCTGAAAGGGAATCGATATTTTACATCAACTTCGAAGACGAGAGGCTTGAAAAGAGCATCAAAACTCTAACAGAGCTCATACCTGCGATTGAAGAACTTTACGGGAAAAAGGAGAGACTTTATCTCTTTCTCGACGAGATTCAGAACGTTGAGAACTGGGACTCCTGGGTGAGACGCATAAACGATTCCAAAAAAGAGGTGAAGCTCTTTCTAAGCGGCTCTTCTTCAAAGCTCTCCAGCAGGGAGATTCCAACATCTTTAAGGGGCAGGGCCCTAACCTTCGAGGTGTTTCCACTGAGCTTCAGGGAGTTTCTAAGGTTCAGAGAATTCGAGATACCCGACCGTGTTGAGTTCAGCACGAAAAAGCCTGAACTTCTAAACCTACTGAGAGAGTACGTTCTCTTCGGGGGCTTTCCGGAGGTTGTCCTAACCAATGACATCAGAATCAAGAGGATGCTCGTCAGGGATTACTTCAACACAATAATAGCCCTTGACGTGGTGGAACGCTACGGCGTTAGAAACCCGGAGGAGCTCAGGGCGTTCATAAGACTTCTTTTGAACTCCGAATACTTCAGCCTCAGTAAGCTGGAGCGCACTATGAGGAGCCTCGGATACTCCATAAGTAAGGCAACGCTCTCAAATTATCTGCGCTATCTCCGGGAGTGCTACTTCGCGTTTCCGGTGGAAGTTTACTCCCCCAAAGTCAAGCTGAAGCTCCAGCATCCAAAGAAGGTGTACTTTGTTGACAGCTCCTTCATAACGTTCCTCAGCATAAAGTTCAGCGAGAACTTTGGCAGGCTCATGGAGAACACGGTTTTCATAGAACTCCTCAGGAGAAGCAAGGAGTTGAACTACGCCCTCGGCGATAACTGGGAGGTGGACTTCGTCATACCAGAAGAGGAAACTCTAATCCAGGTCAGCTACGATGTTTCAAACCCCGAAACAATGGAACGTGAGCTAAAAGCCCTGAAAAAAGCAAAGAGAATTTTCCACTGGGAAAAGTCGGTACTGATAACGTGGGATTTGGAGAAAAGAGTCGACGGAATCGAAATCGTTCCGCTATGGAAGTTCCTCCTTGAGGAGTACTGAGACGCCTATTCCCACAGAAGAGCTCAAGGAAACTCCCGATCAGGAACTGGTGAAGGGCTACCTCCTGGAATATGGCCACATCAGAAGCGCGTTCTTCTCTCCATCGTTCTCTTAGCCCCACCCATGTAGCGGCCTTTGAGAGGGGAAAAGCCATCGGGACGGTCAGTACCTTCGTACTCGGCCTCCTCGTGGGCTACGCATACTACTCCACCGGGATCGTCAGGCCTTCCTCCTACATTCCTCAGCGAACCTGACGGGACTTTCTCTGAAATTCAGAGAAACTCCACGCTATAAATAGGGGGATGTCCTATTCTAAACAGGTGATGGGAATGGAAGACGTGAGGGAGCTCAGGGATGTTCTCGAGAGGGTGGAGGGAAAGCTCATAGCCGCCGGGAAGATGTACGGGGCGATGAGTTTTGCCGTGTGGCTCGTGATCCTGATGCTCTATTACGTGCTCCTTGCGATTATGAACCCCCCGTGGCAGTTCAACGTCCTCTACTGGCCCGTTGCCTTCGCACTTGCCATGAAGTTCAGCGGCGAGATATGGAAGCGCTTTACGAGGCTCGCAGGAATGGAAGGATCGAGAAAGGATGACATCAAGATAGCCCTCGTGTGGTCCCTCGGCTTCGTCCTTGGCTGGATCGTGGTTCCCGCTGTTCTGAACCGTCCAGTGGACACCGAGATAGGACTGGCCCTCCTGACGTTCATATCCTTCTCAGTGGGCGGAATGTTCCTCGTGGCGATGAGATCAGAGAAGGAAGTAATACCCGCATTCCTCGTGCCGGCACTTCTGATACCCATCGCCTACGGGATGGAGGCCGGGACCAGTCTCATGGCCGGCTTCGGGGTGGGCCTCGGTTACTCCATCACGGTGCTCCTCTACCTCTACTCGGCCTTCAGAGCGATCGAGCGGTGATATCATGGAGACCATCAGGGAGCTGGCCAGGAACCACGTCCTCGGGAACCCTATGAGGCTGGCCATTATGCTCTACCTTCTGCCCAGGGGCCGGGTGCTTTTCAGGGATCTCCTGAAGGTTCTGGAGGTGACCCCAGGCAACCTGGACTCCCACCTCAGGGCCCTCGAGAGAACCGGCTACGTGGAAGTCTACAAAGTGATAGTGGACAGACCGAGAACCGCGGTAAGGATAACCGAGAAAGGAGTGGAGGAAACCAGACGCTTCCTGCGGATGCTGAAGACGGTTCTGAACGGGCTCTAACTGTTCCGCAGTTTGAACGGATAGCCCTTCCTTGTGACCATCCACAGACCCACAAGGGCACCCAACTGCTCCATTATAATGTCGCGGAGCTTGTTGAGGGGAGTCTCCTGCAGTATGCCCTCCGTAAAGCGGGAACCAAACCACTCGGCGAACTCCCAGACGATCCCTATCATCAAGAGGATCAGCAGGGAGTAGATCAGGACGTTTCTCCGTGGAAGATCCGGTCTGAGCTCCACGAGTATTGAAGTTATAAAGAGCCACATTACCAGGCCGCCGAGGGAGTGGCTTATCATGTCCACGTCCCTGAAGGCCACGTTGAAGAGGTCTATGTCCGTGAAGGGGACGTTCACCAGGGAGACGTGGATGGCAAGGAATACCGCGAGGATTGCGACTATGCCTTCGTTGTAGAAGGGACTCAGCAGTGCCCCGAGCCTGCCGTCGGGCTTAGGATACTTCCCAGGGAGCCAGAGAAGGAAACTCAAAAAACCCATCGTCCATAGGGTTCTGAGTATGTGGTCAACTCTGCGGTAGTAGAGCCCGGTCAGAAAACCTGCGAAAATGACACCTATCGCGGTCAGGATTACCTTTCTCTCGGTCATCATACTTATCAGCCCCGGCTTTCCTCCTCCGCTTTTCTCATGAGTTCCTTCTTCCTCTCGATGCGGTACTCGTCCACGAGTCTGAGGAATCTCTCCGCTTCCCTCTCCTCGTCTTCCCTCCTCCACTTCTCAAGGAGCTCGCCGATGGCCCTCTCGAGGGTCTCGCGCTCAACGACGGCGAACTCGTCAACGCGCTTGACGTCCAGCTCCTCGGAAAGGAAGAACGGCAGGTGGGCCTCGCGGAGGACCTCAGAAACAGTCTGCGGGAGAGGTCTCTCCGTTATCAGCGCCTTTATCCCTTTTTCAACGAGCTCCCCGGCTATGGCCTTTCCGGCTCCAGCTGGATTTATTACGAAGAGGACATCGCCCCTCCTCAAACCAACTTCACGCTCAATTCTCTCGAGCTCGCGCCAGCTGAGAACCCTGAGAACCTTGAGCGGAACCGCAGAACCGCGTATTTCGACCACGTTCATCCTCTTGACCCTGACAAGATCCCTGCTGAGACGTTCTATCACCGCCCTGGCCTCCCTGAGCTGTCTCTCGAGGGTTTCTATGCGCTTCACCTTCGCCTCGAGTTCCCTCTCCCGGAGAACCTTTTTCCTCACCTCCTCGTCGTAGTCAGCTATTCTCCTTTCCAGTCTCTCGATGGTTCTCCTCTGCTCCCTGATGACATCCCGGAGCTCCTCGTTCTCGCGTTCGAGGAGGGCTATCCTGTCCTCGAGCTCGCGGATCTTCTTCACGTAGGGCCTGACGTCAGCACTTTCCTGAACCCCGGATTCTTCCCCTTCCCGCGGTTTCTCACGCCTTGCAACCCTCTGCATGGCTTCCCCGAGGTTGTAGCCCTGTATGACCAGTGCCTTTACCTCGTCGGTCCGCCGGGTTAGTCCTGTCTCGCGGAGCTTGGCCTCAACGTGCTCCAGTTTTGGTTTGAGGCGGAGGTAGGCCTTGTAAGCTGCCGCCAAAGCGTCGCGCTGGTGATCGTCCCCAACCCTGAGACCGAGGTTTCTCAGGAGTTCGTTCTTTTCCTCAACGCGAAGGCTCTCCCTTGGAACGAAAAGGTTCGCTTTGAAGGAGCGCGCTATCTTCTCGACGAATCCAGGTGCAGGGGAAACGTCGGTTGCAACTATCACTGGATGTCCAATCTCGCTGATAAACCTGAACACCTCGCCGACGGGCATGTTCCTCTCGCTGTGGAGGGCAATCACGTTCCCGCTCAGATCAACGACCGCTATTCCAACGGTTATTCCCGGGTCTATGCCCACTATAATGCTTTTCCGCTCCTTTATGGCTTCCTCGCCCTTGAGCGGGGCAAAACCGAGCTCGGCCCTTTCAACCGGGTAAATCCTGACCTCAACGTCCCCACCGCGCATCGGCCTTATCAGCCCGGCCAGCTCTTCCCTGCTCGCGTAAACCCTGAACTCGCCCCTGGCTAAGCCGTAGTCCTTTTCCTCTGTCTCGAGGTCGAAGGGTATGTCAGCTCTTCTCAGCCTGTCTTCAATTTCCCTCACTTTATCCCTAACAAGGTTGTGCACCCTCTTCCTGTAGCGGTCCTGACTCCAGCCACCTTTGCCATGGCTCCGCCCGCGGGTTACCTTGACGATGACCTCGTCCTCGAAAGCCAAAACCTCGTAACCTACCCCCTTGCTCGCGAGCAAAGCGGAGAGCTTCGCTTCCTCGTAGGGATCGAAGCGGTCAATCGTTCTTATGCCGTGCTCCCTCGCGAGGCTCTGCAGGCTTCTCTGTTCGCCGGGCCTACCGGTTACCTGAACGAGCTTGGTCCCCGGGGGAAGTGCCCTGAGAAACCTTCGCAAATCGTCGCCGAGCTCGGTAACGCTGTCTATGGCCACAATGTCAGGTCTCTTGCCCTGGATGAAGCGAATTAACCTGTAGAGTGTGAACTCACCCTTTCTCTCCAGCCTTCCGTTTTGCCAGCTCACGACGGCGAACTTCTTCGGGTTCTCGCCGATCACGTCTATTCCCAGTATCAGAATAGGCCTCACCCTCCGGGTTCGGTGTGTATAACAGTGGGGATTTAAAAGGTTTCAGGTGGATATGATCGCCCTGACGGCCAGCTCCACGGCCCGGTTTATCGTCTCCTGGGCCATTGACGGCCTCCCCTTATCCAGCACCTGCCCGTGACTGTAGGGCACGTGAATGAAGCCAACCCGGGTTTTCATTCCCTCAACAGCTATCGTGTGCAGGGCCGTGAACATGGCGGTGTTGCAGACGTAGGTTCCAGCGCTGTTCGAAATCCCCGCCGGAATTCCAGCCCCTCTAAGGGTTTTAACAACGCGCTTTATCGGTATAGTGGCGAAGTACGCGCTTGGGGCTCCCTCGAAGACCGGCTCATCTTCCGGCTTGAAGCCGTCGTTGTCCGGCATTTCCGAGTCCATCACGTTTATCGCAACGCGCTCGACGGTAATGTTAGGCCGTCCACCGGCCTGACCGGTCAGCAGAACCAGATCCGGCCTTTCCCGCGCGATGATACCGGGAAGGATCTCCCTGACGCGGTTGAAGGAGACGGGCAACTGAACCTTCACAACCCTTGAACCATCGAGTTCAGGGGAGAGCGCCTTAACGGCCTCCCAGGAGGGATTTATCCTCTCGCCGCCGAAGGGCTCAAAACCGGTAACCAAAACCTTCATGGGACCACCGGGAAGGTTAGGTTTTTAGGGTTTAAAAGATACACCCGGCGGGGGGTGAGGATGAAGTACGACGTTCTTATCATCGGAGGTGGACCCGTCGGCAACTACCTGGCGAGCATTCTGGCGAGGGACTTCAGCGTGGCCGTTGTGGAGAGAAAGGGCTCCTTCGGGGGGAAGGCCTGCACCGGGATAATCGGGGCGGCGAACTACGAGAGACTTGGCCTTCCGGAGGGGGCAGTGATCAACAGGCTTCGCGGGGCCGTCTTTTACTCACGGATCCAGAGCTTTGAGGTGGAGAGAAAGACGCCCCAGGCGTATATGGTTGACAGGAAAACCCTCGAGAAGGCCCTCGCGGAGAGGGCCATCAAAAGGGGCGCGGAATATTACATGGCGACGACATTCCAGGGGTTCAGAAACGGGAAAGCCGTTCTTCAGCATCTCGGCGAGAGACTCGATGTGGAGGCGGACTTCTACGTTGGAGCGGACGGCGTTTCGAGCACGGTCGCGAAGGCCATCGGCGCGAAGACAAAAGCGGAATTCCTGAGCGGCTATGAGGTAGAAGTCGTTGGTGATTTTCGGGAGGATTTCGTGGAGGTATGGGTAAACAAGGACCTGAACGAGGACTTCTTCATGTGGGTCGCTCCCGTGAACCGGGGACTGGCGAGGGTCGGGACGCTGGGAAGCATCGAGGCCCTGAACAGGTTCCTGCGGGTGAGGATGCTAAAGCCAACCTCTATAGTCGAGTTCAAAGCAGGAAGCGTTGGCTTCGGCTGGAGGAAACCCTGGATCAGGGGCAACGTGGCCCTCATAGGTGACGCCGCGCTGCAGATAAAGCCCACCACCGCAGGAGGGATAGTCTTCGGGATGCTCTGCGCCCACGCCCTCAGGGAAGCGCTCCTCTCAGGAAGGCCAGATCAATACGAAAAGCTATGCAAGGACATCAAGAACCAGATAAGCTTTGGCCTTCGCTTCAGGAAAGTGTTCAAGGGGATGGGCCAGGAGAACATAGAGAGGGTCTTCGAGGTTCTCGGAAGCGAAGAGGCCAGGGAAGTCATAGAGACCCAGGCCGATTTCGACGACCACGTGAGGACGGCGAAGGCCATACTGAAGAGACCGAGGCTGCTCGCAAAGCTCATAAGGATAAGTCCCTCGATAGTGCGCTACCTCGTCTGAGCAGGGGGTGATGGAGTGACAACGTGGAGAATGGGTCTCCAGGAGGAATACCTGAAGGCAATAGCCGAGGGAAAAAAGAAAATCGAGGGCCGTCTGTACGATGAGAAGAGGCAGGCCATAAAACCCGGGGATGAAATAGTCTTCGAGAACAAACTGGTGTGTGTTGTAAAGGACCTGAGGGTCTACTCATCCTTCAGGGAAATGCTGGAAAAGGAGGGCCTTGAGAACGTCCTGCCCGGAGTGAAGAGCATTGAAGAGGGCGTTAAAGTTTACCGGAGGTTTTATTCAGAGGAGAAGGAGAAAAAGTACGGAGTGGTGGCTATAGAGGTCGAACCGGTCGCGTGGATTGAGGAATCTAAATAACGTGAACATCAAACCCCAGTTCCTTTAAAACTTTGAAATTCTCATCCAAGGTTATTATTGGCATGCCATTGACAATGGCAATGGAAGCAATGAACAGGTCCCTTAATGACATCGGTGTCACCTGCTTCATCAGCTTTTTATGAAGATACGACGCCATCTCGGCACATTTTCCATCAAAGGGAAGCTCTATTAGGGCCTCAAGCCATATGAGCTCATCTTTCTTAGGCATTCCCACAAGAATCTCGAACTTTGTTATGGCAGTTATGTAAAAGGTGTTGTCCAGAGCAGAGACTTTTTCAAAGACTTCGCGGTTGCCCCTGGCAATTTCGATTATCACATTTGTGTCAAGACTGCTCTCATTTTTCAAACTCCTCCTCGATCTCTTTGAGCTTTCTCTTCGCCTCCATGTACTCATCCTCACTCAGAATCCCGTAGAGGTGGCGCAGGGCATCAACGTTTCCCTTTCTCTCCCGCAAAAGCTCTCTAAAGAGCTCGCTGAAGGATTTTTTACCCTTAATTCGAACGAGTTCGTCGTAAACGTCATCGGAAATCGTTATCGTCTTGACCAT
>Ga0256831_1001202_pt1 | contig 13706 bp, 13 predicted proteins | sample 132544metaG_FD_189087 | JGI IMG/M metagenome (GOLD analysis project Ga0256831, IMG submission 189087) | Hydrothermal vent microbial communities from Lau Basin, Pacific Ocean - 132-544 | ecosystem: Environmental > Aquatic > Marine > Hydrothermal vents | place: Pacific Ocean: Lau Basin | collected...
TCGTAAACCTTAACGTGTTTTGCCCTCTCTTTAATCTCCATCAGCTTCTCAAGCCCTTCCTTCATAGACTTTTCTTCTCTGAAAACGCCAAAGTGTTTCATCATAACGTTGCCGAGCTCTTTTCTCAGGTCTGCGATCCTCTCCTTACCGTCTGCTTCCATGAGCTCAAGTATTCTCTTCTCATCGTCCTTTGCCTTTGCAACAGACGGGTTTGTATCTGGTGCCTCGTCTGCGTACTTAACCGCTTCAAGGGCTGTAAGCCTTCCGTAAACCAGTACGTCAAGGAGTGAATTCCCGCCAAGCCTGTTTGCACCGTGAACGGAGATGCAGGCACACTCACCTGCGGCGTAAAGTCCCTTAATGGGCGTTCTTCCCAGTTTATCAGCATCAATTCCACCCATTGAGTAGTGGGCCGTTGGAGCGATGGGTATTGGTTCCTTAACAGGGTCAACTCCCTCGTAGAGGATTGCGTGTTCCCTTGTTTGAGGTAACCTTTCGTTTATCTTCTCCTCTCCTAAATGGGTAAGGTCTAAACAGATGTAGTCGCCCTTTGGACCGCATCCTCTACCTTCGTCTATCTCAGTTTGAATAGCCCTTGCAACAATGTCCCTTGGTGCAAGTTCCATCTTCTCTGGAGCATACCTCTTCATAAAACGTTCGCCGTCCTTGTTCCTCAGGTAGCCTCCCTCTCCACGGGCACCTTCAGTAACAAGGATTCCCGTTTTTGCAAGTCCTGTTGGGTGGAACTGGATGAACTCCATATCTTTGAGTGGAAGCCCGGCTCTTAGGGCAGCGGCGGTTCCATCTCCCGTATTGCCGAGGGCGTTTGACGTTCTGTTCCAGTAAACCCTTGCGTGGCCACCGGTTGCAAGGATTACAGCTTTCGTCTTTATAAGGTGAACGCCACCGTTTCTTATGTCCCAGGCCGTTATTCCCTCTACCCTTTCACCGTTGTGGATTATTGAGAGGAGAAACCACTCGTTGAGGAATGTAACGTTGTTTTTAAGACACTGTTCGTAAAGGGTCTGAAGTATGTAAAAGCCTGTCTTGTCGGCAGCGTAGCAGGTTCTGGGGAAAGAGGCTCCACCAAAAGGCCTTTGAGCGATTCTTCCGTCGGGTCTTCTTGAAAAAGGAACCCCTCTGTGGGCTATGTCGTATATAACAGCTGCTCCCATTTTGCACATTATGTCAACGGCATCCTGATCCGCTAAGAAGTCACTACCTTTTACTGTATCGTAAGCGTGGGCTTCGGGGCTGTCTCCAACTGAGTGGGTTAAAACGGCGTTAATTCCACCCTCTGCAGCGCCTGTGTGGGAACGTGTAGGGTAGACTTTGGTCATTACTGCCACTTTCAGGATTGTATTCTCTGCCGCCCAGAGGGCTGCGTATAAACCGGCTCCACCACCTCCTACGATTACTATGTCGTAGTCAAGCTCTACCATATATGAAACCTCCGAAAGATAAGTTTATAAGCATTTTATGAAATTCAGAAGTCTCTTAAAATTTTACAAAATTTTTACAAGTTTTTAAATGGAAAAGGCTTACTCCTTAAAAATCTTCCTTTTCGTGAGTTATCTATAATTTTTCAAGGACAATAAAAGAATTTAAAAATTTCCTCAAATAAGGAGGGTCTATGCTTCAGTTTGACATTCTAATCGTTGGAGCTGGAGGGGCAGGGCTTTACGCTGCTCTTGAAACCAGCAGAAGAAAGGGACTTTCTGTAGCTGTTCTCTCTAAGGTCTATCCAACCCGTTCACACACGGGAGCTGCTCAGGGAGGTATAAACGCCGCCCTGGGAAACGTTGCTCCAGATAGTCCGGAAAAGCACGCCTACGATACTGTGAAGGGTAGCGATTTCCTGGCAGATCAGGATGCCGTTGAGCTTATGTGTGAAATGGCTCCAAAGATCATAAGAGAGATGGAACATATGGGACTTCCCTTTTCAAGGCTTAGAGATGGGAGGATTGCTCAGAGGCCTTTTGGCGGTGCCTCTTTTCCCAGAACCTGTTACGCTGCCGATAAAACGGGTCACGTTATGCTTCAGACCCTTTACGAGCAGTGTTTGAAAAATGGGGTGAGGTTCCTTAATGAGTGGTTTCTCCTTTCTATCGTTCACAACGGAGAGAGGGTTTCTGGCGTTGTGGCAATGGATTTGAGAAGCGGAGAGATTCACGGTATTCGGGCAAAAGCTGTAATTCTTGCAACTGGCGGCCACGCAAGGGTTTACTGGAACAGAACGTCAAACGCCCTCGGTAATACGGGAGACGGAACCGCCGCCGTTTTAAGGGCCGGTTTACCTCTGAAAGATATGGAGTTTGTTCAGTTTCACCCAACAGGTTTGAGGCGGACTGGAATTTTAGTTACTGAAGGTGCCCGTGGAGAAGGTGGTTACCTGATTAACAGTAAAGGTGAAAGATTTATGAAGCGATACGCTCCAGAGAAGATGGAGCTTGCACCAAGGGATATGGTTTCAAGGGCTATAGAGACTGAGATATTGGAGGGAAGAGGGTTTAAAGACGATGAAGGGAACGAGTTTGTCTACCTTGACTTGAGGCACCTTGGAAGGAAAAAGATACTTGAGAGGCTTCCCCAGATAAGGGAGCTGGCCATTGACTTTGAAGGTGTTGACCCTATAGAGGAGCCCATCCCCGTTCGCCCGACAGCTCACTACTCAATGGGCGGAATTGATGCTGATAAACTGGGAAGAACGCCCATTAAGGGACTTTACGCCGCAGGTGAGTGTGCCTGCATCTCCGTTCACGGTGCAAACAGGCTTGGCGGAAACTCACTCCTTGACATAGTTGTTTTCGGGAAACTCTCCGGTGAGGATGCCGTTAACTACGTTTCAGAGACCGGTTTTGCTCCCTTTGACGAGTCTGAGATTAAGAGGGAAGAGGAGAGGATTGACAGTCTGTTCTCTTCCGACGGAAAGGAGAAGTTGGCAGACCTTAGAAGTGAGCTTAGCGACGTTATGAGCTACGGAGCCGGTATTTTCAGGGAAGAGAAGAGGATGAAAGAGGCCCTTGAGAAGGTGAGGGAGATTAAGGAGAGGGCTAAGCACCTTAAGGTTTACGATGGAGAGAGGACGTTTAACACAAATCTGCAGCAGACGTTAGAGTTCTTGAACCTTGTTGATATTGCTGAGACGATAGTTCTTCCCGCAATAGAGAGGAAGGAGAGCAGGGGAGCTCACTACAGGACGGACTACCCGAAGAGGGACGATGAGAACTTCCTGAAACATTCAATTGTTGAGAGAGGAGAGGACGGGGAGCTCCGCCTCTCATGGAAACCCGTTGTGATCACAAAATACCAGCCAGAGGAGAGGAAGTACTAAGGGGGATGGAATGGAGAAGAGAGAGGTTCTTTTCAGAATAAAGCGTTTTAACCCTAAAAAGGACGAAAAACCCTACTACAGGGAGTACAGGCTGACCGTTCCAAAAGGTATGACGGTTCTTGAGGCCCTTCAGCAGATAAAGGATACTCAGGATCCGACCCTTGCCTTCAGGGCCTTCTGCAGAAGCGCTATCTGCGGCTCCTGTGCCGTTAAGGTTAACGGTTTTCCCAAGCTTGCCTGTAAAACACAGGTTTTCAACGAGCTTGACAAGTTTGGAACAGATACCTTAACCCTTGAGCCCCTTGATAACATGGAAGTTATAAGGGATCTGATTGTTGACTGGGACAGGCCCTTAAAGAGAATGGAAGAGATGAAACCCTATTTGGTGCCAGATCCTGAGGTTGTTCCGAGAACTTTAGATGAGGAGAGCAGGGTTTACCCAAACGAGCTTAAAAAGTTTGACTCCTTTACAGATTGTATTCTCTGTACTTCCTGTTTCTCTTCCTGTACAGCCACTCAGCTTGATGAGAACTACGGCGGTCCCTTCCAGCTTGCAAGGGTCTACAGGTTTGCGGTTGATCCGAGAGATGCCCTGAAGGCCGAGAGGTCTAAGATAGGTTACGCCTTTGATATGTGGAACTGCGTTCGCTGTAACAGGTGTGCCGATGTGTGCCCCAAACACGTTTCGCCTGTAGACGGAATTATGAAGCTGAGAGGGCTTTCCATAGAGGTTGGTCTGAAGGACAACCCGGGAGCAAGACACGTTATGGCCTTTTACAAGTCCCTCCTTGAGTCTGGAATGCTCAACGAGGTTCTCCTTCCACTTAGAACCAAAGGAATCAAAGGAGTTCTTGAGAACCTGCCCGTTGGGATAAAGATGATCCTTAAAGGAAAAGCCCACTCACCGGTTATGAAGCCGATTGCAGAGCACGAAACCCTTATCAAGGTGATGAAGGCCGCTATGGAGGTGGAGTAATGGGTAGATACGCCTTTTATCCCGGATGTGCTGCCAAGGGAGCTTCTAAGGAGCTCTACGAGTCAACAGTTGCGGTTGCTGAAAAGCTTGGTATAGAGCTTGTTGAGCTTCCCCAGTTCAGCTGCTGCGGTGCCGGAGTTTTAGAAGAGGTTAAAGAGGCCGTTGACCTTGCCGTTAACGCAAGGAACCTTGCATACGCAGAAAAGGAAGGTTTAGACATAGTAACTGTTTGTAGTACCTGTCTTTTGGTTCTGAGAAAGACAAAATACCTCCTTGATAACGACGAAGACCTGAAAAGAGAGGTGAACGAAATTCTCTCTGAAGCCGGCCTTGAGTACAGAGGGACTGTTGACGTTAAACACTTCCACTGGGTTCTCTTAGAGGAGTTTGGAGAGGAAGGACTTAGAGAGAAGGTTGTTAGACCGCTCTCCAACCTTAAAGTATATCCCTACTACGGCTGCCACACCGTAAGGCCCCAGAGCGTTTTGGGTTTTGAACCGTCAGAAAATCCCCAATCCCTTGAGAAAATTATAAGAGCCCTTGGAGCTGAGCCTGTTTCCGGAGAGAGGAGACTTGAATGCTGCGGCTTTCACGCCTTTTGGCCTGCTCCAAAGATGAGTATGAAGCTAACCGGGTTAAACCTTTTAGACGCTAAGAAAAGTGGAGCAAGCTGTATAACAACTCCCTGCCCTCTCTGCCACATGAACCTTGACGCAAATCAGTCAAGGGCTCTTAAAGAGGTGAGAGAGAGCTTTAAAATGCCGGTTCTCCATGTTCCTCAACTTGTTGGACTGGCCCTTGGAATTGAACCGAAAAAGCTGGGGCTCCACAGGAACATCGTTCCCGTTAACTGCTAAAGGGGGAGGGAGCTCCCCCTCCCTTCAACCCAATCCTCTCTAACACCCATCTTTTTTGTAGGATAATTACCTTACCCTTTAGATCGGAGGGAAGGAATGATTACTCTCCTCTTTATCGTTGCTGCCGTTGTTCTATTAGTTGCCTACTTCACTTACGGAAGGTTTTTAAGGGATAAGGTTTTCGGCCTGAGAAGAGACGCAAAAACACCTGCCCACGAGCTAAAAGACGGAGTTGACTACGTTCCGGCACCTGCTCCGGTTCTCTTAGGCCACCACTTCTCCTCAATTGCCGGTGCAGGACCCATAGTTGGTCCTATAACTGCAGCCTCCTCGTGGGGATGGCTTCCTGCCTACCTGTGGGTTCTAATCGGGAACGTCTTTATAGGCGGCGTCCACGATATGAGCTCCATTGTAGCTTCAGTTCGGAACATGGCAAAGTCAATTGCGGAGATTGGAGGCAGATACCTCTCTAAAAGAGCAGGGTTTCTCTTTAAACTATTCATCTGGCTTGCCCTTCTCTACGTTGTTGCCGTCTTTATAAACGTTGCACAGATAACCTTTAACGCTAAGGTTCCGTTGGTTGAAGGTGGCAAAGTTGCCGCACTTCTTCCCATCGGTGGAGGAGTTGCAACCTCTGCGGTTATCTACATCTTCCTGGCCGTTCTCTTCGGTATTTCTGTCTACAGGTTCGGCCTCTCACTCAGGTGGGCTACCCTGATTTTCGTTGCCCTTGTCTACATTGCCGTTTACGTCGGCCAGCTCTTTCCCATCAACCTCTCTCCAGCTGCCTGGAACATCATTCTTCTCATCTACGTTGCGGTTGCTTCAGTTACTCCCGTCTGGATACTCCTCCAGCCCAGAGACTACCTCTCAAGCTTCCTCCTCTACGGTGCCGTTATAGGAGCAGGCCTTGGAATTCTCCTCTCTTTCGGCAGGTTCCAGCCCCACATTCCCGCCTACCTTGGTTTTAACAGCGATATCGGGCCACTGATTCCGCTCCTTTTTGTTGTTATCGCCTGCGGTTCAATCTCCGGTTTCCATTCTTTAGTTGGCTCTGGAACAACGTCTAAACAGCTTGATAAAGAGACAGATGCCCTTCCCGTTGGCTACGGAGCGATGCTCTTGGAAGGGCTCGTTGCCGTAATGTCTGTGATTTTCGTTCTGATACTTACAGTTCCGGAGTTTCACATTCTTAAGAAGAACGTTGCGGCCATTTACGGAACGGGAGTTGGCAGGTTTATGGCAGTTCTTGGAATTCCTGAGAAAATTGGAGTTGCCTTTGGAATGCTTGCCCTCTCTTCCTTCGTTCTAACCAGTACCGATACGGGAACCAGGCTTGCAAGGTACGTCTTCACAGAGCTTACAGGAATAACAAACCGTTTTGTGGCTACCGGCGTTTCCCTCATCATCCCTGCTTTCCTTGTTTTTCTGAAGTATAGAGACCCTGCAACGGGAAAGCTCCTTCCGGTCTGGAAGGCTTTATGGCCCGTTTTCGGAGCTACAAACCAGCTGATTGCTGCCCTCTCTCTCTTTGTTGTTATGGTCTGGATGATAAAGACGGGAAGAGGTAGGTACTGGTTCGTTACCGGAATTCCGTCTCTCTTCATGGCTGTTATCACCGTCTGGGCCCTTATTATGCTCTTCCTCAAGTGGAAGTTTACGGTTATCGGGATTGCTGCCCTGATTCAGGTTTTCCTCGCCCTCTGGATATTCTACGAGGGCTTTTTAGCTCTTAAAAAGCTTAAAGAGGAGAGTAATGGCTGAGGCTAAGAGTTTTTCTGAGAAACTCTTTTTCATTGCAACGGGAGTGAGGCTTCACGCAAAGGAGTACTTCTTAAGGGCTACAGGGCTCTTTAAAAAGTACGAGTACTGTATAGCTTTTCCCTCTATTCCTGAAGGTCTAAAGGCCGAAAAGTTCCTGAAAGGTTTTAAGGCTGTTTCCATTCCCATTCCCAACGAGATATTTGAAGGGTGCGGTGTTGGGATTCTCGTTAGGGAAGAGGATTTAGACAGGCTGCTTGGGTTTTTAAAGGAGAATGGAGTTCTGATTTCCGGTGTTTTTAAGAGGGAAGGAGACAGGTTTGTAGAGGTGAAGAGGTGAAGCTATCGGTTCTTGGCTCTGGAAGCTGGGGTTCTGCCCTTGCTATCCACTTTGGCAGGAACGATTTTGAGGTCTTCCAGTGGTGCCGGGAGAGAGAGGTTGTTGATTCTGTGAAAAGGACGGGAGAGAACCTTCTCTACCTTCCCGGCTTTCGGTATCCCGAAACCGTTTCTGTAACCGATTCCGTTGAGGAGGCGGTTTCTGAAGCCGATGTGGTTTTTTCCGTTATACCTGTTCAGTTTACTCCCTCTTTCTGGGAAGAGCACAAAAGCTTAATAGCTTCTGTACCCTTAATCTGCGCAAGTAAAGGAATAGAGGTTAAGACTCTAAAGACCCTTTCTAAGAGGTTTGAGGAGATTTTTGGCTCCCTTGAAAACTATTACGTTCTTTCGGGGCCTACCTTTGCCAGAGAGATTGCTTCAGGCCTTCCTGCTGCTGCCGTTGTTGCAAATGAGAGTTCAGAGAAAGCCCTTGAGATGGTTAAATCCCTTAACACTCCCTCTTTCAGGCTTTACGCCTCTTCCGACGTTCCCGGTGTGGAGCTTGGGGGAGCTCTCAAAAACGTGATAGCCATAGCAACGGGTATTTCAGACGGAATGGGCCTCGGGAACAACGCAAGGGCAGCCCTTATAACGAGGGGTCTCCACGAAATAAAGAAATTGGGAAAAGCCCTTGGAGCAAGGGAGGAGACCTTTTACGGCCTTTCAGGTGTTGGCGACCTTGTTCTAACCTGTACCGGAGACCTTTCAAGGAACAGACAGTTCGGCCTTTCTGTTGCTAAGGGGGAAGACTTTAGCGGAAGGCAGGTTGTTGAGGGAGTTTACACCGTTAAAGCGGTTGTTGAGCTTGCTAAAAGGTTTTCTTTAGAGATGCCAATCTCTGAGGCCGTCTATAAGATTATTTACGAGAAGAGGAGACCCGATGAGGTTATGAGGGAGCTCCTCTCAAGGCCGGTAAAAGAGGAGACTCTTTGATGGGATGCTGCAACTTTGGAAGAGAGGATGAGCTCTTTCCTTTTGAGGAAGAGGCGAAGCGGTTTATAGAGGGAATTCTTCCCCAGTGGAGAGAGGGAAGAGAGTTCAGGGTGAAGACAAAAAAAGAGGAGCTCTGCCGGTTTGTCTCCTCCGTTAAGAACTCTCTCTTAGGTTACCCTGAAGAGGAGAAGCTCTCTTATCTTGAGTGTCTCCTTGAAAGACCCATTCCCGAGGAAAACAGGAAGACCTTCTTTTACATATCACAGAACTACCTCGTCCCTTTCCTGAAGAGACTCGTCTACTACAGGGCCAACGAACCTGAGGGACTTGAAGACTTACTCTTTTTTGCAGACGAGATATTAAAAGAGCTCTCAACGTTTAAGAAACTGTTAAGAGAGGAAAAGGTAGAATTGGCCTTAGACGTTTTAATCTCTGCACTCTACCAGCAGATGGAGGGATAGATGATAGAGCGCTACATAGCAGACCTTGACGAGCTTAAAAAAAGCTTCATAGAGATGGCCGACATGGCCAAGAAGATAATAAACGACGCAATGGAAGCCCTCATGGAGAGGGACAGGGAGAAGGCCAAGGCTACCTACCAGTTTGACAGACTGATAGATATAAAGGAGCTGGAAATTGAGGAGAGGTGCGTTCGGATCCTTGCCCTCTACTCGCCTGAAGCTGCAGACTTAAGGTTTGTCGTCTCCATCTTAAAGAGCATTGTTGACCTTGAAAGGGTTGGAGATCTTGCCAGGGACATCTGCGAAACGGCCATAAGGCTCTCTGAAGTTCCACCCATAAAGCCCTACGTAGACCTTCCCAGAATGCTGAAGATAGTTTCTGAGATGCTTAAAGATTCTGTAATGGCGCTCCTCCGTGGAGACGTTGAGCTTGCAAAAGAGGTAATAGACAAAGACGACATTGTTGACAGCTTCTACGAGAGGCTCTTTGACGAACTCGTTGAGATTTCACAGAAAAACCCTGAGAACGCAGCAGTTGCGGTAAGGCTCATACTTGTTGTCAAGTCTTTAGAGAGGGTTGGAGACCACGCAACAAACATTGCTGAGTACGCCATCTACTACAAAACGGGAGACGTTGTTAAACATAAGAAAGCTCAGGAGTACCTGAAAAAGCTGAAAGAAAAAGAGGGCGGGAGCTCCTCTGAAGGTTAGATGATGTTCTCAAATCCTTTTCTCTTTTTAGAGTATGACTTTGGAGTAAGGGCCCTCATCTCTGCCGTTTTAAGCGGACTTGTCTGTTCCGCTGCTGGCTCCTACGTTGTTCTCAGGAAGATGAGCTTTGCAGGAGCAGGGCTTGCCCACGTTGCCTTCTCAGGAGTGGCCTTCGGTTTCCTGATAGGCTTTTCACCCCTTTTAACGGCACTTCTCTTTACGGTGGTTGCTTCGGCTGTTATCTGGCACCTGAGCAGAAGAGGGCTCCACTTTGACGTTGGAATGGGAGTCCTCTTTGCAACCAGTATGGCGCTGGCAGTTCTCTTCTTAAGTCTTTCAAACACCTACGGCGCCTCCGTCCTTTCATACCTCTTTGGAAGCCCGCTATCTGTTGAAACTCAAGACCTTTTACTTCTGCTGGTTCTAACTGTTCTGGTCTTCCTCTTTTTTGCCTTTTTCTGGCGGGAGATATACCTGATAACCTTCAGTGAAGAGATTGCAAAGGCTTCTGGCTACAGGGTTGAGCTGATAACGTTTTTAATGAACCTTCTGATTGCCGCCGTTGTTACATTTTCTCTTAAAGCAGTGGGAGCTCTCCTGGTCTTTTCACTCCTCGTCGTCCCTTCAGCTTCAGCCTTCAGGCTCTCTAAGAGCTACGGCCAGTACTTTGCCCTCTCCCTTCTCTTTGGAGTTCTTTCCGGCTTTATCGGCATGTTGATCTCGTTCTCCTTAGACGCCCCTTCAGGAGCAACGATTACACTTGTCTCTTTTCTAATCTTCCTCTTTTCCGTTTTCAAGTCCTAAGAGCTCTTTCATCTTCAGGGCGTTTAAAGCTCCAGTTCCCCCTGCCGTGTTGTTGAAGAAGACGCACTTTACATTTGAGGAGCTCCCCTTTACCCTCTCTGCGGCCTCTTTCAGCTCCTCTTCGGTGTAGGAGCTCCTGTAGAGCTCCCTTCTGCCGTGGAACCTGAAGTAGGAGAGTTTTTCACTCTCTTTGCACTCCTTCAGCCAGCCTAAACTTTCCGGAAAGTCTGAACAGACAACCATTGTTTCAACCTTACCGAGGTGTTCCTTCCAGGTAGGGCTGCGGAGCTCCACAGCCACCTCAACTCCTTCTTTTCTGAACCTTTCAACGGTTCTGTTGAGAAACTCAAGGTTCTTCTCACTGTAAGAAAAGCTCTTTGGAAACTGACCTAAAAGACAGATCAGGTTCTCTTTCAGTATTTCCTTAAGGGTGAGGAACGGCTTAACGTTCTCTTCTGTCAGTTTCCTGTAGTGGGTTATCCCCCTGTAGAGCTTGAAGATGTATTTGAGAGGAACTTTCCGGTAGTTCCTGATTGAGGACTTAACGGGAAGCCTGTAAAAGGTGGAATTTACCTCCAATCCGTTGAAGTGTTCGGCGTAGTAGAAAAGCCAGCGGCTCATGGGCAGATCTTCAGGGTAGAAGACCCCCTTCCAGTCCCTGTAGAAAAATCCGCTTGTTCCAAGAACTATCAACGGCTTCCCTTAATGAGGTTCAGAACCTCTCTTACCCTCTTTCCAACGCTCTTTGCCGTCTTTAAACCCCACTCGTCAATCTCAAACTCATCGTCTACCTGTTTTGCAACGGCTGCACACCCAAAGTGTGCCGTTGGGTCTGAGTCTGAAACTAAAATCATCCCGTGAATCAGAGCCCAGGCGTGGATAGCCTGAAGTGTATGCTCCTGGCCGCCGTGCTTTGTGGCTCCTACGGCAATTGCCGCACAGACCTTATCCTTCAGCTCCCAGTTGACCCTTAAAGTCCTTGACCTGTCAAAGAGGGTTTTTAGCATTCCCGTAATTGAGCCAAAGTAGACCGGAGAGCCGATAACAATGGCGTCGGCCTCCTTCATCTTCTGGGCTATCTCTTCGTATCCGTCTTTAACGATACAGATCCCTCCGTTCCTCTTACAGGCGTTGCAGACCTTACAGTACTCAAGAACGTAATCGGAGAGGGAGATAATTTCAGTGTCAAACCCTTCAAGCTCTTTAAAGGCTTCCTCTAAAAGGATTAAAGTTGACCCTTTTCTGTGTGAGCCGTTTATCCCTAAAACCTTCATCTTCCCTCCTAACTCCTCTTCTTAAATACGATCCTGATGGGTATTTTGTTGAACCCAAATGCCTCCCTTATTCTATTCTCTAAGAACCGCCTGAAGGATTTTGGAATTCCTTCAGGGTAGTTTGAAAAGAGCAGGAACGTCGGCGGTTTCGTCTTAACCTGAGTTCCGTAGTAAATCTTAACGATTTTGTTCTTGTAGACCGGCGGCTGGTGAACCTCCATAAGTTTCTGGAGAACCCTGTTGAACTCTCCCGTCCTTACCTTCTTTGTGTACTGCCTGTAAACGTCCTTTATCTGCTTGAGGAGCTCCTTTAGTCCTTTCCTCTCCTTTGCAGAGATGAATACCCTTGGAGCGTAAGGGATAAAGTCAAAGGTTAAGTCAAGCTCCCTGTGGATCCTCTCCCAGTCCTTTTCACTTTTCAGCTTATCTATCTTGTTAACTGCGATGATTATGGGCTTAAACTTCTCAAGGGCTATTCCGGCTATCTTTGCATCTCTCTCTGTTGGGCCTTCCTCAGCGTCAACTAAAAGAACAACAACGTCTGCTCTGTCTATTGCGTCTAAAGCACGCAGGTAAGAGTAGTATTCAATGTCCTTTATCTTCCCTCTACGCCTTATTCCTGCTGTGTCTATAAAGATGAACTCGTCGTCTCCAATCTTTACGTATGTGTCTATTGCGTCCCTTGTTGTTCCGGGAACGTCGCTGACAATTGCCCTCTCCTCTCCCACAAGGGCGTTTAAGAGGGTAGATTTACCCATGTTAGGTCTTCCAACTATTGCAACCTTTATGGGTTCCTTCTCTTCCTCCTCTATTTCATACTCCTTTCCGGCTGCAAGGTCTTCTGAGAGCTTCTGGAGCTCCTCGCTCTCCTCTCCAGAGATGAGCCTTTCTGCCTTCTCCCTCCTCTCCTTCTTCTCGTGCTCTCTCCTTGCCGCCTCTCTCAGCTCTTCAGGGAGCTTCTCTAATATCTTCTCTATCAGCGTTGGAATGCCGATTTTGTGAATTGCAGAGACAGGGATGACCTCTTCAAAGCCTAACCTGTAGAAGTCGTAAATCAGGTCTTCCATAAAGGGCTCGTCTACCTTATTAACGGCAACTATTACCGGCTTTTCCCACTTCCTTAAAATCCTTGCAACCTCTTCGTCTAAGGGAGTTACCCCCTCTTTTCCGTCAACTACAAAGACGATAACGTCGGCCTCCTCCATTGCTCTTTTTGCCTGTTCTGTCGTCTCTTTTGCGAACTCGTGAACCTTTCCGGTAGTATCAACTCCCCCCGTGTCAACTAAAAGGACTGTGTGGTCGTCAAGGTCTGCCTCCTGAACGATTCTGTCCCTCGTTACTCCGGCGGTGTCGTCTATTATGGCTACCTTCTTTCCAAGGAGCCTGTTAAAGAGGGAAGACTTGCCGACGTTCGGCCTTCCAACTATTGCAACAACGGGGAGTCTTCTCATACCTCCTCCGCCATCACCATGTCGTAGAGCTTTTTAAATACACAGGTGAACTCAACGTTCTCGTCAAATGCAAAGGGAAGTGTCTCTACTTCCCAGATCTCCTCTCCGTCGTAGAGGTAGCGGGCTCCAATAAAGGCGACGTCGGGGAGCTCCCTGAAGTAGTACTCCCTCTCTCCTTCCTCTTTTGCCTTTTTGAGAAACTCCCTTAACTCCTCTACAGAGTCAAAGTTTTTAGTTACCGGAATCACAAACCTTAAGGCTGCGTAGGTGTTTCCACACTTTCTGCACTCTCCGTAGAGCTCCCTTGCGTCTATAACGGTTCTGAACTTCCTCTCTTTTACAAGCTCCTCAACCATCTCAATCAGGTCAACGAGGGGCTCTTCCTCCTCTCCTAAGTAAACTTCCTGTTCGGTCTCTTCTAACCTGTCTGGGTAAACGGTCATGAGGGGAGCTCCGCAGTAGGGGCACTCAACCCTCTCTCCCTCTTCAGAAGCAGGCTCTAAAATACCTATAAGCCTTTCAAAAAACTCGTTCATATCGTAGTCGTCTGCAACAAGCTCAATGGGTTCGTTACACATTGAGAAGTCGTACCTGTAGTTCCTGCTGATGAAGTCCTCCATCTCTCTCCTCCTTCTTTGGTTTCACAGAAAATTTAACCATAAAAAGAAAAGGGGGAAGGCGGTAACCCTCCCCCTGAGTTAAAAGATTTGTGAAATTACTGATTTTGCTGGCTTTCCTGTGAACCTGCTTCAGGAGTTTTTGT
>Ga0256831_1001203_pt1 | contig 13703 bp, 15 predicted proteins | sample 132544metaG_FD_189087 | JGI IMG/M metagenome (GOLD analysis project Ga0256831, IMG submission 189087) | Hydrothermal vent microbial communities from Lau Basin, Pacific Ocean - 132-544 | ecosystem: Environmental > Aquatic > Marine > Hydrothermal vents | place: Pacific Ocean: Lau Basin | collected...
GAATATGTAGTGCCTAAAACTCCTGCCATTTTAATTAAAACTCATAAAAATAATTTAACATTTCCTTTTAAATTTTATAAAATAAAAGATGGTTATATTTTAGTAGGTGATATAAGAGAAATTAATTATTATTTAGAAAATGAATTTTATGCACCAGATGATGCCCAATTTAAAGAAATAAAAATTGCAATCATAGATATGGATAAAATTCAATACAAAGTAATACAAAAAATAAAAAAAATATATAAAAAATGTAATATTAAAAAAGTTATTTTTTTAACTCCTGATGAAGAAAAAATTATTTTAAAACCTACGCTTATTGAAGATAAATATAAAATAATTTTAGATTGCAAATGAAAAATATGAACATAAAAATAATAAGTAGCGGAAATAAAGAAATTTTTCCTTTTGCTATTCCTATTGGAATTGGTCTTATTGATAGCGCTATTAATCTCACTCGTATCTGTATGTTTGACAAACCAGATGTAATTTTATTCATAGGCTCTGCTGGAAGTTATGGAAGATTAAATATTTTTGATATTATTGAAAGTGCTACTGCTAGCAATATTGAGCATTGTATGCTAAGAAAAGAGTGCTATACACCAATAGATAATATAATTTCTGCAAATGTTTCACGTGAAACAATTATAAATTCATCCAACTACATTACTCAAAGTAAAATCATTTCAAAAGCATTTTTAAAACTCAATATCGATGCAGAAAATATGGAGTTTTTTTCTGTTGTAAAAGTAGCAAAAGAATTTAATATAGCAGTAAAAGGTATTTTTGTTGTTACAAATTATTGCTATGAAAATGCACACAAAGAATATATGCAAAATATAAATAATGCAAAAGAGAGATTAATAAAATATTTAATAGAAAAAAATATTATAAAGGAAAAAAATGGATAAAAAAGTTTTTATGGATTATTTACCTGAAGAATTAGAAGAAATGGGAATAAAGCCAAAATTTAGAGTAAAACAGCTTTATAATTGGGTATATAAAAAATACGTAGATGATTTTGATAAAATGAGTAATTTACCAAAAGATTTAAGAGAAAAACTAAAAGAAGAGTTTATTATAAATCCACTTGAAATGATAAATCATGAAGTTGCAAGTGATGGAACTGAAAAATTTTTATTTAAATTAAATGATAATCATACGATTGAGACAGTTTTAATTAAAATGAAAGATGAAAGAGTTGAAAATGGCAAGAAAAAAGAGGCAAAATATACAGTTTGTGTATCAACTCAAGTAGGATGTAAAGTTGGATGTGCTTTTTGTCTAACTGCTAAGGGAGGATTTGTAAGAAATTTAAGTGCTGGTGAGATTGTAGCACAAGTATGGTTTATGAAAAAATTTAAAAATTTTAGTGAAAATAAAGCTTTAAATGTAGTTTATATGGGAATGGGAGAGCCACTTGATAATTATGATAATGTTATAAAAGCAATAAAAATAATAGCTCATCAAGATGGATTAAATATTTCAACTAGACGCCAAACTATATCAACTTCTGGAATTGCTCCAAAGATAGAGAGACTTGGAAAAGAAAATCTTGGAGTTGGGCTTGCTATTTCATTACATGCAGTTGATGACAAATTAAGAGAAGAGTTAATTCCATTAAATAAAGCATATAATATTAAAAGCGTAATTGAAGCAATAAAAAAATATCCAATTGATAAAAGAAAAAAAGTAATGTTTGAATATTTAGTTATTAAAGATGTAAATGATGACTTAGCTTCAGCTAAAAAACTTGTAAAATTGCTAAATGGAATTCCAAGTAAAGTAAATTTAATTTATTTTAATCCATATCCAGGAAGCCCTTATAAAAGACCAGATGAAGAAACTATGAAAAAATTTCAAAGATATCTGCTTGATAAAGGAATTACTTGCACTATTAGAGAAAGCAAAGGAATTGATATATCAGCTGCTTGTGGACAGCTTAGGGAAAAACAAATTGAGAAAATGGAGAATACAAATGGCTGAGCTTAAATATCTCCCAGCTGGGATTAGACTTCATTTAAAAGAGATTTTTTATAAAATTACTGATAATTTAGATAAATATTACTATTTTCATTTCGAAGATATTCCCACAGGTCTAAAAGCTGAAAAACTACTAAAAAACGAGAATATCAAATCAATCCCTGTCCCTAATGAAATATTTAAAGATTGCGGAGTAGCAATATTAAGTAAAGAAAAAGAAAAAATAAAATCAATTCTTGATAAAAACAATATCAAATATGAAATTTGGATAAAAGAAAAAGAATTTAAAAAAATTGAAGGAGAGATTGAAGCTAAAACTTGTCAGTTATAAATTTTAATATCAGCTCTATTTTTTATTTTATCAAAATACTCTTTTAAAATCTGATTTCTTTTCATTTCAATTAGTTTGTTTGCTATTATATTCTTAACTTTTTCAAATGGCAAATAAACTTTTCCTTGTTTATTTGCAATATAATATGTAGAGTAAGTTAAACCTTCATTTATTATAGGAGTATATTGCCCTACTTTCGTATTTTTAAAAAGATATAATTTATCTAAAGGCAACTCATTCCATTTATAAATTTTTGTTTGAGAAACTATATTTTTATCATTATAAAATGGATTAGTAAAAAGTTGTTTTAAAATTTGGGGATTTCTTGATGAATATTTAACTACTTGAATTTCATCAAATGTAGAAAATTCATCTTTATGAGTTTGATAATAATTTTTAATATCATCAGGTGAAATTTTAAGCTTAGAATTTATAATACTTGCAAAAAGTTTTTGTTTTAATAAATTTTGCTTTATTTCATTTCTAAATTTATAATATTCTCCTCTTTGCATCAAAATATTTTTAAATTCAAAAAGTGTTAGATTATTTCTTTTTGCAATTTTATCCATCGCCTCATCTATTTCAAAATCATCTACACTAATTCCTCTTTTTTTAATCTCACTTTCAATTAATTTTTGATCAATTAAATAGTTTAAAGCTTTGTTAGGAGAAATCCCTAATTTTTTAGAAGCAATTTCTACATCATAAGAAGTTATTGGATAATTATTTACACTAGCTACAACTTTATCAACTATTTTAGCATTTAATGATAAAAATAAAAAAGTAAATAAAATAAATTTTTTCATAAATTCCCTTTTTAAAGGGAATTATATCAAAGAAAAAAAGGCTTATTTAGAAGCCGCTTCTTTAAGAGCTTCTAAAGCCGCTTCGTAATTTGGCTCCTGTGTAATTTCAGGAACTAACTCTTTATAAGCGATTTTTCCATCTTTACCTACTACAAAAATAGCTCTTGCACTAAGACCTCTTAATGCTCCTTCTGCAATTAAAGTACCATATTGAGTTGAAAAGCATTTTTCTCTATAATCACTAAGAACTTCAAGATTTTCAATTCCTTCAGTTGAGCAAAATCTTTTTGCTGCAAATGGTAAGTCCATTGAAACTACACATACTGCTGCATTTTCAACTTTTGCAGCTTCTTCATTGAATTTTCTAGTCTCAGTTGCACATACAGGAGTATCAAGACTTGGTACTGCAATAATAAGTTGTGCTTTATCGCTTGCTCCACCAATTGTTATTTCTTCAAGTGCAGTATTTGGAAGAGTTACAACAGGTGCATTATCTCCAACATTTACTTGATTTCCATAAAGTGCTACTTCATTTCCTTTTAATTTTGTTGTTACTGGCATTTAAGCTCCTTTTTTTATTTGCAGTATATCAGATATATAATTAAAAAAAGATTAAATTTATCTTCTTTGGCTTAAATTGTTACTTTTTTACACATCTTTAATTATTGCATCAAATGTATTTTTCACCCCTCCTCTAAAATATAATCTATTGTTACGAATAGTAATAACAAGCTCTTCATTGCTTTTTGGATAAACTTTTACACTATCTCCTATAAGCCCCGCTTCTTTTGCTTTTAAAAAACTCGCACACATCCCTGTCCCACATGCTAAAGTCTCATCCTCTACACCTCTTTCATAAGTCCTTACATAAAGTTTTCCATTTTTTACTTCTGCTACATTTACATTTGCATTATGTTTATATCTAAGCTCTCTACATTCATTCACATCAAAATTCTCTAATTTATCAAGTTTTACAAGATGCGGCACTCCTGTATCAAACAAACTCCACTCATTAAAATCATTTAATTTTTTATGAGGAGTAAGCTGAGTTTCTACTATATCACCATCAACCTCAGCTTCAATAACTCCTGCTAAAGTTAAAAATTTCATTTTTTTAGGAGCTAAATTATTAGTATAAGCATAATGAGCAGCTGCCCTACTTCCATTTCCACACATCTCTGCAATACTACCATCAGAATTATAAAACTGCCACTCAAAATCATACTTCGTGTGTGGAAGTATCACTATAAGCCCATCAGCCCCTACTCCATTAAATCTATCGCAAAGTTTTTTAGCTAACTTACTTCTATCTTCTTTTTTGAAAGTATGAAAAATTACAAAATCATTTCCACTAGCCGAATATTTTGAAACTATCATTACTAACCTTTTTAGATATAATTATAATAAAAAAGGCAACAAATGATTTTAATAGCAGGTCCATGTGTGATTGAGAGTAAAGAGCAAATTTTTAAAATTGCTGAATATTTAAAACCATACAATGAAAAATATGACTTTTATTTTAAAGCAAGTTTTGATAAAGCAAATAGAACAAGTCTAGATTCATATAGAGGTCCTGGAATTGATAAAGGGCTTGAGATTTTAAACGAAGTAAAAGAAAAATTTGGATATAAACTTTTAACTGATGTTCATGAAACATGGCAGGTAAAAAAAGCTGCTGAGGTTGTAGATGTACTTCAAATCCCAGCATTTCTTTGCCGTCAAACTGATTTATTAGTAGAAGCGGCAAAAACTGACAAAATTGTAAATATTAAAAAAGGTCAGTTTATGAATCCATCTGATATGAAATACTCAGTACTTAAAGTCCTTAAAACTAGAGGATGTAATGAAGTAAATTATGAAAATTCTAAAAAATATGGAGTATGGCTAACTGAAAGAGGCACTACATTTGGATATGGAAATTTAGTAGTAGATATGAGAAGTTTAGTAATTATGAGAGAATTTGCACCTGTTATTTTTGATGCAACTCATAGCGTTCAAATGCCAGGAGGAGCTGGAGGCAAAAGTAGCGGTAAAAGAGAGTTTGTTCCATATTTAAGCAAAGCTGCAGCAGCTGTAGGAGTTGATGGATTTTTCTTTGAAACTCATTATAATCCTGATGAGGCTTTAAGTGATGGTCCTAATATGATAACTCCTGAGATGCTAGATAATATCTTAAAAGATATTGAATGTATAAATAAATGCAATAAGGAGAATTAATGAGAGTTTTAGAAGGAAATTTAAAACTTGAAGGCAGTGAAAAAGTTGCAATAATTGCAAGCAGATTTAATCACTTAATCACTGATAGATTAATTGAAGGTGCAAAAGATGCATTTTTAAGAAATGGAGGAGATGAAGAAAATTTAGATTTAATTTTAGTACCTGGTGCATTTGAGATACCTTTTGCGCTTAAAAGAGCACTAAAAAAAGATATTTATGATGGGATAGTATGTCTTGGAGCTGTTATTAGAGGAGCAACACCTCATTTTGATTATGTAGCAGCAGAAGCTACAAAAGGAATTGCAAATACAACACTTCAATTTGATACACCTGTTACATTTGGTTTGCTTACAACTGATACAATTGAGCAAGCAATTGAAAGAGCTGGAACAAAAGCAGGAAATAAAGGCTTTGAAGCAATGCTAGGACTTATTGAAATGATTAATCTATATAAAGTGCTATGAAATTTGATTTAAAAAATAGACTTGATTTAGCTATACTAATAGTAGCTATTATTTGGGTAATTACAGGGGCATTTTTGAGATTTTTTAAATATTTTTTCACACCATTAGAGCTTGAAAAAATTACTTTGATTTTAATACCAGAGACTTTAATCCTTTTAGGATTAATAGCTTATAAAATATGGAGGATGTAAATGGCAACAATAACACATGCAAGAGAAGCAGTAGTGCAAACTTTATATGCACTAGAGCAAGGCAATGACAAAGCAATAGAGCAATTTGATGAGCTGCTTAAAGAAAAAAAAATTAAAAATCAAAAAGCAGAATTTGCAAAAAAATTATTAAAAGGTGTGCTTGAGCATAAAGATGAAATAGATAAAATTATAAAAGAGCATTTAATAGATTGGGATTTTGATAGACTTGATAAAATTGATAAACAAATCTTAAGAGTTGGAGTATATGAGCTTAAATATACAGATACTCCATTTCAAATAGTAATAGATGAAGCCGTAAAAATTGCTAAAAACTTCTCAGAAGATAAAGCAAAAAGCTTTATTAATGGAATTTTAGATAGAGTAGCAAAAGAAATAAGAGCTTAGCTCTTAATTCTTTGAGCATGGGTTAGTGCAACTGCAATTGCATCTGTAATATCAAGCGGTTTAATTTCACCTTTAATACCTAAAATTCTTTTAACCATAAAAGCCACCTGTTCTTTTTTAGACTTACCATTACCTGTTACTGCTTTTTTAACTTGAAGAGGCGTATATTCCGCAAAATTTCCATAAATTTGCAAAATTCTAAGAGATAAAGCTCCGCGAAACTGAGCAAGTTTAAGTACAGTTTTTGGATTGTAAGCATAAAATATATCCTCAATTGCAACCTCATCAATATCTTCAGTTAAAATAATATCAAGCCCTTCAATAAGCTGAGTTAACTGGTATTGAAGCTTTTTTTCAGTTATTTTTATAAATCCTGCATCAATAAGATGAATTTTAGGAGTAGTTTCAATTATTGCATATCCACATCTAATAGTTCCAGGGTCAATTCCGAGTATTTTCATTCACACCTCTTTCAATATTTTTTTCACATTGTATTCACATTGTGAATAACTTTAATAGACATTTAAATTTGGTTATGATACAATAATATTCACATAACTATTCACTAAAATTTCACATATGTGAAAAATAAATTATTCACAAAGGATATATAATTTGCTGTTTGATAAAATAAAAAATGAGCTAAAAAGTGAAAATCCTGTGAATTATAATAAATTTATCAAAAATTTGGAATTTGACGAAGATGCAAGTGACTCTGCAAGACTTGTAATAAAAGCTCCAAATATTTATATTGCCAACTATGTAAAAAGAAAATATAGCAAAAAAATAGCAGAGCTTTATAAAAAAGAAACAGGACTTGAAGCTAGTATTGAGATTACCACTAAAGAGATTAAACCAAAAAAACTAGAAGAATATGAAGAGATAATCTCAACTCCATCAGTACTTATTCCAGAATACACATTTGAAAGTTTTATAACAGGTCCATCAAACCAATTTGCCTACTCAGCTGCAAAAAGTGTAGCCGAAAATCCTGGAAAAAGTTATAATCCTTTATTTATTTATGGAGGTGTTGGACTTGGAAAAACCCATTTAATCCAAGCAATAGGAAATTATTTAAAAAATAAACTAAAAGTCATTTATGTCACAAGCGAGCAGTTTATGAATGAGTTTAGAGAAAATGTAAGAAATCATACAATGGATAGATTTCATGAAAAATATAGAAACTGCGATGTACTGCTTATCGATGATGTACAATTTTTTGCTCAAAAAGAACAAACCCAAGAAGAGTTTTTCCATACATTTAATGAATTATATAACCAAAAAAAACAAATATGCTTAACTGCTGATAGACCTCCTAAAAAACTTCACGATTTAGTGGATAGATTAAGAAATAGATTTGAAGCAGGTCTTATTGCAGATATTCAGCCACCTGAGCTTGAGACAAAAATAGAAATTATTAGAAAAAAATGCGAAATAAATGGGATTTATTTGCCTGATGATGTAATTGAATTTATTGCTACAAAACTTGATAGCAATATTAGAGAAATAGAAGGAATGATTGTAAAATTACATGCTCTTGCAAAACTTCTTGGTGTCAATGAAATTACAATTGATTTTGCAAAACAAGCACTTAAAGAGCATATAAAAGATAAAAAAGAAAATATTACACTTGAGAATATCATAGAGCTTATAGCTAAAGAATTTAACATTAAACCAAGTGAGATAACTTCAAAAAGTAGAAATCAAAATATTGTAGCAGCAAGAAGAACAGCAATATATCTTGCAAGAGAATTTACAAAAGAATCAACCCCAAGTATTGCTAAATATTTTGGACTTAAAGACCACAGCGCAGTTAGTCACTCAATAAAAGCATTTAATAAAAAACTAAAAGAAGATAATGAATTTAGAATGAAAATTGAAGAGCTTAAAAATAAAATACTAATTAGAAAAGGTGAATAGTGTGAATAAAAAAGTTTTTCACATTCACGTTAATTTTTCACAAATTTCGGGCTTTTTTAGCAATTTTCAACAATTCACGATAAACTACTATTACTACTATAAGAATTTAAAATAAAGGAGAGATTATGCATATCAAAATTCAAAAACCAGTATTTGAAAGTATAGTAAACCAAGTAGTGCCATTTACAGAAAAAAAAGATAATACCCAAATAACTTCTCACGTACTAATAATTGCAGATGATGATTTAATCCTTAAAGCCACAGATAAAGAAATAGGAATCAAAATAAAAACTGAAGCTGAAATTTTAAAAAAAGGAAAAATAACAATAAATGCTAAAAAATTAAGTGATATTATAAAAGCTCTTCAAAACAAAGAAATTGAGATAAAAAAAGAAGATGATTATATTATCATAACACAAGATACATCAATTTATAAACTATCTACATTTAACGCAGATGAATTTCCAGAATTTCCAAATCCAAATGATTTAAATGAGCTAGAAATTAAGAATGAAGAATTTATTGATGCTATTAAAAAAATATTTCCTGTAATTGATAATAATAATCCAAAATATGAATTAAATGGAGCACTTTTTGATATTAAAGAGAATACAAATTTTGTCTCAACTGATACAAGAAGACTTGCTGTATACTACTCAGACGCAAAAGGTAAAGAAGCAAAAATAATTGTGCCTAAAAGAAGCATAAGTGAAATAAAAAGAATTTTTAATGAGGATATGAAAATATTTTATGATGATGTTTATTTAATATTAAAAGATGAAAATGTTATGTTCTTTACAAAGCTAATAAATGGAAAATACCCAGCATATGAAAAAATAATTCCTCAAAGTTTTAAATATGAAATAACTTTGCCTAAAAATGAATTTTTATCTCATCTAAAACAAATTAGCATAGTATCAAATGAAGTAAAAATTACAATAAGAAAAAATGAAATAATATTTGAGAGTTTCTCAGATGATTTAATACAGGCAAAAACAAGTTTTAAAATAGATACAAATATAGATGAATTTGTATTTGCAGTAAATAGCAAATACTTAATAGATTTTTTAAATACAATAAATAATGAAGACTTTAATCTTTGCTTAAACGAGCCAAACATTCCATTTGAGTTAAAAAGTGATAAATTTATAACAATAGTAATGCCTCTTAATATTTGATATAATATTAAAAAAAAGGAACTTAATGGCAAAATATGGTGCAGAAAACATTAAGGTTTTAAAAGGACTTGAAGCTGTTAGAAAAAGACCTGGTATGTACATTGGAGATACCGGAGTTAAAGGGCTTCATCATTTAATTTATGAAGTAGTAGATAACTCTATTGATGAAGCAATGGCAGGATATGCTACTGAGATAAAAGTAAAAGTCAATAAAGATGGAAGTGTAACTATTTCTGATAACGGAAGAGGAATTCCTGTTGATATACATCCAGAAGAGAAGATACCAGCTGCTACTGTTGTTCTTACTGTCTTACATGCTGGTGGAAAGTTTGATAATAAAACTTATAAAGTATCTGGTGGACTTCATGGAGTTGGTGTATCTGTTGTAAATGCTCTTAGCAAAAAACTTATAATGACCATAAAAAGAGATGGCAAAATTTATAGACAAGAGTTTGAAAGAGGCAAACCTGTAACTGATTTAGAAGTAATAGGCACTACAAATAGAACTGGTACAACTATTCAATTTTGGCCTGATGAAGAAATTTTTGAAACGACTGAATTTAAAAGTGAAATTCTTAGAAAAAGACTAAAAGAGCTAGCTTATTTAAATCCAAATATTACAATCTATTTTGAAAACGAAATTGACGGAGTTAAAGAAGTTTATCATTTTGAAGGTGGTATTAAGGATTTTGTAAAAACTTTAACAAATAAAGAGTGTATAACTGATGTTATTTATTACAATGAGCATTACAGTGATGAGGAAAAATCTCTTGATGTTGAGGTAGCACTTTGTTATGATAGTGGATATGATGAAAAAGTTTTAAGTTTTGTAAATAATATACGCACACCTGAGGGTGGAACACATGAGAGTGGATTTAAAGCAGGGTTAAGCAAGGCTATTATTAATTATATAAACAAAAGTATGAAGTTAAAAGATAATATAAAAATAACAGGCGATGATGTAAAAGAGGGGCTTAATGCAATAGTTAGTGTTAAAATGAGTGAGCCTCAATTTGAAGGGCAAACAAAAGGAAAGCTAGGAAGCTCTTATGTAAAACCAATTGTTCAAAAAGTAACTTATGAATACTTAACAAGATATTTTGAAGAAAATCCAAATACTGCAAAAATAATAGCAGAAAAAGCAATAGCAGCTGCAAAAAGTAGAATTGCCGCTAAAAAAGCAAGAGAGCTTACAAGAAAACAGACAAAAATAGGAGTTGGGACACTTCCAGGAAAGCTTGCTGATTGTCAAACTAAAAATCCAGATGAAGCAGAGCTTTATTTGGTTGAGGGTGATAGTGCAGGAGGTAGTGCAAAACAAGGAAGAGATAGATATTTTCAAGCAATACTGCCACTTAGAGGAAAAATACTTAATACTCAAAAATCAAGCGATGCTAAGGCTCTTAGCTCAGAAGAGATTAAAAACATAATAACAGCCCTTGGTACTGGTATTGGAAAAGATTTTGATGCTGATAAAGTAAGATACAAAAAAATTATAATAATGACAGATGCCGATGTAGATGGTAGTCATATTCAAACTCTTATTATGACATTTTTCTTTAATCATTTAAGAGAACTTATTGAGAGAGGTTATTTATATATTGCTCAGCCTCCACTTTATAGATATAAAAAAGGAAAAGTAGAAAAATACCTAAAAGATGATAAAGAATTAAATGAATTTTTAATTGAGCAGGGAATTAACTATATCGATATTGAGGGTGTTGGAAAACCTGAGCTAAAAGAGCTACTTAAAAATGCAGCTTATTATAAATTACTTCTTGAAAAACTTACACATAGATTTAATATTCCTGAAGTGATTAGATTTTTAATTGAAAATGGTAATATTGATGAAATGGAAGAGTATCTTAAAAAATTTGGGTTTAATATTGTTTCAAAACATGACAATCATTACTATATTCAAACAAATAGGGGTTTAGAAGAAATTACAATTGACGATAAATTATTAAATCACCCATTATTTATTGAAGCTAAAAAAGTTTATGAAAAACTTAAGGAATACAAAGATTTAGTAAAGGGTGATTATCTAGAATTACTAAATGAAGTTATTGAAAAAGCTAGAAAAGGTGCTCATATCCAAAGATACAAAGGTCTAGGTGAGATGAATCCAGAGCAGCTTTGGGATACGACAATGGACCCTGAAAATAGAACTCTTATTCAAGTAACTCTTGAAGATGCGGAAAATGCTGCTAAGCAGTTTGAGCTATTTATGGGAAATGAAGTAGGACCAAGAAGAGAATTTATTCAAGCAAATGCAAAAGAGGTAGAAAATATCGACGTATAAAGGTTTTAATCGATGAGTCTTTTTAAAAAATTTGTAGTTTGGTTTGGAAGTATTATTTTTATTTTTTTGTTTATATTTGCTAGTGTATTTTTTGGAGTTAAAAAGATTGAGACTTCAAAAAGAGTTTTTAATGACCAAGTTAGGCTAAAAGATTTGGTTTATAATCTTGATTTGGCAGAGAAAGATTATTTTTTAAAAGAGGATAAAGTAACTGAAAATGTTGTATGGCAATATATTAAAAAAATTGAAAATCATATTGATAATACTCAAGGTACCTTAGAAGAAGATATTGGAATGCCTAATGATATTAAAGAATTTAAAAAATATTTCAAAAAATATACCCAAGCAGTAGATTTGGAAAATAAATATGAAATTTTGGCTCATAATAATTTAAATAAAGCCCAAAAAGCATCTCAGATGCTAAGAGAGCAAGCTTTAAAAAGGTTAGAGGAGTTAAAAGGTAATTTAAAAGAGGATATAGCTACTTTAAAGGACCAAATATTTTTGTTAGATAAAGTAACTAAGATAAAACTAAAAGAAAAAGATTATCTTTTATATAGAGATGATAAGTACTATAATCAAATTTTAAATCTTTTAAAAACTCTTCAAAATCATATTGAAAATACTCCAGGCTCTTTAGAAGAAGATGCAGGCATTCCAAAATATTTGGAAAATTATAAAAAATATTTAGTTGAGATTAGAAAGTTTTTTGAAAAAGAAAAAGAGTATAAAAAAGAATTAGATAAATACTCTAACAATCTATTACAAAAAGCAAATACTTTACTTCAAAAATCAGATAAGTGGATGGATGAAGCAATAAAATCTATTATAGCTAGTTTAATTGTCATATTTATAATTGCTTCAATTTTAATTGCAGTAGTTTTATTATTAATGAAAAGACAAGTTGTTGATAGAATCGTCGTTTTAAGTGAGAAAATGGAAGATTTAGCAGAAGGTGAAGGTGATTTAACAAAAAGAATTGAAGTAAAAGCAGATGATGAAATTGGAAAAATTGCAAAAAGTATCAATATTTTTATTGAAAAATTGAAAAATATAATTCTTAATCTAAGACATTCTTCTCAGGTAGCAGATAATGTATCTAAAACAATTAGTGAAAATAGTGTAGTAGTAAGCGATGCGGTTAAAGAGCAACAAAATACAATTGTAAAAATTAAAGGTTACATTGATAATATTAAAAATGATTTAGAGCCATCAGAGGAGAGTGTTAAAAAAACAGCTGAGGATATTAAAGAAACTCAACAAGTTTTAGAAGATTTGGTTGAATCTCTTAAAAAAGTAGTAGAAGAAATTCATACTTCTGCAAATAGAGAAATAGAAACAGCAAGTAAAGTAACATCTTTAGCAGAGCAGACAGAGCAAATTAAAGAGATTATAAGTATCATTAAAGAAATTGCAGACCAAACAAATTTACTAGCACTCAATGCTGCAATAGAAGCGGCAAGAGCGGGAGAGCATGGAAGAGGATTTGCAGTAGTTGCGGATGAAGTTAGAAAACTAGCTGAAAAAACTCAAAAAAGTGCAGGGGAGATAGATAGTGTAATTCAAATGATTATCCAAAGTGTAGAGACTACAAAACAAGAGATTGAGGAAGTTGCAAATAATTCTCAACAAATTGCTGAATCTACTAATTTATTAGTAGAAAAAGCAGATAATACAAATGCTAAGCTTGTAGATACCATTGAGCTTTCAAACGAAGCTATAGAAGAAACAGTTAAAATCAATAATAACGTAAGATATTTAATTAAAGAGATTGATAACTTATTAAAAGATTCTGAAGTTACAGAAAAAATAGCAAAAGAGCTTGAAAAAATTTCAAAAGAGCTTAAAGAAATTACTAAAGAAATTAATCAAGAAGTAAATAAATTTAAGGTGTGATAATGAGATA
>Ga0256831_1001204_pt1 | contig 13681 bp, 4 predicted proteins | sample 132544metaG_FD_189087 | JGI IMG/M metagenome (GOLD analysis project Ga0256831, IMG submission 189087) | Hydrothermal vent microbial communities from Lau Basin, Pacific Ocean - 132-544 | ecosystem: Environmental > Aquatic > Marine > Hydrothermal vents | place: Pacific Ocean: Lau Basin | collected...
GAATATACCTTAACCTATTACGGCAAACTCTACCCCCGGCTTTACACCTATAAATATCCCAAAGCCGGCGAAGACAACTCGGTGGTAACCATTTATGTTTACGACCTCGAAACCGGCAAGTCAACCAAAATGAACACCGGCGAGAATACTGATACTTACATCCCGCGTATCAAATGGACCAACAATGCCAATGTGCTGGCAATTGAGCATTTAAACCGGTTACAAAACCATTTGGAAATATTGCTTGCCAACGCCTCAACAGGCGAAACAAGCACCATGTATGTTGACGACAATCCTTACTATATTGACATCACCGACGATTTAACCTTTTTGCCCGACAACAAACGGTTTATCATCACCTCCGAAAAGGACGGCTACAACCATATTTACCTCTGTACCATGAAGGGCAAAAAAGAAAAACGGCTTACCAAAGGCAAGTGGGATGTTACCAAAGTATATGGCTACGATGCCGAAAACGGGATGGTATATTACCAAAGTGCCGAATCGTCGCCGTTAAACCGCGATATTTACAAGGTAAGCCTAAAAGGAAAGAGGAAAAAGATTTCCACCCGTACGGGAACCAACGATGCCACCTTTAGCAACAACTTTGAATATTACGTAAACACTTTCAGCGATGCCAACACGCCACCCTATATTACCATGAACAAAAACGATGGCAAAGAGCTGCGTGTGCTTGAAGACAACAAAGCTTTCACCGAGATGATGGCATCGTACAATCTGAGTAAAAAAACCTTTTCATCCTTTACCGACAGCGTAATAACGCTACCCGATGGCAAACAAACCTATCTGAACACCTGGCAAATACTACCTCCCGATTTCGACAGCACAAAACAGTATCCCGTGCTGCTTTATCAATACAGCGGCCCCGGTTCGCAGAGCGTTGTTAATGCCTGGGGATGGAGCAATTATTTCTGGTTTCAAATGCTGGCACAGAACGGCATTATTGTAACCTGTGTCGATAATCGCGGAACAGGTGCCCGCGGCCAGGAATTTAAAAAAATGACCTACAAGGAACTGGGTAAATACGAAAACATCGACCACATTGCCTATGCGAGGTATCTTGGCCGGCTTCCCTATATTGACAAAAACAAAATAGGAGTATTTGGCTGGAGCTATGGCGGATTTATGTCGAGCCTCGACATTACCAAAGGTGCCGATGTGTTTAGTACTGCCATTGCGGTAGCTCCGGTTACCAGCTGGCGCTACTATGACAACATTTACACCGAGCGCTACATGCGTAAACCACAGGACAACCCCAAAGGATATGATGACAACTCCCCCATCAACTTTGTAAAAAAGCTTAAAGGAAATTTCCTACTGGTACATGGCAGCGCCGATGACAATGTTCATTTTCAAAACAGTATGGACATGATCACTGCCCTTGTTAATGCCAATAAACAGTTTGAGCTGTTTGTATATCCCAACAAGAATCATGGAATTTATGGAGGTAACACGCGTTATCACCTTTATAAAAAGATGACGGATTTCTTGTATAAAAACTTAAAAGGAGTTGATTTAACATTAGAAGAAATTAATAAATAAGAACAAGTGGAAAAATTTGCAAAATTTATATTTAAGCTGTTTGGCTGGAAAATAACCGGAGATTTTCCTAAGCAATACAAAAAGCTTGTTATTCTGGAGGCGCCTCACACATCAAACCTCGACTACTTTATCGGTATGATGTGCATTTACGCTTCGGGGGTAAAAGTTAACGTTATCATTAAAAAAGAAGCCTTCTTTTGGCCCTTTGCCGGCTTGCTGAAAAAAGCCGGTGGCATCCCCATCGACCGGAAAGGAAGCACCAGTAAAGTTGATGCCATTGCCAACCTGTTTAAAACACATGAAACGCTTAACCTTGGCATTACACCCGAAGGAACCCGCTCGCTGGCAAAAAAATGGAAAAAAGGATATTACTATATCGCCTTAAAAGCCAACGTTCCCATTCTACTTGCCTCCATCGACTACAAGAAAAAGGCTGGCCATTTCGGCCCGGTCATCTTTCCTACCGGCGATTATGAAAAGGATTTTGTGCAAATTGAAAAATACTATCGTGGTATTCATGCCCGATATCCTGAAAAATACAATTTAAGCCCCATGTATCTCGAAGAGAAAAAAAACAAGTAAAACACTATCAATCAGGTTAATTTCTGTTTTGATATATGAAATACCAGAAGTGTAGTTTTTGTTTTGAGGTGATGGAAACTATCCAATGTATTTTTCCTGACAAAATTCTGAAAGGGTAAATAAAATTGTCGTTAACAAAATGATGAAAAAAATAGCCAATTAGTCCCAGAGAAGATATACAAATAACAAATTTCAAACCGGCCTGTCGGCAGGCAGGTAAATCTCAAAACTTAAATTCCAAAACCCAAAACTGTTTTGATTATTGAGATTTTTTTTATTGGAATTTATCCGCCCGGACGGTACGGACGGATTTGTTTTTTGGGATTTGGATTTCGGAATTTCTTGCCTAATAAAACAAGAGTATTAGAAATAAGATACTAACGGGACAACCAATTAAATAACCTGGCGCATCAAAACAAAAATTAGCCGCCGTCCATTATACACTCTTTTTTCCGACATTCAAAAGCAACAGAAACAAACTTTTGATTGTCATCTATAATTCAGGTGCTGTTTCTCGATTAATATTTTCAACCATCGTATAATAATAAATTCCATGAAGAAATTTTTCCTATTAATATTACTAACAACAATTAGTATTGCCGGTTTTTCTCAAAATCACCCGGCTAAAGCAAGTAATGATACAGCCAACTATCCTTACTGGATTAAGATGATGCAAAATCCCCATGCCAATTACTATCAAACTGTAAGAGCTTTTAATTTATATTGGCAAGGGAGGGAGATAACCCGTGGTTCGGGATACAAACCCTTTAAACGGTGGCAGTACTATTGGAGCACCAGGCTTAACCCCGATGGAACCCGTAACCTCGGCGATAAAACCTATCGCGAAGCAACCAAATTTTTATTGGATAACAGCCGCAGCACCACTTCCTTTGAGGGAAACTGGATAAATCTGGGACCCGTAACCAAACCCGGCAATGCAGGCACCGGACAACCCAACGGAAACGGACGGGTAAATGCCATTGCATTTCATCCCGCTTCGCCCAATACAATTTTTGTGGGTGCCCCTGCAGGAGGTTTGTGGATTTCCAACGATGCCGGCAACAGCTGGTCAAGTTACACCGATTCGTTGCCTACCCTCGGCGTATCTTCCATAGCAATCGACTACACCAACACCAATGTTATTTATATTGGCACCGGCGACCGTGATGCAGGCGATGCCTCAGGAATGGGCGTTTTTAAAAGTACCGATGGGGGCGTAACCTTTACACCGGCCAATAATAGTATGAGCGATGCTACTGTTGGCAGGCTGCTCATCCACCCACTGAATCATTCCACCTTGCTGGCAGCCACCAGTCAGGGAATTTTTATAACCACCGATGGTGCTGCCACGTGGACATTGAAAAAAACAGGAAATTATAAGGACATTGTATTTCGCCCCGGCAATCCGGATATTGTTTACGCCACCACCAATGGCGATTTTTGGCGGTCAGCCGATGCGGGTGAAACATGGACAAAAATTGGCGGAACAGGTAACTTTTCAAGAGGTGTAATAGGCGTTACGCCCGCCATGCCCGGAGTGGTATATTTTGTAACCGTTGACGGGAGCGTATATGGCGGTACTTATCGCTCAAACGATTCGGGCCTTACTTTTACACTGCGTTCCAATTCGCCCAACATTATGAGCTGGGGATGTAACGGAGGAAGTGGCGGACAGGGCTGGTACGATTTGGATGTTGCCGTTGATCCCAACGATGCAAACACACTTTACGTGGGTGGCGTAAATGTTTTTAAATCAACCGATGGCGGCACCACCTGGCAGATAAACTCCCACTGGACAGGCGATTGTGGCGTTCCTGCAGTACACGCCGATTGTCATGTGCTGGAGTTTAACACTGTGGACGGAATGCTGTATGCCGGTAACGACGGCGGCATTTATCGCACTGCTGATGGCGGAAATACCTGGACGGAAATTACTTCGGGCATCGCCATTTCGCAGGTATATAAAATAGGACAGGCAGCCACCAACAAAGACAAAGTAATGAATGGCTATCAGGATAATGGCACAGCAACCTTTTTGGGCGACTCTACCGGATTTTTAACGGTAATGGGTGGCGACGGAATGGACTGCGCTTACGACTTTCAGAACGATTTGTATTCTTATGGCGAATATTATAACGGAGCCGGAATTACCCGCTTGTACAACAACTATTATCAGGGGCAAATAAGCAATGGCATTGGCGAATCGGGGGCCTGGGTTACCCCCTTGGCACTGGACGTTACCAACCCCGAAACCATGTTTGTGGGCATGAAAAATATATGGCGCGGTACCAATATCAGAGGGTACAATGTCCCCTGGCAGCAAATCAGTTCAACAGGCAGCAACAACATCAGAGTTATTGAGCAAAGTCCTGCCAATCCTGACATTTTTTATTTTAGCAAATACAACAACCGGTTTTACCGTACCGATAACCTGTCCGACTCAAACCCATCGTGGGTTAACCTTACGGGAAATCTGCCTTCAAACAATCCGCCTACCGATATTGAGTGTAGCCCCGAAGATGAAAATGTAGTTTACATCACGCTAAACCACAAAGTGTATAAGTCAACCGACAAAGGTGAAACATGGAGCGACATAAGCTATAACCTTCCTGACATTTCGCTAAACACCATCGAATATTACAAAAACGATCTGGAAGGATTGTATGTAGGCTCAGATGCAGGTATTTTTTATAAAAATTCATCCATGAACCAATGGATTTTGTTTTCCGATGGCTTTCCATTATCATCGCATGTTACTGAGATAGAATGTTATTACGATAGTATTTCGCCCGATAACGATGTCGTAAGAGCCTCTACTTATGGCCGTGGGTTGTGGTCATCGTCACCTTGGTACGGGCCGTTAACTGCCGACTTTGAATCGTCCGATACCACCATTCCGGTAGGTTGTAAAGTGGCCTTTTTCGATAAATCGGCCGGCGTACCACACCATTGGCAATGGTATTTCGAAGGTGCTGTGCCTGACTCGGCTTTTGTAAAGAATCCGTCTGAAATACAATATAATACCGAGGGAACCTTTAAAGTGGTGCTTACGGTTACCAATCCCGACGGCACCGACAGCATTGTTAAAGAAAATTACATTACCGTTGGCGGCACCATTAAGCCCAATGTTAATTTTAGCTCTACTTTTCCCAAGATATGTTTGCAGGATATTGTCACCTTTTACGACCAATCCACCAATTGTCCGGTGTCGAGACACTGGAGTTTTGAACCCAATACCGTTTTTTACATGAACGGAACCAACGATTCTTCACTAAACCCACAGGTACTGTTTTTAAATCAGGCCGTGTATGATGTGTCATTAACCGTTTCCAATCAGGCAGGCGACAGCACCCTCACAAAACAGAATTATGTTTATGTGGGTGGCAGCCCGTTGCCCTTTTCCGAAACTTTTGACGAAGGTGATTTAAAAGATATCGGATGGACTGTTGATAATCCCGATGGAAAAACAACCTGGACAACCGATACCGTTATTGGCAAGGACAACAACACAACCACATCAGCTTTTATCGATTTAATAGATTACTATTACACCGGCCAGCGCGACAGGCTTATTTCGCCCCCCTTAAATTTTGAAGGGTTTGAGTCGGCTTACCTTACCTTCGACTATGCTTATGCACAGCGCTTTGCGCAGGTTGATTCGCTTATTGTTAAAGTATCTGACGACTGTGGCGAAACATGGACAAGAGTTTATGCCAACGGTCCCAATATGACGCAAAAGTTTGTTTCCCGCGAACCGATGGATACCTATTTTGTTCCGGAAACGCCAACCGATTGGAGCGGTTTAGGCAGCTATGGCGAAAACAATCCAATCATCGACCTCACCGACTGGGTTGGCCGTTCGCAGGTAAAAATAGCTTTTGAATCGTATGCAGGTTACGGCAACAACCTCTACATCGACAACATTGAAATTAGCAATATGGTGGGCATTAGTACTGCCGGAAACAGGAGTAACAAGCTGTTTACGGTGTTTCCAAATCCTGTTAATAAAATGCTTAATATTGCTGTCCTTAAACCCGGATATGAAAATATCATTGTTATTAAGGATCTGAAAGGAAAAGAAATCATCCGACAAAATACGCACACAATTTTTACCCGTGTTGATGTAAGCAATCTCTCAAAAGGAATGTATCTAATTCAGGTTCAGAGTAATAAAGAAAATGTAACAGAAAAATTAATTATTGAATAATATGAATATTTACAAAGCCGCCATTCTGTTGGGAATGGTATTTTTAACCACAACATCGCTTGTGGCGCAAAACACCTATAAAATAAAAAGCCGAGCCGTTAAAGTGGCAACGGTAAACGTAATGGAGCAGGCAAAAACAGCTGTTGAAAAAGAAGCCTCTCCTGTTTTTAAAGTTCCCAACAAAGAGTGGAAAGGCCGAAACTGGCCCGTCGGCGATAAAATTATTTATCGTGACAACAAAAAAGCGGTTATCAATACGCCCTCGCGTGCAAGAACAGTAAGCCCGGCGCCTGATACAACTTTTTTAGGAATCCTGGACAATCAAAGCTCCATACCTCCCGATGTGATGGGAGCCGCAGGTCCCGATTACGTGATGACAACCTTGAATACGCAGGTTCGCATTCATAAAAAAGACGGTACACCTGTTATGACCACCGGACTGGGGGCGTTTTGGTCGTCCATGCCGGGAAGCGACAGAACATTTGACCCGAAAATAAAATACGACCCCTACAACGACCGTTGGATTTTTGTTACGCCGAGTCATCCTAACCTGGAATTATCAAAATTATACATTGGGGTAAGCCAAACTTCCGACCCCACAGGCGACTGGAATATGTATTACGTAAATACCGACCCTACCGATATTACGTGGTTTGATTTTCCAACCATAGGGTTTAACAAAAAATGGATTGTGGTAAGCGGTAACCAGTTTGGTGGCGATTACTACCGTACAGTTTTTGTATTTAACAAACAAGATGCTTACGACGGTGTTGCCAATTTGCCTTATACCCGCTTTGCAACCACTCAGGGGTTTACCATTGCCCCTGCTGCCTGTTACGATACTACGCTGGAAGACGAGTACTTAATTTCAGCTGCTGATGGTAATTCCAATGGGTATGGTTACATTAAAAAGTTTAGAGTTACAGGTCCGGTGGATGATCCCGATTTTGTTTACGATGGAGCTATTGGCGTACAGGATCCTTGGGATACCTGGGCCGGCAATAGCGGCAATTTCCTGCCTCAAAAGGGTAGTGATGCTTTATTAAATTCAGTGGATGCACGTATGGTTAATATTGTTTACCGCAACGGAAAACTGTGGGCAGTGCACCATATTTTTCTCCCTTCGGGGAACCCTCAGCGTGCAGCTGTTCAATGGTGGGTTCTCGATACTACCGGGGTGGTGCTGGAGCGCGGACGCATTGAAGATACTACCAATCAGTATTCATTTGCTTTTCCTTCCATTGCCGTTAATAAATTTGAAGATATTATGATTGGCCACGATATCTTTTCAAAAGATCAGTACGCTTCGGCAGGCTATTCGTTTAAAGGCAACTACGAAGACCCAGGAACCATTCGCACCTATTACCAATATAAAGACGGCCTGGCTCCCTACAACAAAACCTTTGGCGGTGGACGAAACCGGTGGGGCGACTATTCATCAACCTGCCTCGACCCGGTGGACCAAACCGACTTTTGGACCATTCAGGAGTATGCCGAAGAGCCTTCCAGCACCTGGAGTACCTATTGGGCTTATGTTAAAACTACCTATCCCCCCGTTACCGATTTTAAAGCGGATTATCTTTTAATTCCCACAGGCGAAAAAATTAACTTCACCGATCTTTCAAAAGGAATTCCCGCCAACTGGACGTGGAGCTTTGAAGGTGGTACACCCGCCGGCTCAACAGCACAAAACCCTCAGGAAATTCAATTTGATACTGATGGAAGTTATGATATTCAGCTTATTACATCAAACGAATTGGGTGCTGATACACTGCTGAAAGAAAATTATATTACTGCCAGCTCAACCATTTTACCCGAAATAAAGTTCGGTGCCGACCAGGTAGCTGTTTGTGTGGGCAGTACGGTTCATTTTTACGATTCAAGCCTGTATATGCCCCGCAGCTGGGAATGGCAATTTACCCCCTCAACCGTTACTTTTGAAGAGGGTACCGATGCCTTTAGTCAAAACCCCGTTGTTTCGTTTGACCAATCGGGCAACTACTCGGTAACGCTCATTGCCAGCAATCTGAATGGCAGCTCAACCGATACCAAGTTTGATTATGTGGTTGCAGGCGGTTATGTTCCCTATTTTCACGAAAATTTTGAAAACGGGTTTGATGCTCAATACTGGTCCATTGAAAATCCCGACAACCGGACAACCTGGCAAATGAGCGAAACGGCAGGTGACTACAGCTCCTTTTCGGCTTCCATCGATTTTACCGAATACATCTATTATGGCGAACGCGACCGGTTGATTTCTCCTCCTTTTAACCTGGAAGGTATGAGCAACGCCGTTTTGGAATTTAAACATGCCTACGCCACCCGTTTTGATGGCGCCACCGATTCGTTGATTGTGCTTCTTTCAGACGATTGCGGTACAACATGGACAAGGCTTGCTGCCTATGGTGATGATGGCGAAGGAAGTTTTGCCACCCATGAAAAATACGATGGTGATGAACTGTGGGTGCCACAAACTCCAAATGATTGGTGTGGACAGGGTTATGGAAGTAGTTGTAACAGCATCAGCCTTAACAACTGGATTGGGAAAAGTAATATTTTGATAGCCTTTGAAAGCTTTAACTCCTTTGGCAACCCGCTTTATATCGACAATGTTACCGTTACGCAATATACTGCTGTTGATCAACAACAAGTTTCCGATAGCTTTACGGTGTTTCCAAATCCGTCCAACAACCATATTACCATTAAGTGGCGTAAACCCGGTGAATTCCAATCGTTGACAATATCCAACCAGCTTGGGCAAACCATAATTAACCAAGAAGTTTCAGGCAGCCGGTCTGTAAAACTCAACACCGGTAGCTGGCCCAAAGGCGTTTATATTGTTTCGTTGGCCGATAAAAGTAAAACGCAAACACATAAAGTGGTGGTTTATTAATTTGGATTTAACTGGCAGGAAACTCCTGGTATTCGGTTTTGTTTTGATTTGCTAAAGGCTTTGCCAAATTAAATAAGACCACAAAACATTTTCTAAAGAAAATGGAAAAATAGGTTTATTGTCCCTAACGAGACAACAACACAACAGTATTAGCAGCATGTCTCCGGATTGGTTATCACATCAAAATAGGAATTAGCCAAATACCGTTAAAACAGAACACCCTCCATAACTTTCTTCCATCTTTATTTCAAAATTTCTTTTTACCTTTATGCCATACTAAACAGCCATGAAATTTACCTCAACCATAAAGTTAATTAGTTTTTGTGTGCAAAACCTTTTCGGTCGGGGCAGGCATAGCACGAGGTGACCGGAAAGGTTAAGGATGTCACGCGTAAAGGTAGTACGTCAATAAAAAAACAATATCTCACAATTGATTAACTTTGTTACCGTAAAACAAGCCTTATGCAGCGAACCCTGTTAATATTAAATCTGATATTTCTTTTGGCATTGTCCGGCATTGCCCAAAACCATAGGGTTACCCGCATTTTTAAACAAACTGATACCTGCCTTGCGTTGCAGGTAATAAATCAAACATTGCCGGTTTCCCTTTCCGAATCCGATTTTCTTTATTTGATGGATGACTTTAAATGCATAAAAGCGGAAATGATTACGCTGAAGCCCTATCAAAACAAAATCTACCTCCCCAACGGCGCCCATTCCAACGTAAGTGTGGTAAGTTTCACGCCCGATGAGCAGCTTACTTTAAACCCTGTAGGCAATACCAACGAAAGCTTTACCTGGGTTTCTTTCCCGCGTATTGAAGGCAGCAATCCTTATGTTAACGAAGTTTTGGGAGGCAGTAATATTGCACCAAAAAATCAGAATGTGTTTTACATTAAACCAAGTCAATTAATAAATAACCCATTGGACAATTTAGACAACATTATTTCTACAAATACTTACGATAATACTATTTGGCCAAATAGCGAAGATTTATCTCATATTAATAACACTTATGGATACAAACTCAATCTAAAGTACAATACATTTCCATATCAAGACATCACTCTTTTTCTGCATGGTAACGTTGTTAGCCTGAACACCAGCATTAATTTAAAAGCATCACCCAAGGAAAACTGGGTCGGTTATTGGCTTTATCAGGAACAATCACCTTTTGATGCCATTGAGCCCAACCAGTTGGACGACCTTGCTATTATTAAAGCTCAGGATTGGTATTGCTATCGCGATGAAACACCGGCAGGCAGCGGACAGGCACCCTGGATATGTGCCTTAAATATAGGTATTAATGCGCCGCGTTTAAAGTATGGTGACATGGTTATACTTAAATCATATAACGACATAAGCGGTTTTCATTGGCAAAACAGTACTAGCCCTTCACCGTCAGAGGTTAAGTCGGCAACTGTACATTATCAATATGAAGAGCAGGCTGATTACACAGCCTATTTAATTGAAATAGATACTTCAAACCGCCCTCAGGAGATAGGCGCATTTATTGGCGATAGTTGTATTGGTGCCACCACTGTATTACCTGATGACACCCTAGTATTGATACGAGGTTATGACAAAGATACGGTGGGAGATGTTGTTTTTGAGGAGTATTACAGTACCAAAAGCAGTGTACCGGCTATAACAGATTATTTTGTTAAAATACCCGGTAAGCAACTGTGGCAAAAACGTACCATTAATAATAAAGAAGGGAAAAGCCACTATCTTATTTCGTTTAAACAGAAAAAAACGGTTAGACCTGTAAATAATGACAATGATTTTGCTTTAAAGGTTTATCCCAATCCCGCACAAAACAGGTTAACCGTTGAATATATAACAAGTAGCGATATAAACACTATCCTTGAAATATACGATGTTACGGGTAAAAAGATAGTAAACCTGCAAAATTGTTTAACGGCCGGAATGCATCAAAATATTATTAACACACAACATTTTAAAAACGGCATTTACCTGTTACGGGTATCAACCGGTAATCAAACTGCTGTTAAAAGATTTGTGGTTAATAAATAATGTTGTTACATTGAGTAAATGTCACACTGAGTGAAGTTTAAGAATGTCACACTGAGCGTAGTCGAAGTGTGTCATTCTTCGACTACGCTCAGAATGACACGGCAGATAAATTGAAGCATCAATGGAAAAAATAAAATTCTCTGAAATGAAAACCTTATCCATCATATTAATTGTTTTGCTTCCCATATTACTAAGGGCTCAAGCCATCACCGTTAAACAAGACGGTACCGGCGACTTTACCACCATACAAACAGCGGTTGACAGTGCGCAAAACGGTGATACAGTGTTGGTATGGCCGGGAATTTATTTTGAAAATATTGAAATTAACTATAAAAACATAGTACTTGGTAGCTTGACATTAACAACAGGAAACACATCTTATACAAATCAAACTATAATTAATGGAAATAAAATTGGAAGGTGTATTAAAATAGGGTCATTTACTGATTCCATTACCATTAACGGTTTTACAATTATTAATGGGAAAGAAGATAATGATCAGGGAGGAGGCATCTTAATTGAAGGTACTTATGCAAACATCATCAATTGTTTAATAAAACATAATAAAACTTCTTATGCTGGAGGAGGTATTTGCTTCCTTCGCTCTGATGGCTTTCTCTCTAATGTGACAATTGCTCACAATCAATCTTATGACGAAGCAGGAGGGATATATATAGCCATCGGCAATCTAGTATTCGACTCTGTTAATCGCTGTAGTATTTATGAAAACTATGCTGCTGTTGGAAGTGATATTTACACTGTTTTTACTGATACTCTCCATATTTATGTAGATACATTTACGGTACAAAATCCAGATTACTATTATGTTTTTTCAAAGGATACTGCACAATCACCTCAAAATAAAGTTTATATGCATATTTTACATCATTCAATAGAGCAAACCAATGATGATTTATTTGTGTCTTCAACCGGTGACAATAATAATGACGGACATACATTTAATACACCCTTAAAAACTATTAGTTATGCACTTTTAAAAGCAGCTTCTGATTCTGTAACTCCTGACACTATTCATATAGCAAATGGTATTTATTCCGATTCGTTAACCGGGGAACATTTTCCGTTAAGCATCAAAAGAGATATTAATATAATTGGTAATAATAAGGATTCGGTAATACTTGATGCTGAAAATAAAATTTATTTATTGAGAGGAGTATATGGTGCTGACAACTATTTATTAAAGAATATGATATTGAAAAATGGTAATGGTGAAATAAACAGCCCGTTTCACAAAGGAGGTTCTATGTTTTTTTATAATCGCCAATCAATAATAGAAAATTTAAAGATTACAAACTGCATTGGAGATGTTACAAACGTTGAAATAAAAAACTCCAATGGTTTTGTATGTAAGAATGTATTATTTGAAGATAATATAGGTGGAAAGTCTTTACGTATTGTACACAGTGACAAGGATATATATTTTGACACAACCTTTATAGACAATTGCAAATTTGAATACAACAAACCCAATTACATTATTGGCGGAGGCTTTGGAGGAGGAAGTGATGTTATTCAGGGAGATTATACCTTTCCGGGTTTAATTACAGCAGTATTTAACAACTGCATTTTCGATAATAATCATTCTAAAAGCGAACCATCGACAGCTTATTATGGTTCAACAGCATTAGGTGTAGCACAAGGTAGCTTTTGTTTTTTAATTAATTGCACTTTTACTGATAATACCAGTACTAATCCTCATGGAGGTAATATAGGAGTAACCAGTAATGGTCAAACGTATGTTTATAATTCTATTTTTTATAATGATGAACCTATAGAGTTTTATATGGGAACTTATTACAATGAAGGATATGTAAGATTAGATATATTTCACTCCCTTGTTGACGGAGGAGAAGCTGGTATAGATATTATTAACAATAATTGTTTGCTTAACTACGACACCACTAACCTCGACACCGACCCCCTGTTTTACGGCGGTGCCGAGTTTCCTTACAACCTGTCGGACGAGTCGCCCTGCATTGATGCCGGTACGCTGGATTTGCCCCAATTTATCCTCGACCACATGCCCGAAACTGACCTTGCCGGCAACCCCCGCATCTTCAATGGTAAAATTGATATGGGTGCTTATGAGTGGAATCCCACCGTTTCCACTAAAGAAATTCCAAATGCCAAACAACAAATTCCAAGCCTTACGGCAGCCCCCAATCCCTTTACAACACAAACTGTCGTCTCCGCAAAATGGGATAACCCTGCCCACATCAACATCGAAATATACAACAACGCCGGCCTGCTTATAAAAACCCTGCAAAGCGGCTCACAACCTGCCGGTAGTTGCAAAATTTTCTGGAATGGTACAGATGATACAGGTAATAATTTACCGGCTGGTATTTATTATGTTATTTTACGTATCAATAATAAAG
>Ga0256831_1001205_pt1 | contig 13673 bp, 11 predicted proteins | sample 132544metaG_FD_189087 | JGI IMG/M metagenome (GOLD analysis project Ga0256831, IMG submission 189087) | Hydrothermal vent microbial communities from Lau Basin, Pacific Ocean - 132-544 | ecosystem: Environmental > Aquatic > Marine > Hydrothermal vents | place: Pacific Ocean: Lau Basin | collected...
TTGGTCTTAGAGAGAAAAGGTATATTTGCCGGAAGTTTGATGAGGGCTGAGACAGCAGAAAAAGAGTACCTAAAAAAACTGATGCTTGCAAACTTTGATAAACTAGATGCAAACGATCTTATAGCAACACTTGAAGAGAGTGGCGTAGAGATAGATAAAAATAAACTCTAAAGAGATAAAATAACGAGGTAAAGAGTATGAAAAAAACAATAGCACTCCTGAAAAAACATGATGAACTGACAATAATTGATGAAGCTTTAGATATCTATCTTGAGATTCCTCATTTGGCATATGCTGAAGTGAAAAAAGAGGATGGCGGTAAAGCACTTCTTTTTACAAATGTAATCGATGCAAAGAGTGGGAAGAAGTTTGATGAGCCGGTATTGATGAATGTATTTGGTTCATATAAGCGTTGTGAGCTTCTTTTTGGAAGAACTATTGAGTCTGTGGCAGATGAGATAACAAAGCTTTTACATATGAAACCGCCTGCTGGATTTATGGAAAAAATAGATATGGCAAAAGAGCTTTTTTCCCTCAAAAACATCTTTCCAAAACGCTTGAAAGGCGAGGGTGAGTGTCAGCAGATAAAATATCTTGATGATGCGGTAGACCTTTACAAACTTCCTGTTCTTACTACTTGGGAGCAAGATGGTGGTCCTTTCATAACTATGGGACAGGTCTATACACAAAGTCTTGATGGTGAAATGGTCAATCTTGGAATGTATCGCCTACAGGTCTATGATAAAAACCACTTAGGAATGCACTGGCAGATTCACAAAGACTCTTCACACTTTTTTGACCAGTACCAAAAAGCTGGAAAAAAGATGCCTGTGAGTATCGCCATAGGCGGAGATCCACTCTATACTTGGTGTGCAACTGCGCCACTTCCGTATGGTGTGAATGAACTGCTTATGTATGGGCTTATCACAAAAAAACCGGCGCAACTTGTGAAGTCATTGACAACGCCTCTGTATATTCCAAAAGATGTTGACTATGTCATAGAGGGGTGGGTGGATCCTGCTGAGATGAAAATAGAAGGGCCTTTTGGAGACCATACCGGTTACTATACACTCGAAGAGCCGTATCCTGTTCTTGAAGTGGGCGCTATTACGATGAAAAGAGAGAGAACATTTTTGGCGACAGTTGTCGGGAAACCACCTTTAGAAGATAAATATATGGGCTGGGCTACTGGCAAGATATTCTTCCCTCTTTTAAAAACAACGACACCGGATCTACTTGATTATCATATGCCTGAAAATGCAGGTTTTCATAACCTTATTTTGGCGAAGATGCAGCCGCTGTATAAAGGACATGCAAAACAGTTTATGCACGCTTTTTGGGGCGCAGGACAGATGAGCTTTGTAAAACATGCCATATTTGTGGATGAGGGTGCACCAAAACTTGAAAATTATGAAGCATTTGCAACATATATACTCAACAGATTTACACCAAAGTCAATGTTCATCACAGAGGGCATACTCGATGCACTTGACCACTCTTCTCCTGAATCTTTAGTAGGTGGAAAACTGGGCATAGATGCGACGCTTGCAACACAGGTAGAAGCACCACAACTTTTAGGTGATGCAGAGCTGTTGAAAAAAGTACAGGAGCTTGTTCCTGATGCTGTGGATCTGCATCAGTTTATGAGACGAACAAACAACCCTGTAACGGTAATAAGTGTCAATAAAACAAAAAATGCAAAAGAGTACTTTGATGCACTTGTACAACTCAGTCCGCACTTGAGAATAGTTGTCTTCGTTGATGCCAAAAAGAATGATATACGAAACTCATATATGCTTATTTGGCGTGTGACAAATAATATGGATGCTCAAAGAGATGTTTATACTGCGGGACTGATGGTCGGCGTAGACGGTACGAATAAAACGCAACTTGACGGCTTTACAAGAGAGTGGCCTGATGATGTGGATTGTACGCCGAGTGTCGTAGAAAAACTCAAAGAAAAAGGTGTTTGGGATTTTGATGATAAATTGTTTCAAAAGTTTCAATTATAAGCAAATTTTATCAAAAGCTTGTGATATAAGCCAACTGTAATTATTTCTAGTGTAAGATGAATTTTACTTTTTATTAAGGTTGATTTATATGAATAAATTTGTGTTGGTATTTCTTTCTATTATGATTCTTTCTTTGACATCTGCAAACGCAGCCATCTATAAAGGGCAAAGAATTTTTATAAAAAAATGTCTTCCTTGCCACAAAGATGGACAGAACTTCATAGCAGAGTATAAAATGCGACAGTGGAAAAAGCTTATGAAGAAAAAGGGAAAACCGCTCGCAGAACTTCATTTAAAAAATAAAAAAGCGAAAAAATCATGGAAATATTTTAAAAGTAAAAAATATGCGCGTAAGTCTAAACATTTGAAACAGTTTCTTATAGAATATGCCAAAGACAGTGGAAATGTTCCTGCTTGTAACTAACTTTTCAAGTAAAGCAGTTGCTTTACTTCCCTCTCTTCTTTGTAAAATCTCTCTTTTTAGATAAAATATCAAACTTTTTAAATATTATTATTTATAACCTAAGGAACTGTAATGGAAAAAATGTGGTCAGGCCGCTTTTCGGCATCTGCTTCAAACCTTTTAGACCAATTTAATGCATCTATCATGTATGACAGAAAACTCTATCGTGAAGATATTGAAGGTTCATTGGCACATGCGCAAATGCTGGCAAAACAGGGCATACTTACACAAGATGAGCTTAAAGAGATTCAAGATGGTTTGGCTCAGGTCAAAAAAGAGATAGAATCAGGCGAATTTGAGTGGAATATTTCAGATGAAGATCTCCATATGGGGATAGAAAAACGTCTTACAGCCCTCATAGGCGATACAGGAAAGAAACTCCATACTGCAAGAAGTAGAAACGATCAGGTCGCAGTTGATTTCCGTCGTTATGTCCTACGTAAAAATCTTGAAATTTCTCAAGCTGTGCAAGCTTTGATGGAAGTGATAGTTGAACTTGCATCAAAACATACAGATACTTTGATTCCGGGTATGACACATCTGCAACATGCACAGCCTATTAACTTTGGGTTTCATTTGGGTGCATATCTTTCAATGTTTAAGCGCGATATTGAACGTTTTGAAAGCTCTTATAAACGCAATAATGTCTCTCCTCTTGGTTGTGCAGCACTTGCTGGGACGCCACATAATGTTGACAGAGAGTACTCTGCTGAGCTGCTTGGGTTTGATAGTGTGAGCGTGAATTGTCTCGATACAGTGAGTGACAGAGATTTTGCTTTAGAGATTTTATTTAACATCTCAACTATGATGATGCACATATCACGACTCTCAGAAGAGCTTGTGATGTGGAGCAGTTATGAGTTTGGGTTTGTTGAACTCTCAGATGAGTACTCAACCGGAAGTTCAATCATGCCTCAAAAGAAAAACCCTGATGTTCCTGAACTTTTACGTGGAAAAACAGGACGTGTCTATGGAGCACTTGTGGGGCTTTTGACTGTTATGAAAGGGCTGCCACTTGCATATAACAAAGATACGCAAGAAGATAAAGAGGGGGTTTTTGATGCAGTTGAAACAGCTGAGATCTCTCTTGAAATATTAAAAGAAGCGCTAAGAACAATGCAGGTAAAAGCGAAAAATATGGAAAGTGCTTGTGCTATTGGGCATTTGAGTGCAACGGATCTGGCTGATTACCTGGTAGAGAAATGTGGTATACCATTTAGAGAAGCGCATTTTATTACAGGACGTGCCGTAGCAAAAGGTGAAGAGCTTGGTGTTGATCTCTCTAAAATGGATTTTAAATATCTTAAAGAGATTGATGAGCGCATTAATGAAGATGTGATGGAGTATCTTGGTCTTCGTCACTCGATGAATGCAAGAACCTCTCAAGGTGGAACAGCGAGCGAGCGTACAAAAGAGCAGCTGGAATATTTTAAAAATTATCTACAAGGAAAGAAATAATATGAAAGTAACAATTACACATAAAGATGCAATGAAGTTTGAGGCAAAGACTGAAAAATCAAGTTTTATTATTGACTGCCCTACAATTTCACCGGTGGAGTATTTTCTCTCAGGTATCATCACTTGTAGTGCAACGGACATTGTCTTACTTCCTAAAAATCAAGGTTTTTCTGTCACTGATTTGGTAGTAGAGGGAGATGCAACACGAGCAGAAGATCATCCAAGAAAGTTTACAAAACTCTTTTTAGATTATAAATTCAACTCTGATGGTGATGATACGCAGGCCGCTCGTTGGGTTGCGGCATCTATTGAGACTTACTGCTCAACTATCAATACTATTCGTGATACGACAGAAATCTCGTACTCGGTCACTCATAATGGTAAAATGATTCGTGAAAATGAAAAAGTGATTAGCGGCGGCGGAAGCAATATCGATCTTGGTGAAATAGACGCTTGTTGTAGTTAGTATGTCAAAGTCTTACAGGAGATACGCTCTCCTTGTAAGTTTTAAATGAAATCCTTAGGGTCTGCATCGCTTAGATGTTCCCACTTTAGTTTTGCACCACCTAAAACATGGAAGTGAAGGTGTTTTACCTCTTGCCCACCATTATCTCCTACATTCGTTATCACTCTGTATCCATCTTTATCGATGCCTACTTGTTTTACAAGTTCTTGAATGAAGCTCGTCATTCCTGCCATTGTTTGAGGAGAGACTTCGTTAAAACTCTCTACATGTATTTTTGGAATTGCCAAAATATGTGTAGGCGCTTTTGGATTTATGTCATGAAAAGCTAAAAAATTGTCGTTCTCAAGCTCTATATTTGCAGGTATTTCTCTGTTTACAATTTTACAAAATAAGCACATCTTACTTCCTTCGTTTTCTTTATATTATAGCATAGAAGAGCCTTAATGAAGCTACTTGTAAATTAATTTCGCTATAATCCTCTTAAAATTTCATAATTATGGAGACTCTCAATTGAAAGAGTGGTACGATAAAATAGAAAAAGCAGACTCTGTTGATGCTCTTGAAGAGATACGCATTGCTGTATTTGGAAAAAAAGGTGTTCTAGCAGCGCAGTTTGCGAAGATGAAAGATGTTCCAAATGAGCAAAAAGGAGCATTTGCAAAAGAGCTCAATGCTCATAAGCAAAACTTGATGAATGAGTTCACAGCAAAGAAAATTGTGTTGCAAACACAGGCATTGCAAGAAGCGATGAAGGCTGAAGCGATCGATGTTTCAATGTACTCTGCAAAAAGTACAGCGGGAGCACTACATCCTGTAATGGAGACAATGGACAGAATCGTTGAGTATTTCTCATCGATGAACTTTAGTGTAAAGACTGGACAGATCGTTGAAGATGATTTCCATAACTTTGAAGCACTCAATCTTCCAAAGTACCATCCTGCACGTGATATGCAAGATACTTTTTACTTTAAAGACGAGATGCTGCTTCGTACACATACTTCACCGGTACAGATTAGAACGATGCTAGAGAGTAAACCTCCTATTCGTATGATCGCTCCGGGTGCTGTTTTTCGCCGTGATTATGACTTGACACATACACCGATGTTCCATCAGATAGAAGGACTTTTGGTGGATGAAGAGGGGAAAGTCTCTTTTGCAAATCTAAAGTTTATTTTAGAGGATTTTCTAAAATATATGTTTGGTGATGTAGATGTACGTTTCCGTCCTTCGTTCTTTCCATTCACCGAGCCTTCTGCTGAAGTTGATATCTCTTGTGTCTTTTGTAAAGGTGAAGGGTGTCGCGTCTGTTCACACACTGGCTGGCTTGAAGTATTGGGATGTGGTATAGTCGATCCTAACGTTTTTGAAGCGGTAAAATATAAAAATGTTAGTGGATACGCATTTGGTTTGGGTGTTGAGCGTTTTGCTATGCTTATTCACCAAATCGGAGATCTTCGTTCACTCTTTGAGGGCGATATTAAATTACTGGAGCAGTTTCAATGATAGTTACAAGAAGTTGGTTAGATGAGTGGATAGATTTAAGTGGTATCTCAACTGAAGATATTGCAAAAACATTTAACTCAATCGGCTTGGAAGTTGACAGAGTGCATGAGTATAGAGTACCTCAAAAGATTGTCTTTGGTAGAGTTTTAGAGTGTGAAAAACATCCTGATGCAGATAAGCTCAATGTATGTAAAGTTGATGTCGGTTCTGCTATTCGTCAAATTGTTTGCGGTGCTGCAAATGTAAGAGCCGGACTTGATGTGGTTGTAGCAACTGTTGGTGCTGTAATGCCTTCTGGACTTGCTATAAAACCTGTAAAGCTTCGCGGTGTTGAATCTGATGGAATGATATGTTCAGCTGGTGAGATAGGACTTCCTGATCTTGGTAAGGGCATTATGGAACTTGATGCAAGTATTGGGAAGTATGAGATAGGTCAGGAAGTCAGTGAAAATGCTGTTTTAAATGATGACCTCATAGAGATAGAACTTACTGCAAACAGAGGGGACTGTCTCAGTATTCGTGGTGTTGCACGTGACTTGAGCGCTGCGTTTGATAGACCTATAAAAGAGTATGTTGTAACGGATAATGATGAAAAAAGAGGTGTTGGTAGAATTCTTTCACTTACACATGAAAAATCTTTGGGAGTCAACCTTCGTTACAAAGCACTAGATTTGAAAGAGCTCTCTCTTCCAATGGTAGTTTCACTTAGACTTGCACAAATAGAAGAGAAGAGAGAGAGTGACATAGAGTCTCTTCTTTACTATGTGACACACTCAACGGGTGTTGTTTTACGAGCTTATGAGCGTGACTTCTTTACATCAAAAGATGAGAGTGTCGCAAAACTGGTTCTTAATGAAGATGCAAAAGGGTATGCATGTATATTTACTCCTAAAAAAGAGGTAGCTTCTGTTATAGGTGTGAACCAAAATGATGCTTCTAAGGTAAAACATGACAATACTACTATATGTTTAGAAGCAAGTTACATCCCACCTGATATTATCTCGAAAAAGATGGCTGACAATAAAATTGACGCTGACGTGATGTTTTACAGAACTTCACGAGGAAGTGAACCTGAACTAGAGGGTGGGCTCTCTTACTGTATCGACCTTATTGAGAGCTGTTCAAGCTCTACGACTTATGGTGGAAGTATCGAGCACGTCTATGAGTTTAAAGAGAAAATTGTTAAAGTAACAAAACAAGAGATAGATGAGATCATAGGTGCGAACATTGATAAGTCAGTGGTTACAAAAATACTTAAAAATCTTGGTTTTGATACCTCAAAATCTTCAACAGATGTATTTGTAGTACATGTTCCGCAGTTTAGACATGATATTGTCAATAAGCAGGACATTGTCGAAGAGATCGTACGTATGGTAGGAATTGACAACATTCCTTCAAAACCATTTGTACTTGAAGAGGCAAACAGACTTGAAGATAACTACTTTGAGTATAAAAAACGTTCACTTTACAGACACAAAGCGGCACAAAGCGGCTTCTTTGAGTCGGTACATTTTGTTTTTGATGAGAAAAAAGTGCTGCAAAAGTATGGCTTTGAAACAACAAAAGAGGAGTTAGAACTTCTTAACCCTATTGTTCAGACCTTAGATACACTGCGTCCGACACTTTTAACAGGACTTTTAAAAGCAGCCTCTATGAATGTAAAAAATGGCTATGCCCGTGTTGCACTCTTTGAGATAGGTTCAGTCTTTACGCCACTCCGTGATGAGTCACTTAAAGCCTCTTTTTTAATGAGCGGTGAGAGAGAGAATGAGAGTCTTGCAAATGGTGGCCGTCCTGCAGCTGTTGATTTTGCTTACTTTACACAAAAGATAGCTGATGTTGTGGGTGATGTAGAACTCAAAGAGTTTCAAACGCAGCACACACTTTCACATACCTACCAGAGTGCACAAGTTCTTCAAAATGGTGAAGTCTTGGGTGAACTTTTTCGTGTACATCCTGAAGTGGAAAAAGAGTATGGCTTAGGAACTACATTTCTTTGTGAACTTGACTTCTCAAAACTTAAACATGAGCTCAAAACTGCGAAACCCGCATCGAAGTACCAGGCATCGTTTAGAGATTTAAGTCTGTTGATGCCAAAAGATATGGCATATGAGAAAATAAAAAATGTCATTGAGGCGAGTGAAATTCCAAACCTTATCCGTTTCTATCCGGTGGATAAATATACAGATGAGGCGCTTGGTGAGAATATGAGCTTGAGTATTCGTTTTGTGTTGCAATCTGATGAGAAAACACTCGAAGAAGAGGACATTACAAATGTGATGGATAAAATCTTAGAAGAGCTCAATAAAGAACTTGGTATCGGACTAAGATAATGCGTAGTGTTCTTGTCTCACCTGCAGCGCCTTTTTCTTTGAGTATCTCTAAAATCGCTTCAGATAAATCTATCTCACATCGCAGTGTTATGTTCGCAATGCTCGCTGATGGCGAGAGTGAGATAGAGAACTTCTTACGTGCAGAAGATACCATGAACTCTTTAGAGATAGTAAAAAATCTCGGTGCAGAGGTGCAAGATGATGGAGATGTGATAAAAATAGTATCACATGGAATTAAAGAGCCTTTTGAGATACTCGACTGTGGAAACTCAGGAACGGGTATTCGTCTTTTTTGTGGGCTTTTAAGTTCTGCAGAGGGACATTTTGTACTTACAGGTGACAAATATCTGCGTCGCCGTCCTATGAAGCGCGTCACTGCACCGCTGCGAAGTATAGGTGCAAAGATAGATGGCCGTGAAGATGGTAATCTTGCCCCTTTAAGCATTCGTGGAGCATCACTCAAAGCTTTTACGTATGAGAGTAAAATTGCCTCGGCACAGGTAAAGTCTTGTATGATTTTAGCTGCTTTAAACGCAGACGGTGTATGCCGCTATACAGAGCCTGAACTCTCACGTGATCATACAGAGAGAATGTTGCAAGGGATGGGTGCAGAACTCGAAGTAGATGGACTCACAACTACCATTAAACCTCTTCAAGGACTGCTTTCACCTTTGAAAATACGAGTACCGGCAGACCCTTCTTCTGCTTTTTTCTTCGCAGTTGCTGCTGCTATTACTCCTGAATCTGATGTTATATTAGAGGGTGTGACACTCAATCCTACGCGTATAGAAGCATTTAAGGCACTAGAGCGTATGGGTGCAGATATCACTTATGAATTAACTGATAATAAGTATGAACCGGTAGGAAATATTCATGTGAAATATGCACCGCTTCATGGAATTACAGTAGAAGATAATATCTCTTGGTTAATAGATGAACTTCCGGCACTCAGCATTGCAATGGCAACTGCGAGTGGTGAGAGTGTAGTGAAAAATGCAAAAGAGTTACGTGTAAAAGAGAGTGACAGAATTGCTACTGTTGTGACAGGTCTACGTGCTTGTGGCATAGAAGTGGATGAGTATGAAGATGGTTATAAAATCACAGGAGGCACTCTGCATAAAGCAAAGGTTGAGAGTGATGGTGACCATCGTATAGCGATGAGTTTTATCATAGCCGGATTGCAATGTGGAATGGAAGTGAGTGATTTGGATTGTATTAACACTTCATTTCCAAACTTTTTTGAGTTGTTACAGCAGCTTACTCAGATAGAATTTAGAGATTAAATAAGATTTCTCTCACCGTAAGGTGTAGCTTTACAGAAAATAATTTAGTTATTTTCTGCATCGTCCTTTAGGCCAGAAGTGAGGGGAATTTACAAAGGAATTACTTCCTTTGTGAAGGAGACAGAAATAGTGAAGATAGAACTTGCTGAAAATTACGGATTTTGTTTTGGTGTCAAACGTGCTATTAAAATAGCAGAAGAGAATACAAACGCAGCGACCTATGGACCTTTGATCCATAACTCTAAAGAGATAGAGAGACTCGATAAAGACTTTAAAGTTGGTCTTGTTGAGGATTTTAGTGCTTTTAAAAAGGGTGATAAAGCAATTGTCCGTACACATGGAATTGTAAAAGATGAACTTGCAGCACTCAAACGCAATGGGGTTGATGTAGTCGATGCAACCTGTCCTTTTGTCACAAAACCCCAAGAGATTGCACAAGAGATGAGTGAAAAAGGCTATAGCGTTGTCATTTTCGGTGATGAAAAACATCCTGAAATCAAGGGTGTAAAGTCATACGCAACACATGGCGCTATAGTAGTAAGCTCTGTCGATGAAGTGAAAGATCTCAAACTGCATGAGCGTGTGGCACTTATTGCGCAGACGACAAGAAAAGTAGAAGATTATATGCAAATAGCGAACTACTTGATTCCCCGTCATAAAGAGGTACGGGTTTTTAATACAATATGTAACGCAACATTTGAAAATCAAGAAGCAATTCGTAATCTTTCTCAAAAAGCAGACGTTATGCTCGTCATTGGTGGAAAGAACTCTTCAAATACGAAACAACTCTTTAGTATTGCAAAAGAGAACTGCGAAGACAGTTACCATATAGAGGATGAATCAGAACTTGATTTTGACTGGTTTAAAGGGAAAGAACTTTGTGGTATCAGTGCAGGTGCTTCTACTCCTGATTGGATCATTCAAAATGTTATCAATCACATTCAAAAAGGTCTTGAAAAGTAAACTACTTTCAAGACTTTTCTCTTTTTCTTCAATTCTTCTTTAGTTTAATACCCATATAATCATATTTTAGATATAATCACGACAATTTTTATGTAACAGAGGATAGGCAATGGCGTTCGATAACGAATCATTTGAAGAAGAAGAAAATTTTGCAGAGATGTTTGCTGCAAGCGAAAAACAACAAGAGAAAAGTCGTACCGTAGAGGGCGAAATAGTAGAGATACAAGCTGATGACAACAGAGCATTAGTAGGTGTTGGTGATAAACTTGAGGGTATTTTAAACCTTGATGAGATCCGTGATGAAAACGGTGAACTAAAGTATAACACTGGTGACAAGATTAAAGTACTTGTAATGGGGTACTATAATGAGCGTCCTAAAATTTCACACAAAAAAGTTTTAGAACAAGAGAAGACTATTGAATTCATCGATGCACACAAAGATGATTTTGAAGATTTAGTAGTTGAAGGTGTTATTACGAAGAAAAACCGTGGTGGTTATGTAGTAGAAGCTGATGCAGTTTCATTCTTTATGCCACGTTCATTAGCTGCGTTTAAAGAGACAGATGATGTAGTCGGTCGTAAAATTAAAGCGCAAGTTATTAAAATTGATCCGGAAGAGAACTCAATCATTCTTTCTCGTCGTAAACTTTTTAATGAAGAACGCAAAAAGAAAAAAGAGATCATTGATCAACTTATGGCAGAAGATGTTGTTGTTGAAGGTGTTATCAAAAAGATCACTAGCTACGGTATGTTCGTAGATGTTGGTGGTGTTGATGGTCTTGTTCACTACAACGAAATCTCTTATAAAGGGCCGGTAAATCCGTCTAAACTTTATAAAGAGGGTGATGTTGTAACTGTAAAAGCTATCTCTTATGACAAAGACAAGCGTCACTTATCTCTTTCTATCAAAGCGGTACAACCAGACCCTTGGGCTGAAGTTGAATCAGAGCTTGATGAAGGTGATACAATTACTGTAACTGTTTCTAATGTGGAAGCGTATGGTGCATTTGTTGACCTTGGAAATGACATAGAAGGTTTCTTACATATTTCAGAAATTACTTGGAATAAAAATGTAAAAAATCCGGGAGATTACTTAGAAGTAGGTCAAGAGATTGATGTTGAAGTTATTGAGATAAACTCTAAGACTCATAAGCTTCGTGTTTCTTTAAAAAGACTTCTTCCAAAACCATTTGATGAGTTCTTGAAGAACTACAAAGAGGGTGACGTTGTAACTGGTACTGTTACTTCTTTAACTGACTTCGGTGCATTCGTTCGTATTGATGGTGTTGAAGGTCTTTTACATAACCAAGACATCTCTTGGGATAAAAATACAAAAGCAAAAGATGTTCTAAAATCTGGTGAAGAGGTTGAAGTGAAAATTGCAAAAATCAATGCAGAAGATCAAAAAATCTCATTGAATCGTAAAACTTTACTTGAATCACCAATAGACAAATTCGCTACTACTCACAAAGTGAATTCAGTAGTAACAGGAACTATCCGTGATATCAAAGACTTTGGTGTATTTGTTTCACTTGAAGATGGTGTTGATGCACTTATTCGTGACGAAGATTTAGCTCCACTTAACAAAGAAGAGTTAGAAGTTGGTCAAGAAATCGAAGCTGCGATTGCAAATATCGACACTCGTCGTGACCGTATCCGTTTATCTGTTAAAAAATTAGACTACATTAAAAATCAAGCAATGCTTGAAGAGATTAATGACAATGAATCACACTCTTTAGGTGATTTAATCAAAGACAAATTGAACAAATAAGTAATTTGTTGCGATGCAAAGATTTATAAAATGGTTCGCTCCTATTGTTGCGATAGGAGTAGCCATCTTTATAACTTACTTTTTAATTTCAATCAACTCAGATACTGTTGTTGTTGATGATGAACCGCTTTCATATCAAGAGACGACAAAACAGGAAAACAAACAAAAAAACTGGCTTGACCATTTTTCAAAATCAAAAAAGCTTGGCTATTTTTACCCTGTAAATGAAATCTATCTCAAAGTAGATTTAAACGAAAAAATAACTAAAACTATTACATACAAGCTAACTGCTAATATTCAAGACCCTTATCAACTATTTTGTTTAAAAGAGGAACTTGAAAATTACAAGATGAAGTACTTTTTAAAAAAAGATAAGTATGGAGTAGATTTACTTATTTATTCACGTAATGTAAATAAATTAAATGACTTAGTGAAAGTGCTAAAAAATTACAAAATAAATGCTCAAGTAGAGCACTATAAAGAGGATTATTAAAATGCAAAAATATACTGTAGTAGTTTGTGATCATATACATCAAGCAGGTTTGGATATGCTTGAAAATGATGAAAATATTAACTTTGTAATGGCAGCAGATGTTGATAAAAAAGAGCTTGTTGAGAAAATTATTCCAACTGCCGATGTAGCAATTACAAGAAGTTCAACAGATGTTGATGACTTCTTTATAGAACATGCAACGAATTTAAAAGCAATTGTGCGTGCGGGTGTTGGTGTTGACAATGTAAACATTCCTGAGTGTTCTAAAAAAGGTATCATCGTTATGAATGTACCGACTGCAAACACTATTGCTGCGGTTGAACTTACTATGACACATATGCTCTCTTGTATGAGAATGTTTCCATACTCTCATGACCATTTGAAAAATCAAAGAATCTGGAAACGTGAAAAATGGTATGGATATGAGCTTAAAGGCAAAAAACTTGGTGTTATCGGTTTTGGTAACATTGGTAGCCGTGTTGCAAAACGTGCACAAGCATTTGAGATGGATATTGTTGCGTATGACCCGTATATTAACCCTTCAAAAGTTACTGATCTTGATATGACATATACTAAAAACTTTGATGATATTTTAGCGTGTGATGTGATTACTATTCATACTCCTAAAAACAAAGAGACTATTGGTATTATTGACAAAGAAGAGATAGCTAAAATGAAAGATGGTGTTGTTTTGGTAAACTGTGCAAGAGGGGATCTTTACAATGAAGACGCACTTTATGATGGTTTAAAATCTGGTAAAATCCGTTTTGCAGGTATTGATGTATTTGGAAAAGAGCCTGCTACTGATAATAAGCTACTTGACTTGGATAATATCGTTGTCTCTCCTCACTTAGGAGCAAATACGTATGAGTCTCAGTACAACATAGGAACACAAGCAGCTGAAAATGCTATTGCTGCTGCAAAAGGC
>Ga0256831_1001206_pt1 | contig 13673 bp, 10 predicted proteins | sample 132544metaG_FD_189087 | JGI IMG/M metagenome (GOLD analysis project Ga0256831, IMG submission 189087) | Hydrothermal vent microbial communities from Lau Basin, Pacific Ocean - 132-544 | ecosystem: Environmental > Aquatic > Marine > Hydrothermal vents | place: Pacific Ocean: Lau Basin | collected...
AGATAATTATTATACTTGTTGCCATTTTTAGTGTGGCATCGGTTTTACATGCCGAAATTCCGCAACGCCCAAACCCTCCGCGGTTAGTTAACGATTTTGCCAATGTATTAAGCAACAACGAAAGAACAAGTTTAGAGAACGATTTGGTAAAATTTGCACGCGAAACTTCAACACAAATTGTTGTGGTTACGGTTTCCGATTTAGAAGGGAACGACCCCGCTGACTACGCATTCAGACTGGGAGAAAAATGGGGCGTGGGACAAAAAAAGAACAACAACGGAATTGTTGTTTTGTTAAAGCCCAAAAACAGCCATGGCAAAGGACAGGTTTTTATTGCCACCGGCTACGGATTAGAAGGCGTTTTGCCCGATGCAGTTGTTAATGGTGCAATAATTGATAACGAAATGATTCCACGCTTTAAACAAAACGACTATTTTGGCGGGTTGGTAAGTGGAATTAACGTAATGAAGGAGATTACCCGCGGCGAGTATACTGCTGCTGCTTATCAAAAAAGAGCTGCCAGCAACAAAGGTTCTGTTGTTCCATTCATTGTTTTACTATTCGTTTTTGTTTTCTCGATATTTGGAAGAAGCCGGCGTGGGCGTTACTATTCGCCGGGCAGAAGTTTACCTTTTTGGCTTGCCATGGGAATGATGTCGGGAGGACGGTCGGGAGGCGGTTCATTCAATAATTTCTCGTCGGGAGGCGGCGGTTTTGGTGGTTTTGGCGGCGGTAGTTTTGGCGGCGGCGGCGCCGGAGGAAGCTGGTAAAAACACAAAACTATGCCTGAACTTTATGCACAAGTAATCCTACCTCTCTCGTTGCACAATTCGTACACCTACAAAGTGCCGGAATTGCTGCACGGATTAATAAACCCCGGACAGAGAGTAATTGTGCAGTTCGGGCAAAAAAAGTTGTATGCTGCACTGGTGTTTTCACTCTCTACCACAAAACCAAATGATGTTGAAGTAAAAGAAATTCAACAAATATTAGATGAAAACCCCATTGTTTTGCCGAACAATTTTGAGCTGTGGAACTGGATAGCAAAATATTACTGCGCAACTTTAGGAGATGTATTCAGAGCCGCATTACCAACCGGATTAAAGCTCGAAAGCAAATCGAAACTGTTTTTAACCGGTGCCGATGTTGAAACAAAACTTTCGGAGAAGGAGCATTTTATTCTCCAACAACTCGAAAATGGCGTTTCGCTTTTGTCGGAACTTCAAAAAAAGACGGGAACTGATTTTTCCTACTCGGCAGTGAAATCGCTACTCGAAAAAAACCTGATTTTTGTTGAAGAAAAAGTAACCTCGAAATACAAACCCAAAACCGAAACATTCGTTCGCTTTCATTCGGAAATAGAAACCGAGGCGATTTTAAACGAAAAAATTGAAACGTTAAAAAGGGCAAAAAAACAACTCGCCCTGCTTTTACATTTTTGTGAAAGAACCAATGCTTTCGAAACAAATCAAATACCTTTCATTTCGAAAAAAGAGTTGCTCGAAGGAACAAATTTCAGTAGTACACTTGTTTCAGAACTGGCAAAAAAGAATATTCTCACCCAGTATCAACAACAAGTTTCGCGAATTGAGAAGAGCGAAGACAGCCAGGTTGATATTAACCTGTTAAATCAATATCAGGCCGAAGCACTTTCTGAAATTAAAACAGCTTTCGAAACCAAACAGGTTACGCTAATACACGGAATAACCGCAAGCGGGAAAACCGAAATATACATTCATTTAATTGACGAAGCATTAAAAAAAGGAGAGCAGGCACTTTACCTTGTTCCCGAAATTGCCCTTACAACACAAATTGTAAAACGGCTAAAAAGTGTTTTTGGTGAACGGGTTGGAATCTATCATTCGAAACTCAACAGCCAGGAACGGGTAGAGATTTGGAAGAAAGTTCTACAATTTCAACAAAACCCTGCGAAAGGATATCAGGTAGTTTTGGGAGCACGTTCGGCAATTTTCCTCCCCTTTTCAAATTTAGGAATGATTATAGTTGACGAAGAGCACGAAAACTCGTTTAAACAATTCGACCCGGCACCACGCTACAATGCCCGCGACATGGCGGTTATTCTTGGCTTTCAGAACAAGGCCAAAGTTTTGTTGGGGTCGGCAACACCATCGTTAGACAGTTACTACAACGCAATAAAAAATAAATATGCACTGGTAAATTTAACAAAACGGCACCATAATGTTGAACTGCCCGAAATAATAATTGCTGATGTAAAACGTGCTTATAAACGCAAAGAGATGCACGCTTTTCTTTCGCCCGAACTTTACGAATTAATTGAAAACGCACTGGAAAAAAACGAGCAGGTTATTCTTTTTCAAAACCGGCGCGGATACTCGCCTTTTGTCGAATGTTTTTCGTGTGGATGGATTCCAAAATGTAAAAACTGCGACGTTAGTTTAACGTATCACAAATACAAAAAACGACTTACCTGCCACTATTGCGGCTACAGCCGGCAACTACACGAAACATGCGACAACTGCGGTTCGGCGGAGGTAAAAACCCGTGGTTTCGGTACCGAAAAAATTGAAAGCGAATTGAAATCACTCTTTCGGAATGCACGAATTGCTCGTATGGATTTAGACACAACACGAACAAAAAATGCATTCGAAAAAATTGTGTCGAACATAGAAAACAGAAAGACCGATATTTTAGTGGGTACCCAAATGGTTACAAAAGGTCTCGACTTTGAACATGTAAATATTGTGGGTATTTTAAACGCCGACAACCTGATAAATTTCCCCGATTTCAGGGCACACGAAAGAGCATTTCAGCTTATTTCGCAGGTAAGCGGACGTGCAGGCAGAAAACACGGACGCGGAAAAGTTGTTATTCAAACATCGCAACCCGACCATCCGTTAATTCAAATTATTCAAAATCAAGACTACACCAAACTGTTGCAAATGCAGTTCGAAGAGCGCCAACTTTTTAAATACCCACCCTTTTACCGGCTGATAAAAATTACGGTTAAACATAAAAATATTAATACGGTTGAACGCGCTTCGGAGCAATTGGGGGAAGAGCTGCGTAAAAGCAGAATATTTATTGTTTTAGGTCCCGAATTTCCGTTAATCAGCCGAATTCAACTTTGGCACCAAAAAGAACTCTGGCTAAAAATAGACAGGACACAGAACCTCGACTCGGTTAAAAACTTTGTTTTGCAAGCCATAGAAAAGGTAAAGCACCTCCCTGCAAACAGCAGCAGCCAGATTAATATTGATGTTGACCCGTTGTAAATTGTTGTTGTTGTTCATTATATACTAAATTTGTTATAATCAGAGAACTGTTTCCACTGATTTTTTATAGATTTGCAGCACAAAGCAATATTGAGTGAATAAAACCGATGTAAAAAAGATTTTCGATGAGTTCGAGCAGATGCACGTTATAGTTGTTGGCGATGCAATGGTTGACACTTATATGTGGGGAAAGGTTGAGCGAATGTCGCCCGAAGCACCTGTTCCGGTTGTTTCGATAACAAAACGCGAAAACCGGCTTGGCGGAGCTGCCAATGTTTCGTTAAATATTAAAGCTCTCGGTGCTACTCCTTATCTGTTCTCGGTTATCGGCAACGATGAAAAGGGCCGGAAATTCAAAAAACTTCTTGAAAAAAGAGACCTCTCAAACAAGGGGATTTTTACTGACGAGACACGAAAAACAACGGTAAAAAACCGGGTTATCAGTAACGGAAGGCACATTGCTCGAATCGACGAGGAATCGACAGATTTTATTGAACCGGAAATGGAGGCAACGCTAATTGCCGCCATTACTAAACTAATTGAAGAACAACCCATTAATGTTATTGTTTTTGTTGATTACGACAAAGGAGTAATTACAAAAAAAGTGTTCGACACCATTAATAATCTGGCACATAAAAAGGGAATTCCTACGGCAGTTGACCCGAAAAAACGAAACTTTTTTAATTATAAAAATGTAACACTATTTAAACCTAATTTTAAAGAGTTTACAGAAGGCACCGGACTTCAGTTAAAAAAAGGCGATTTAGAAGCGTTAAAAATTGCTGCCAACGATTTTAAAAAGAGACAAAATTTAAAACTCATTTTCATTACTCTTTCCGAACTTGGAGTATTTATCAGCAATGGCGTAAGCAAACAGTATTTCCCGGCAGTAATACGCTATATTGCCGATGTTTCGGGAGCCGGCGACACAGTAATTAGTGTTGCAAGTTTAGCTGTGGCATCACAACTCGACCCAAAAATAATGGCTTTAATGTCGAATTTAGCCGGCGGTTTGGTTTGCGAGAAAGTGGGTGTGGTTCCTATCGACAAAAAACTGCTAAAAAAAGAGATGGAAGCACAAAAAATTTAACTCTCTTTTCGCCTCAATAACAACTGTTTACTAAAACAAGTATCTTCCAAACCTAAAAAAATTAAAGAGGTTTCTTCTAAATTATTAACTTTGAAACCATTCAATAAAAATTATTAGTGTAGATGGGAAAAATAATATCGTTGGCAAACCAAAAAGGAGGCGTTGGAAAAACAACAACAACAATTAATCTTGCTGCCAGTTTAGCTGTTTTAGAGAAAAAAGTACTAATTATTGATGCCGACCCGCAAGCCAACTCAACTTCAGGTTTTGGGTTCGATGTACGAAATGTGCAATCGAGTATTTACGAATGCATTGTTGATGAAGTTCCGGCCGAAAAAGTTATTTTAAAAACGGAAATTGCAAACCTCGATTTAATTCCTTCGCATATCGATTTGGTGGGTGCCGAAATTGAGATGCTGAATTTGCCAAACCGCGAAAAAGTTTTAAAAAATGCACTCGAACAGGTGAAAAAAGAGTACGATTTTATCTTTATCGACTGCTCACCGTCGCTGGGGTTAATTACAGTAAATGCGTTAACTGCTTCCGACTCGATTATTATTCCGGTTCAGTGCGAATATTTTGCATTAGAAGGGCTGGGAAAATTATTAAATACCATAAAAATAATTCAAAACAGGTTAAATAAAAACCTCGAGATCGAAGGTTTCTTATTAACTATGTTCGATGGCCGTTTAAACCTTTCGAATCAGGTGTACGAAGAGGTAAAACGTCATTTTCAGGAGATGGTTTTCGATACGGTAATTCAACGAAATGTAAAATTAAGTGAAGCTCCAAGCTATGGGAAGCCCGCTATTTTATACGATGCAAGCTCGAAAGGCGCAATAAATCATATGAATTTGGCACGCGAAATATTACAGCGAAATTCGATGACACAAATTTCGCAAGAGAAAAATGTTGTAATTAATTAAAAGTTATGGGAAAAAGGAGTGTGTTAGGAAGAGGACTGGGAGCGCTGATTGATGATGCCGAAAAAATGCAGGCAAACGCCGGAGTTAACGAAATTGAAATAAAAAAAATAGAGGTCAATCCTTTTCAGCCCCGTACAAATTTCGACGAGGGGGCATTAAAAGAATTAGCAGCCTCGATTCGCGAAATTGGGTTGATTCAACCCATTACACTGCGTAAGATTGACGACGAGAAATACCAGATTATTGCCGGAGAACGACGTTTTAGAGCTGCTCAACTGGCCGGCCTCGAATCAATTCCATCGTACATTAGAAAGGCGAAAGATGATGGAATGCTCGAAATGGCTCTGGTTGAAAACATCCAACGCGAAGATTTAGATGCCATTGAAATTGCAATGAGTTACCAGCGCCTGATGGACGAGCTGGAATTTACTCAGGAAGAACTTAGTACGCGGGTTGGGAAACAACGCTCGACAATTGCCAACTATTTACGCCTTTTAAAACTACCTGCAATTGTGCAAAAAGGACTGATTGACAAACAAATTTCGATGGGGCATGCACGGGCAATAATTAATATTAGCGAACCCGAAACCCAAATAATGATTTTCGACCAGATTAGAAAGCACGGGTTATCAGTTCGTAAAGTCGAAGAGATTGTTCGTAATTTGAACACTGATAAGTCGGAAAGCTCATCGGAAAAGAGGCATAAGTTGCCGAAAAAATATCAAAGTGTTAAAAAGCAGCTCGAAAGGATTCTTAAATCGGAAATTAACTTTGCTATCAACGAAAATGGACGAGGGAAAATTACCATTCCATTTAAATCGGAAAAAGAGCTGGAACAAATTGTTAAAAGATTTGAAAATAAAAAATAAAACCTGAACTTCACTCCAAATCTAAGTGTAATATTCTATTTTTGCGCAAAATAACAGCGTGTGATAAAAGGTAAACATTTTCTGAAATATTGTATTATCCTCCTCTTTATTCTTTTGGGAAGCAACCTGAAAGCACAAATTGTTTTGTCAGATTCAACAACGATTCATGCACTTCCCAAAAATGCCGAAGAGATTCATTCGCCTAAAAAAGCCGCCATTTATTCGGCTATTCTGCCGGGTTGGGGGCAAGCATACAACAAGAAATATTGGAAAATCCCGTTAATTTATGTCGGGTTTGGAACTATCGGATATTTTATTGGCTGGAACAACAAAAACTATAAAGTACTAAAACTTGCTTACAACGACCTGATCGATGACGACGACAGCACAAACTCGTACCTTGATTTAGATGCCGCAAAATATTACAATTTAGATAACCCCGACGAGCGGAATAAATTCAAAAACGGACTGAATAAGCAACAAAATTACTACAGACGAAACCGCGATTTGCTCATTATTAGCATAGTAGGATTTTATGGGCTGAATATTATTGATGCAAGTGTCGACGCACACCTTTTTGATTTCGATATTAGTGAAGACCTTTCGTTTAACTGGCAACCCTCGATGCTTACCGTTGACGACCAACTGGTGTATGGTTTTAACTGCACATTTAAATTTTAATTGAATGAAAACTCGATACAAAATTCTGTTGCTGTTTATAATCACACTCTTTGTGGGTACTTATTCCGGCTATTCACAAAATGCATATCCAACGTTATTTGTACAACCCGACAGCCTAATTGGGCAAACAGAGGCCACCAATACGGCAGATGAAATTTGCGACACAACATACACCACCGGTCCTGACATTGACGACAATGTAAACTCAATTTTTGCCGACCAGCTCGATAGTTTAACCAGCTCGTGGCAAATAAGAGAAGCGTACAAATTAGATTCAACTGATGTTGACTTTAGCGAGTGGTTTCCGCGAAACCTGCCCGACTCGGTTTATATTCAGCGATTAATGCGTGCTGAACAGGTTGTCGATTTATCGTATAATAAAATAGTAAAAAAGTACATTATTATGTACACCGAACGGAGAAGAAACCAGGTTGAAGTAATGCTCGGCCTCTCCTCCTATTATTTCCCCATTTTCGAAGAAGCTTTAGACCGCTACAATTTGCCGCTGGAGTTAAAATATCTTCCTATTATTGAATCGGCACTTAATCCTGTTGCTCGTTCAAGAGCCGGAGCAAACGGGTTGTGGCAATTTATGTACGGCACCGGAAAGAATTTAAAACTCGAAATAACATCGTTTGTCGACGAGCGGCGCGACCCGGTAAAATCAAGCGATGCTGCCGCCCGTTATTTAAAACAGTTGTATTCTATTTACGGCAACTGGCAACTGGCAATTGCAGCATACAATTGTGGGCCGGGCAATGTAAACCGGGCAATCAGACGCTCGGGAGGAAAACAAAATTACTGGGATATTTACTACCGTCTTCCACGCGAAACACGCGGTTATGTTCCGGCGTTTATTGCTGCACTGTATGCATTCGAGTTTTCGAAAGAGCACAATTTACATCCTCGTCTTCCCGATATTTCGTTAACCACCGATACCATTATGGTAAACCGCTATTTGCATTTCGACCAAGTTGCAGCAACATTAAACATTAATAAAGATAAAATACGTGCATTAAATCCAATGTACCGGCGCGATGTAATTCCGGCCAACAAAACTAAATCGTACCCACTTGTTCTATCGCAGGGAAAAACAGTGGACTTTATTGATTTAGACACTGCCGTTTTTGCCTACGAACGCGAAAAGTTTTTCCCGAATAATACGCTAAAAAAACCAACCGAAAGCTCGGGAGGTTATTTTACTCCGGTTGACGTAAAAGGAAAAGCAAAGGTTTATTACAAGGTAAAACCGGGCGACAATGTTGGTTTTATCTCATCGTGGTTTAAGGTACGTGCATCCGATTTAAGATACTGGAATAACATTCATCGGAATTTAATACGAGCCGGGCAAAAACTGGTTGTTTATGTGCCCGAGAAACAAAAAGCGAAATATGCAAAGGTGGACAAAATGTCGTTTGCTCAAAAACAGGCAATGATTGGGAAAACGAGCACTTCGTCGAAAAAAGTAAAGGCAAAAACGCTCGACTCGAATTACGTCTATTATAAAGTTAAAAAAGGCGATACACTTTGGGACATTTCACAAAAATATGCAGGAATAAGTTCCGACGAAATTATGCGCTTAAACAAACTCAAAAACGACCACAGTTTATACATTGGCCAGCAACTTAAAATTAAACGGAAAATGTAGCGTTTTCTCCGGGTTAATAATGAAGTTGTTTTTCGAAATGTGCTGAAGATTGTTTTAAAGATTACTAAAACCAAAAACAGAACAGTTTTAAAACAAAACAGCCCGCCTGTTACCAGAGCGAGCTGTAGGATTTAGTAATCCCGAATTGATTTGTGTAAAACACAAAGCCAAAGTAATACTTCTTTTATTTTGAAACAAATTATTTTAGCAATATCATTCTATTTTTATCTCATAAAAATAGACGAATAACATTATTACTTCTTATTTTTGCCAAATGAGTCGAATTGTAGTAGGGCTATCAGGTGGCGTAGATTCGAGTGTAGCTGCCTATTTATTGAAAAAGCAGGGACACGATGTTGTTGCACTTTTTATGGTGAACTGGCACGAGCGCGTTGGCAATATTACCAGCGCCTGCACGTGGGAAGAGGACGCATTAATTGCAAAAATGGTGGCAAAAAAACTCGACATTCCCTTTCATATTGTCGATTTAAGTGCCGACTACAAAAAGCGGGTAGTCGACTATATGTTTGCCGAATATCAAGCGGGGCGAACTCCCAATCCTGATGTACTTTGTAACCGCGAAATAAAATTCGATACATTTTTAAACGAAGCAATGAAATTCGATGCCGATTTTGTGGCAACCGGCCACTACTGCAGGAAAACGGAATTCGAAAAAAATGGGAAAACCATTCATCAGCTTTTAGCGGGAAAAGACCCGAATAAAGACCAGAGCTATTTTCTTTGTCAACTCAATCAGCAACAACTTTCGAAATCAATGTTTCCCATTGGCGACTTATTAAAACCCAAAGTGCGGGAAATTGCCCGCGAACAAAATCTCCCCACTGCCGAACGAAAAGATTCGCAGGGAATCTGTTTTGTTGGCAAAGTTGACTTGCCCACATTTTTACAGCAACAACTACAACCAAAACCCGGAAATATTATTGAAATTCCGGCATCGTTTATGGCGAAAAAGAAGCAGATAGAAATTATTGAAGAGAATTACAATAAACTCTGCTTTTCATTTCCTTACAAGCCGTGGAACGGCAAAATTATTGGCGAACACCAGGGAGCGCATTACTATACTATCGGCCAGCGAAAGGGGCTGAACATTGGCGGTCATAAAGAACCACTTTTTGTTATTGCTACCGACGTAAAACGAAACATTATTTATGTAGGCGAAGGCCGCAATCATCCGGGGCTGCACCGGAAAGGGCTGTTTGTTAAAACTGAAGAGATGCACTGGATTCGCCCCGATTTAAAAATGAAAACAGGAGAAAAACGTGAGTTCGATATCAGAATCAGGTACCGGCAGCCTCTCGAAAAAGGTACCATCCATTTAAAAGAAGAGGGTGCATATTTTATTTTCGAAAACGAGCAACGCGGAATTACACCGGGGCAGTTTGCCGCCTGGTATTCAAACGATGAACTCATTGGCTCGGGAGTAATTCAGTAACAATCTCATCAAAAATATACACTCAAACAAGTAAAGTCTTCTTCTCCTGTGTTCATCTGAATTATTCAAGTGATTTTTTTTCATTATCACGCAACCCTAAACACTTTTTTCTCATCTATACGGTAAATAAACAATAAACAATATGAAGAAACTGTATCTCTTGGTGTTAATCGCACTTCTGACATTCCCCGCTATGTCGCAAACAAAAAAAGGGTATATATACCTGAAAAACGGGTCGATTTTAAAAGGCAAATTTAAGTACTCCGATGATTTGGAGAAAGTGAAAGTTGAAACCGATGAAAATGTATGGGTTTTTAACACGTCGGAAGTTGACAGCATTGTTGGAGCAAAAGCCTATTTTAAGAAAAATCATAAAAAAGAAACCTCCGGTTCTCCTTTTTTTGTTCGTACCGAAATTGGTGTACTTGTGGGAAACTCGGAAAACAGCCAGTCGGCTCCGTTGAGTTTTACATCAACCGTTAACTACACAATTCAATCGCATTTCTCGGCAGGAGTTGGTGTGGGAGTCGAATTTTTAAAAGAGTCGTATCTGCCGGTATTTGCCAATTTCGAATATAAATTCAGAGATGCGTATTCAACCCCGTATATTTTTCTGAAAGCCGGATACCAGATTCCGTTAGAAGAGTCGAATCAAATCTACAATGACGTTTATCCGATTTGGTACGACGTTTACCAGCCCCTGCCCAATTACAATCCTCAACAACCGATGGATACAAAAGGCGGTTTTCTAATTAATCCCGGAGTAGGTTACCAACGCATGTTCTCATCAGGTTTCGGGATGTCGTTTGCTTTTGGCTACCAATTTCACCGCTTACATTACAAAGGCGAAAACGATTATGGCCTCGACATCGATTACAATCGTTTAACGATTAAACTTGGTTTTATCTTTTAATATTCTGAACTATGAAAACAATGAAAAATATAGTAGCACTGTTAATTTTGCTCGTCGCATTTAACTCGTGCAAAGACATTTACACCGAAGTATTTACTGCCAACTCACCCATTTACATGTCGTACGAAGATTTACGGTCGGCAGTAAAGGTTACCTCTCCCCGTGATTTGGAAAACACCGGAAAAATCTATTTTAAAGACAATTATATTTTTGTGAACGAAGAGCTGAAAGGAATCCACATTATTGACAATAACGACCCTTCAAATCCTCAAAACATAGGTTTTATTGAAATTCCGGGGAACGTTGATATTGCCATAAAAAACAACACGCTTTTTGCCGATAGTTATGTCGATTTAATAGCACTCGACATTTCCGATATTACAAATCCGGTTGAAGTAAAACGGATTAAAGATGTATTTCCGTACACTACTCCGAAGCCGGAAAATGAAGACCTCCGGCTTGCAAAAGTCGATCAGGAGAAAGGAGTTGTAATTGGCTGGGAGGTGAAGAAAGTTCGTCAAGAGATGGAATACCACTACTATCCATATTATGAGTTTGGCGGCATGCGCAAAGACTATTCAACAGCCGAGATGTTGGATGTTGGAGCAGCCCCTGTGGCAAATGGGGGCTCGGCGTTTGGAGTTGGCGGGTCGATGGCTCGTTTCGGGCTATACGACGACTATTTATATGTAGTCGACAAATCAACACTATTTATGTTCGATGTAAAAAATCCCGAATCGCCAACCAACATTGGTAAACAAAATGTAGGCTGGGACATTGAAACCATGTTTATTTACGACAATCGTATCTTTTTTGGCACACAATCGGGAATGCAAATTTATAGTCTCGAAGTTCCCACCGTACCAAAATATGTTTCCAATTTCTGGCATATTACCAGTTGCGACCCGGTTGTTATTTCCAAAGGCTACGCATACATTACGCTACGCGGCGGCACACGTTGTGGAAGCAGCGTAAACAGGCTCGACGTTTTAAAACTGGCAGATAATTATATCGACAATACACTCGTTGCATCGTATCCGCTAAACGGCCCGTACGGGCTGGGAATTGACGACGAAACCCTGTTTGTTTGCGATGGCGATGCAGGATTAAAAGTTTACAGCGTTGAAGATAAAAAGCATATAGATGACCACCAGATTGCCACTTTCTCAAACATAAATACATTCGATGTTATTCCATTTAAAAACCACCTGTTTATGATTGGCGACGATGGATTTTATCAGTACGATTATTCAGACTTACAAAACATTCATCAAATCAGTTTTATTCCGGTAAAGAAAAAAGATTAGATTTATTCGGTAATTGTGGAGACATCAAAAATCCCCCTGTTTCTTGTAAACCGTTAAAGGTTTTATTAAAACAGGGGGTGTTTTTTTAATTTCCATTTGGCAAAATGGGCTCACTTTATAATTCGGGTTAGTACAATATTTAATAGATTTCCAGAGGCATTTAAACTTTTGGGTTGCCGGTCAAAGGGATGCTATGATGTTACTTTTGCCCTATCGGGCGGATTTTACTTTTTGGCTTAGTCCAAAAAGTAAACAAAAAGACTAAGGCTGCGTTCGCTTCACTCGGAAAAGCTACGCAATAACGACTAAAAATCCTGAACTCCCTCCAATACATTGGAGCTCCTCAGACAGCAGGATTTTTTTAACGTCGTTATCACTTGTTTTCCGGCTCACCGACCGAGGCCGTCGTTGCGAACTGGCTTTTGCTCAAACCAAAGAGAATGACATCCAGCAAGAGAAAAAACGATTCATTAAATATTAAATTGCCCCATCAACCCGAAAGGTGAATTTATTGGCAAAATGCCAATATTCATAAAACTTTTTGCATCCTCCATCCTTCTTCCAACTTTATAATTAAATTAGCGCAAAATTTCAATTATGATAAAATCAATGACCGGCTTTGGAAAAGCCGAATTCGAGGTAAACAACAAAAAAGTTACCATCGAAATAAAATCGTTAAACAGTAAACAAATCGATATTAACACACGCACTCCGGCGTTATATCGCGAAAAAGATATTGTCATCAGAAAAGAGTTGTCGGATAAACTTACACGTGGGAAAGTTGATTTTAATATTTATGTTGAAAATTTGGGCGACGAATCGAACTCAAAAATTAATGAGCCAATTTTAAAAGGTTATTTTAAACATCTGAAACACATTAGCAAAGAGCTTGGCGTAGCTACCGACAACAGTACGTTACAGGCTGCAATGCGGTTACCCGATGTGGTTAAAACCGAATACGAAACGCTCGACGAAACAGAATGGACAACCATTTTTAAAAACATTCAAAAAGCACTTGCCGACATAAATGAATACCGTATTAACGAGGGGAAAGCACTCGAAACAGATATTCTGGGAAACATAAAAAGTATAAAAGAGCTGCTAACAAGTATTGAGCCTTTCGAAAAGCAGCGAATTGAAACTGTTAGAACCCGCCTGACCGATAACCTTGAAAACTTAAAACTGAACAATAATATTGATGAAAACCGCTTCGAACAAGAGTTAATTTTTTATTTAGAGAAGCTGGATATTAACGAGGAGAAAGTAAGACTGGCCAACCATTGCGAATACTTTTTCGAAACAGCAAACCAACCGGTTTCGGCAGGGAAAAAGCTGGGTTTTATAACACAGGAAATTGGTCGCGAAATTAACACCATTGGTTCGAAAGCCAACGACACCAACATTCAACGCATTGTTGTTCAAATGAAAGACCATTTGGAAAGAGTGAAAGAGCAATTGTTAAATATATTGTAAAATTACACTTCGAAAATAAGTGGTAAGAATTATTCAATAAAATTCACATTCAATATAAG
>Ga0256831_1001207_pt1 | contig 13673 bp, 8 predicted proteins | sample 132544metaG_FD_189087 | JGI IMG/M metagenome (GOLD analysis project Ga0256831, IMG submission 189087) | Hydrothermal vent microbial communities from Lau Basin, Pacific Ocean - 132-544 | ecosystem: Environmental > Aquatic > Marine > Hydrothermal vents | place: Pacific Ocean: Lau Basin | collected...
TACTATGCGCGAATAGAGGGCTTTATATCCACAGCCAGAAAGAACGATAAAAATATTTTCAACGAACTTTCTACTACCTTTGAGGGCAGCAACTTTATTACAGAATTAGCTGCTAAATAATTACAAATAAAAGACTTTAAACAACTTTGTTAAAAAAATTTACGCATGCCAACCAAAACCCAAATAAAATTAGTAAGGTCGTTGCACCTTAAAAAGTTCAGGAACGAATACAACCTTTTTGTGGCCGAAGGCCACACCAATGTGTTGGAACTGTTAAACAGCCCGTTTAGATTACAATGGCTTTTTGCCCGTGAAGGCTGGGTTGAAGAAAACCAAGGCCGGCTGGCAGATGTTGATGTTCAGCAGGTTTCGGGTAAAGAAATGGAACGGATGTCATCGTTGAAAAGCTCGTCGGAAGTGCTGGCGGTGTTTAAGTTACCCGATCTTCCCGCATTTAATCCCGATGCTATTGACGATTATATTTTAGCCTTGGATAACATTAAAGACCCCGGGAATCTGGGCACCATCATTCGCACTGCCGATTGGTTTGGAATTAAAACCATACTATGTACCCGCGAAACTGTGGACGTTTATAATCCGAAGGTCGTGCAGGCGTCCATGGGGTCGCTGGCAAGGGTGCAGGTGCATTATCTTGATTTGCTGGAGACCCTATCGGAAATTCCCACCGGCATTGATGTTTACGGAGCCTATCTGCATGGCGAGCCGGTAAGCCAAATTGAAAAGTCAGGGAAGGGGATTATTTTAATAGGCAGCGAAGCACACGGTATTGACAAAAAATACCTGCCGCTGATTACCCATAAAGTTACTATCCCCTCGTTTGCCAAAGGAAGTAAAGGCGCCGAATCGTTGAATGCCGCCATTGCCACTTCCATTCTGTGTTATGAGTTTAGGCGTTAGGTAAACTTAGCTTTTAATTATGCATTGAAATGAAAAAAGTTGTATAACTAATACTTAATAAATCCGTTATGTTCGTTTACATAATAAAATCCTAAGGGCTTAGGTTATAAAAATTTACGGTTAACCATAAAATTTATATATAAATATTTACGGATAACCATAAATTATCGTACTTTTGATAAAATTTTATTTTATGATTATTCCAAGAACACTCAAAGAGCAAATAGAGTACGATTTGATTCATTCCGGTAAAGTAATCCTTTTGTATGGTCCCCGTCAAGCGGGAAAAACAACATTATCAAAAAGCATTATCAATCAAACCGGACTGAAAAGTCTTTTTGTTAACGCTGACCAGTTAAAATATATTGATGTTTTGTCAAGCAGAGATTTGAAACAATTACAATCGCTGGTGAGTGGTTACCAATTACTTTTTATTGACGAAGGGCAACGAATTCCTGAAATCGGCATTAACCTTAAGATTTTGCATGATGAAATGCCGGAATTAAAGGTTTTTGTTACGGGTTCTTCTTCTTTTCTGCTTTCTGGCAAGGTTACAGAGGCACTTACAGGTAGAAAAAAAACCTATACACTTTTACCTGTATCTATGCAGGAACTATCTGTAAATCAAAATAAATTTGAGTTAAACGACCAATTGAACGAACGGCTGATTTATGGCATGTACCCGGAAGTCATTACAATAAAAAACCATAAGGAAAAAGAAGACTATTTACGTGAAGTAACAACATCATATCTTTATAAGGATATACTGGAGCTTGAGCATATCCGTTACCCTGTTAAAATACGAAATTTATTAAAACTGCTTGCCCTTCAACTTGGTGCTCAGGTAAGCATTAATGAGCTTTGTAAATCGCTTGGGTTAAACAGGGAAACAGTAGAGCGATATTTATTTCTTTTGGAGCAATCATTTATTATTTATCGTTTGACTGCTTTCAGTCGAAACCAACGAGCTGAAATCAGAAAATCACAAAAGTTTTATTTTTATGATAATGGAATACGAAATATGATGATAGACAATATGAATGACGTAGGGACAAGAAATGATACAGGCGCACTTTGGGAAAATTTTATTATTTCGGAAAGAAGAAAAAAAATGTTATATGGTAACACTCATGTGAATAGCTATTTTTGGCGCAATTATGCCGGCGCTGAAATTGATTTGGTAGAGGAGGCTGGAGGCAAACTTACTGCTTTCGAAATAAAGTACAAAAAAGCCCGACTCAAAGCACCCAAGGCATGGACAGATAGCTATGGAAATAATTATCAATGCATTACGAAGGAAAATTATTTAGAGTGGATTTTGTGATTGGGGTAATTTGAACCCAAGTTTTGGAAAAACTCCTCAACGATGCTGTAAAACTTTTCCAAAACTCCATATCTAAAAAAACAAAAACATCTAAATATATATTTATGTTTGTTTTTCTGTTATTTTTGCACTTTCAAAAAAACAGTAAAAAATGGTTTTTCTAAAAATATTATTTTTCAGCATTATTCTTTTGGGCATTGGTTTTGCCGGTATTGGCGTTAAAATGCTATTTAAAAAAGACTATACTTTTAAAAAACAGTGTTCAACCGTTGACCCCAACACAGGTAAGCGTTTGGGATGTGCCTGTGGAACAGGTTCGTGCCACAACAGCGGCGATACAAAGAAAAAAACTACGGTTGCACCAAAACTTGTTTCAGTTCAGACATATTCCGGGGCTTCGAAATAATTTTTTTATCTTTATCCAAAACAAAAAAGGTGGGAGTGCCGGTGATTCCATATTCCAATGGGATTTGTCCGTCCCAGCCTGCCCCTTCGGCAATGTTAATCCAGTTGTAGCCATTGTCGTTTACAGCTCTCTTTAGCGCTTTTATGTCATCGTCAACCGAAACGGCAACCACTTCAAATTTTCCGGGGTTTTCATCGTAAAGTTTTTTCAATTCAGGCAGTGTGGCGGTACAATGCGGACACCAGCTTGCCCAAAAAACCAACACCGTTTTTTTAGCGTTCAGGTTATATAAATTGAATGATTTACCGTTGATATCATCCGTAGCAATTTTGGGTGCCAAAGCGCCAATGGCTAGTTTTTTTGCCAAATCGAGTTTGTTTTGAACTTCTTTTCGTGTTGAATCTTCACATATATTTTCGGCAGCATTGGCGTTGACAAGATAAATAAGCAGCTTGTCGAAACCTACAGTTTCAAAACCGCCCACAAGATAATCAAGCACATAGCCGTAAATTTCTCCATTCAGGGTAGCTTTTTCCAAAATGGTATCAATGGCCGGTTTCATGGCTTCTTCGGCCTGCTCTTTGGTCATGTTTTTGTTTTGATACAACTGCAAATATCCCACCAACCGTGAGGATAAAATAGAAGAATTTATCAGTGCCGTATCGTAAAAGTCGACATGGTCTAAAAAATGCGCTTTTAAATAATCTGTCTCCTCTTCTTCCGAAAGCCCTGCCGGGGGAATTACCGGCCAGTCGGAACGAATATAACGGGTAGCCAGTTTTTCAGGATTGTTAATGGTGGCAACCTTTACGGTGTTGGCAATTTGGTTTACCAGCGAATCGTACTGCTTAACCATCACACGGTAAAAAGGGTCGTTTTTGGGATAGTTTCTGATGGTGGGCCTAAGCAGGTTCAGCTTATTTTGGTTGTTAACTTTGGTGTAGATGTAGTCGTAATAAATTTTGTTCTCTTTCGATTTTAAAAACCGGATGTCATCATTGGTTGTTGAGCCGGTTGTTTCAAAGGCGATGTTTTCGTTGTTAAACACCAGCTCAAGCATGTTTTGAGGACTTACGTAAACCACATACATCCCGGGTTTGGCATTGGACAGGGTGAACGAAAACGCCCCCTGCTTATCAGTTTTGGCCGTATCTATAATTTGTTGATTTCCTTCGTGATATTCAATTAAATAAACATTTTTGTCAGGAATCCCTGTAAACTTCCCGTCGATGGAATAGTGTTGCGCAAAAGTTGCCAGGGTACTTGCAAATAATAAAAGAATAGTCAGTTTTATTTTCATGATGCTGCATTTTGAGTTAAAAAATTTGGACAAATTTATAGAACTTATGTTCACGATAAGAAAAGCTAATTAATTTTGTGATTATTTAATAAAATTATGAGGTTTATAAAAACAGAAACGCGTGGGCAGATTGGAATTGTTACACTTGATAACGACCGTAAGCACAACTCGTTAAATTTTGAAATGTTAGACGAAATAGTGGCGGCTGTTTCGGGTTTTGAAAATAAAGGTGCACGCGTGCTTGTGATACGCAGCAATGCCGGAAGTGCCGTTTGGTGTGCCGGCCTTCGGATAGACCAGCTTCCCGACCCCGGGCACGACCCCGTCCCATACGAATACAACCTTGAAAAGGTGTTGCGGAAATTTGAAAACTTCCCCGGTGCCGTTATTGCCATGATTGAAGGCAGTGTGTGGGGTGGCGGCTGCGAGTTGGCCTTTTCGTGCGACATACTTATCGGCTCGGCATCCTCTTCGTTTGCTATTACACCTGCCAAATTGAGTGCCCCGTATAATCCCGTTCAGGTACAGCGGGTGTTAAACCTTGTTGAAACCAACATTGCCAAAGAGTTGTTTTTTACCGCCGAACCCATACCGGCCGGCAGAGCATTGGAGTTGGGTATTTTAAATCACATTATCAATAAAGCAGAGCTGGAAACCTTTACTTTTGATATGGCTGAAAAAATTGCTGCCAATGCCCCTTTAAACATTCGTCTTATCAAAAAGCAAATTTACGATTTGAGCCGTGCTTCGGTTAAAGCTGTAAATACCGAAGAGATTAAAAAATTAGTGGCTCAATCGTATTACAGCTACGATTTTAAGGAGGGAAAGCAGGCTTTTTTGGAAAAGCGGAAGCCGGTTTTTAAAGGTAAGTAGCAGATGTGCTGATAATTTTATCTTTGTAAAAAAAATTTTAAACACATGAAAACCATTTATAAAAATGTCCTTTTAATAGCCGGTGTTGTATTGTTTTTAGGAATGAAAGTTTCAAAAATTCACGCCCAGGCGCCTACCACTCAGGATTGTAAAGGTGCCATAGCTGTGTGCGATTACATTTACCACGAAGACTCTACAGCGAGCGGATTTGGAAACTATTACGAGATTCCCACCGGTCAGGATTGTAGTACCGGGCATTGTATGGATGGTGAAAAAAACAGCAGATGGTATGTTTTTACGGTTATTCAGGCCGGCCAGCTTAGGTTTCAAATTACGCCGGTTATGCAAACCGACGATTACGACTGGGCTGTATTTAATATTACAACCTATTCGTGTGATGATATAAAATTACATCCCAATTGGTTGATGCGAAGTTGCAATGCAGCAGGAGGAAGCGGCTATCAGGGAGCTACCGGCATCAGTACGGCCAGCGGAGGTAACTCAAACTGTAACAATGGAGGCAACACTAACAAATGGAATGCCGATTTAACTGTTTTTGAGGGAGAAACCTATGTGTTGGTTGTGAGCGACTGGACGCAAACTCCGGGAGGTTATACCCTGGATTTTTCTGCTTCATCGGCAGTAATATTTGACGATCAGGCTCCCTTTATCGATTATATTGGCAGCGACGAAATTACCACATGTGGCACAAATGAACTGTTGATAAGGTTCAACGAAAAGGTAAAATGCTCATCGGTGGACGCAAGCGATTTCTCATTATCCGGACCGGGTGGCCCTTACGTCATTGATAGCATCTATGGCGAAACATGCAGCCTCGGTGGCGATCCCAACGAAAAAGAGTTTACCCTGTATGTTTCACCACCTTTTACGCAGGGCGGAGATTATGAGTTGGCAATAAACACACTCAGCTATATTTCCGATGCCTGTGATAATTATGCACTCCCCGACACCTATCCGTTTACCGTTGATCTTGAATCGCCCTTAGCTTTTGCCGGTGATGATCAGGCCATAAACTATGGTACTTCCACCCTATTAAACGGCAGTGCTACGGGAGGTTCGGGCAATTACAGTTACCACTGGGAACCCGATACATTGCTGGTTGACCCGGATGTGCAACAACCAACAACCGTTAACCTTACAAGCAACGCTGCTTTTTATTTAACCGTTACCGATAACGTAAGCGGGTGTACGGGTGAAGATACCGTTTTGGTAACCATTGAGGGTGGTGCATTGTCAACCAATGTTACGGCCAGCTCAAACGCAATTTGCAACGGCACTCAGGTGGTGTTGTTTTCCAATGCAGAAGGAGGTTCGGGAAGTTATACCTATTTATGGACCTCTGACCCGGAAGGGTTTAGCTCCACACTGTCAAATCCCGTTGATTTCCCCACGCAATCCACCACCTATTTTTTAGATGTGTATGATGGCTTTACCCACTCTTATGGACAGATTACCATAACGGTAAATGAAAATCCGGTTGCCACGGCAGGTGACGATCAAATTATTAATCCCGGTACGCCCACATCACTCCATGGCGAAGGTTCCGGTGGCGATGGTAACTACACTTACCATTGGGAGCCTGCCAGCTACCTTGTTGATAATGAGGTTCAAAACCCCGATACAAAACCGTTGTACAATCCCACCATTTTCTCGCTGTGGGTCACTGACGGGTTGGGGTGTGTAAGCGATAACGATGATGTTTTGGTTAATCCTGCCGGTGATGCATTGGCGGTTTTTGCTGCTGCCAGTCCGCCTCAAATATGTTATGGCGATTCGGTAGCTGTTACAGCCTTTGCAACCGGAGGAGGAGGCGAATATACCTATCAGTGGACTTCTATTCCTGCCGGTTTCACTTCCGACCAGCCATCATTTATTGTCTCACCTGAGCACACAACAATTTATCAGCTGACATTAAAAGATCAATATGACAACGAAGTTTCAGGAAATATACAGGTTACTGTTTATTCCCTGCCCGAAATTGATTTAATCCCTGACGGAATAACGCCCATCGACGATCATACCATTACGGTTTGTGTGCGCGATAGTGTGTTGATGGATGCCGGCCAGCCTGACAATCCTGCCGGTACCGAATATTTTTGGATAGGTGAGGGGCTTACAACCCGCTACAACAAAGCCATTACCAACGGCAACTTATTTGATGTGCAAAAACATACGGTCAGAGTTACCGAGCCGCATACCAATAACCTGATGTGTGTTAACATCGATTCGTTAACCATCGTTTTTAGCTTTAAGGAGTGCGGAACAGGTACCAGTGAACATTTTGTTGATCTGTCCAATACATTTAAAATTGTACCAAACCCTAACACCGGCGATTTTAGCCTGGAATTTGAGGAGTCGGTTAAAAATGTTCTAATCTCAGTTTTTTCGGTGGATGGCAGAAAAATTTATTCGTTGAAAAAAGATGAGAATTTTAAAAAAGGACAACGAAAGTCCATGATATTAAATTTACCAAAGGGAATTTATTTCGTTCATCTGCAATCGGGGCCTAACAATGCGGTACAAAAGGTGGTTGTTAATTAATCTTCTGATTTGTGGCAAACCTTTTAACAGTTTTTGATGTCATTAATTCCATAGCACAGTAAATTATTTTTATTATTTTTGACCTCATTTTCAATGTTAAAGGAATCTTTTAGTTTTAATTCGGATTTAAAATGTGAATTATCTAATGTTTGTACATCAAGATGATACCTGTTGATAATGTAACCTTGAAACACAAAATTTATGAAGTCGTTTTTTATTAAGTTTTTTTTAGTTAACCTTTTTGTCTTCTTTTCGGTGATTTTATTGGCACAGGAGCCTACCGATCAGGATTGTTTGGGAGCCATTACCGTATGTCAATCGGTATATGTGCAACCAAATTCCTATTCCGGAACGGGAAATTATCCCAACGAGATTCCCCAGGGCGGTTCTTGTCCCACAAACTGTCTTGCCAGTGGAGAAAAAAATGATGTTTGGTATATTTTTACTGTAAACTCGGGTGGAAATCTCGGTTTTCAAATTACACCCAACAACATGAGTGATGACTACGACTGGGCGGTTTTCAGTTTAAACGATTTTGATTGCGAGGATATTTATTCCCACGTGGGGCAAATGGAGGTGAGTTGTAACTATTCAGGATCACCCGGTGTTACAGGCGCTACATTGGTTACCGGTTCCAGTTGTGTTGGTGGTACCGGTAGTAACAAATGTGTTTTTATTCCGGTGGTGGAAGGTGAGACATATGTTTTAAATATAAGTAACTATTCAAGTTCACAATCGGGATATACGTTGGACTTTGGCCTCTCAACTGCCAATATTTATGATGATGTTCCACCTGAAATAGCCACTATTTATTCCGATGATTTACAGTGTGGGTCAACTGAACTGGAGTTCGACTTTTCCGAACGTGTTTTGTGCAACTCTGTGCAGCCATCCGATTTTTCGCTTACCGGTCCGGGAGGTCCTTATACCGTTACCGATGTTTATGGTTATACGTGCCAACAGGGTGGCTCAGCCGAAAATCATTTTACCATGGTTTTCGACCCTCCCATTTATGAAAGCGGGGCTTACGCCATTAACGTGCTGCCTTTTAGCGGTATTCAGGACGATTGTGGAAACACATCGCCGGTTCAAAGCTATAATTTCAATGTGGACTTAAACTCACCGGTTGCCGATGCCGGCGAGGATCAGGATATTGGATACGGTACTTCAACCCAGTTGGACGGAACGGTTACCGGTGGAACAGGGAATTTTACATTTGATTGGCAGCCTGAAGATAAGCTTGTTGACCATACCGTAGAAGACCCGTTTACCATTAACTTAACCGAAACGACCGATTATCTGATGACGGTTGACGACCCCGGCAACAATTGCAGAAGTACCGACAACGTTACCGTTAACATTGTGGGCGGCCCCATGTCGGTTACCTTATCTGCCGACCACCCGTCGGTTTGCTCCGGAAATGCTGCAATTATTCAGGCAATTCCCAGTGGAGGGGCAGGCAGTTACGAATATACATGGACCTCCGACCCTCCGGGAGTAAATTACACAAGCCAATCAATTACCGTTAATCCTGAGGTTACTACCACTTACTTTTTAGAAATAACGGATGGTTTTACAACTGTTAACGATCAGATTACCATCACCGTTTACCCAACCCCCATTGTGGATGCAGGGCCTGAACAAGAAATTAATTTTGGAACTTTTACCTTTTTAGATGGTTCCGCCTCCAATGGCGAAGCACCATACAGTTACAATTGGTCGCCTCCCGACAAAATCGAAGGTGATATTACCATTCCTAATCCTCAAACGGTTATTTTGGAGTCGAACCAAATTTATCAGCTTTACGTTGTTGATGCCCATGGCTGTCCCGGTGACCCTTCGGACGTAACGGTAAAAGTTACCGGAAGTGCCTTGGGTGCACAACCCATGTCGCTGCCTGCGGAAATATGTTACGGACAAAGTGCGGTGCTGGTATCTAACGTGTCCGGTGGCGGTGGCGGTCCCTACACTTTGGAATGGCGTGAAAAAGACGGAACCTGGAATTCAACGGGTGACAGCGTAGTGGTTAACCCAACCGAAACTATAAACTATTTCCTTAAAATATCCGATGGATTTACCATGGTCGATTCAATTTTATATACGCTTCAGGTTAACCCGTTGCCTCAAATTAACCTTATCCCCGAAGGGGCAACCCATGATGGCAATGTTATTAAAGTTTGTGTTCGCGACACGGTTACATTGGATGCAGGCAACGAAGCCAACCCGCCTGATATGGGATATGTATGGTCCAACGGCTGGCCTGAACGTTACCTTACCGCCAAAACCAATGGTAATTTATTGGATTTTCAAAGTTATAATGTAATGGTAACAAACAATGTAACAGGTTGCCAAAACGTTGACAGCGTTTCAATACTGTTCGATTTTAAAGAGTGTGGAACAGGCGTCGGTGAAAATAATGTGGACAATCAGCCGCTGTTTGTCTATCCTAATCCTAGCAATGGACGGTTTCAGCTACAAACTGTTGATGGTATTAAGAATCTGGAAATTAAGATTATGGATATTCAGGGGCGTGTGTTGATTGAGAAACGGTTTTCTTCCATTAACCCCGGCGGATGGATTAAAGATTTTGATTTGAGTAAGGCTGCAAACGGAATTTATTTATTGAAATATAAAGCGGATAACAAGGCCTTTATGCAGAAAATTGTAAAAAAATAATTTTACCAAAGCGTTTAAGAATGAAGACAACCCCCCGATTGATAAGAGTAGCTTTAGGGCTGCTCTTTTTTACAGGATATTTTTCAACACTATTTTCTCAAAACATTACAACATGCGATTATCACCGTCCGAAGCAGGCCGATCAATGGCGCTTTGGCGATGATGCCGGCATAAGTTTTTCAACCTTACCCGACTCCCCGGTAGTTGTTGATGGCGATTTTTTTGGTGATTACACAGGTTTTGCACCAGGTGGCGTTTCAACTATTTCTGATGAAGATGGAAACCTGTTGATGTATTGCAACGGATTTAAAATCTGGAACAGAAGTGCCAATATTATGGCCAACGGCGATGGATTAAAAGGAAACAACGGCGCTACCATGACCTCTTTAATAGTACCAAATCCGGGTAACGAAAATCAATATTATGTCTTTACACTCGACATGTATTTTCCCGGTTTTTTTGAAGATGGAATACGATACAACCTTGTCGATTTTTCAAGTAACGGCAATGGGAAAGTTACCACTAAAAACGAAATGTTATTACAGCAGAACACCCAAAAAATTGCTGCTATCAAGCATAGTAACGGTAAAGATTACTGGATTATCACCCATGGTTTTGGTGATGAAAAAGGAGGGAGCTTTTATGTGTATTTATTGAGTGATACCTTAAGTACCACGCCGGTTGTTTCAAAAGTGGGACTAAACGAAACTTACGATGATAACAATTTTCAGTCGTATAATAACGAAGCAGGATATATGGTTGCATCGCCTGACGGTAGTATGCTGGCACAGGTGGTAAACTTTGACGGATATGTTGAGTTGTTTGATTTTGATAATACTACCGGAAAAGTGAGTAATGCCCGTAACAGCACTCCCGGAGTAATAAAAGGGCCTTATGGGGTAGCATTTTCAGCCGACAATTCCAAACTGTATGTAACTACTGCTCCACTTGACAACTCAACCAACTTCCTTTATCAATTTGACCTGTCGCAGGCCAACCCGTTAGACAATCCGTTTGTTGTGGCCTCAATGGAAGTTACTGCTACAAATCAGATTTTGTATGGAGCTTTGCAGCTGGCACCCAATGGCAGAATATATGTAGCCAAGTTTATTAAAGGGCTTCCTGCTAACAATAAGTATCCGACGGTGGCACGTATTAACAATCCCAACCGGCCGGGAAATGAGTGTAATTATAATAGTTTGAATGGAGTTGATCAGGAGGAGCTTGATCTGTCCAACGGAAATAGTTATTCGGGATTGCCGGCTTTTCCCAATGATTTTCTGGATATTCCTCATTTTTGGAGTTACCACTGGTGTCACCACGATACTACGAACTTTATCATTCAAAATACTGCTAACATTACCAATGCAATATGGAATTTCAACACCATCGATCCGGACGGTGAAGAGCCTTCAGGAAGCACCATGCTAGACCCTGAATATGTGTTTAGTAAACCGGGGAGTTATAATATTGATTTGATAGAAGAGTTTAACGGCCAACAATATACCTATCATAATTCCATAGTCATTCATCCGTTACCTGATGTAAATATTTCAACATCCGATACTATTTACATTTTACCCAATTCATCCATTAAACTGGATGCCGGCGAATACGACTATTATTATTGGGAACCTGACGGGTCAAACGAACGTTTTTTAAATGTTACTACCGAAGGTCGGTATATTGTAAACGTGATTGATACAAACTGTTGTAAAAATGCTGATACGGTATATGTTAAATATGCCAATCTCTTTTTTCCCAATGCTTTTAAGCCGGGAAGCAGCTACGAAATAAATCGCACGTTTAATGTTGCAGGCCCGGTGCAGTCAATTGCCAAATATCAGTTAAGGGTGTTCGACCGTTGGGGAAAGATGCTGTTTGTTTCGGAAGACCCTGCCAACGGGTGGGACGGAACCTACAACGGACAGGAAATGCCCGGTGGTGTTTATGTTTGGAATGCCGTAATGGAAAGTTTTGCCAGCGATGTGGCCGAATCGGTAACCTTAAAACAATCGGGGACGGTAACGCTGGTGCGGTAATTTTTACCTCCCCACGTTTCATGAATTTTGTAAAAGCTAACTCATTTACTGAATTTCCCTACTTATCAATTAAAACCACTCCCCTAACCTTTTATAACGATAAAGGTACCTATCTAAAATAATAGATTTAGTCAGGTTAACAGAGGTTTACTCTTCTTTAACAAATTTAGCATGGTATATTTGTGTATCAGATATTATTTCAACACAATAAACACCTGTTTTAAGCTTGTTTACATCTAAAACTTTTTCCCCTCTCAACACACCTTTTTGAACAACTCTCCCCTGTAAATCAATAATTTTATACGTCAATATTTTACCACAATTGAGACCAATATTTAATTGTTGTTTTGCCGGATTTGGATAAACACTTAAATCAGTTATATAATGGTTTTTAACAGAATTGTGGGTTGTTTTATTTATCCAGTAATCGACAGAACCATTATCTTGCGGTAAAACTACATCAGGTTTGCCATCATTGTTTAAATCAGTAGTTGCTATAGAACTATTTGTAGTACCTACAAAAAAGTCGCCATATTCATTGTTAGCAACTGAAAAATTCCCATTCCCGTCATTCAACAAAAACCAAATATGATCATTCGGATAATTAACACTATAAAGCAAAAGAATGTCATCAAAACCATCACCGTTAATATCACCATCACTGATAACAGGAAAATTTCCATAAAATTCAGAGGTGTAAACCTCCTCCAGGGTATTACCGGTAAACTTGTAAAAAATAAAATTACCGTTATTCTGTTGTGCAACAGCCAACTCTTTTTGGCCATCGGCATAAAAGTCACCAATCGTCATTGTTAAACGCTGACCGGCTTTTTGTAAAGTATCGGCGAATTCAAAATTATAAGCTTCTACTTGTTTAAAATACAGCAGATTGCCTGAATAATCACCAACAAATAAATCTAATTTGCCATCGTTATCTAAATCGTCCAGTGCAAAATTCACAATAGAACCTATTTCAATAGCTTTACCACCTGCTTTTAACGTATCTGGCAATAAAAAATAGTTGTTATTACCATCGCGCAGTGAGACTAAAATATGCCCGAATATATCGCTGATGAAAGCATCTTCATTATCATCTTTATTTATGTCATAAAAATAGATGTCAGGAAAGTAAAAAGTTTGTAAAAAGTAATTTTTTGCTGTTAAATATGATTTTTTAGTCCACCCATTAATCCCCTGCCGGTATTGCACAGGAGCTTTGTATTTGCGAAATAAAAGCATATCGTAAATAGTATCTCTATAGAAGTTTTTAACCACCGCTTGTGGTTCTTCGGCTTTAATAGTATTATTATCAGCATCTGTTACTTTTCCGTAAGAAATAAAGTTTGTGCTATCAAGCATCCCAAAGCTGTATATGCAACTATCGTCAGACGACACATAAAGAGTGGAATAGGTTGTATTATTACCGGAAGTGGTGATTCGCTTAAAAAAACTTAAATAATTGATTTCTTCGTTAAATGTAAGAAAATTATGACTGGGGTCTGTCAGGTAATAGGGATTTCGAAATGTATATAGGCTATCGTTTTTATAAAACTCTAACGTATTATCGAAATC
>Ga0256831_1001208_pt1 | contig 13664 bp, 10 predicted proteins | sample 132544metaG_FD_189087 | JGI IMG/M metagenome (GOLD analysis project Ga0256831, IMG submission 189087) | Hydrothermal vent microbial communities from Lau Basin, Pacific Ocean - 132-544 | ecosystem: Environmental > Aquatic > Marine > Hydrothermal vents | place: Pacific Ocean: Lau Basin | collected...
GGCCGGCGGCCCCGAAAATCTCCTCCCTCTCCATGGGCCGGATCCGGGCCCCCACCCGGAGGAGGAACTTCCTGCTCCCCTGTTTCCCAAGCAGGGCGTAAGGCTTTCGCTCTCCCCCTTCGCCCCTTTCCGGTCTTCCCACGGAGACCTTCAGGACCTCTCCCCTCCCCTGGCCCACAGGAACGACCTGGAGGCGGACCTCCTTTTCCGAGGGGGCCGGCTCGATCACTTCCACGAGATGGTCGTTGAGGCGATCTCTTTCTTTCCCGGCCTTCTCCAGGGGCTCCGCCGCCACGGCGAAACCCTCGGCCTCCCGGATCCCGATCCAGATCTCTCCGCCTGTGGCATTCAGCATGGCCACCACTTCCCGGGCGATGTCGCGCAGGTCTCCCAGGGCGTCCCGGCCCTTGAACTCCAGGCGTTGATCCTCCCGCCTCCCCAGGGGGAGAGGATCCATTTTTTCTTGCTCCTTCATCTTTCCCACTCCTCCAGCAGGATCTCCTCAGGCCGAAGGAGGAATTCCCCCAAGGGAAGAGCCCGCCCTTCCGGCTCCATCCGATCAAGAAATCCTCCATGTATGAGCATGAGCCTCGCTTTCTTCCTTTTCCCAAAGGATTCCTTCAAGCGTTTTCCAGCCTCGAGAAGTCGGGCGAAATCTTTCTTTCCCGGCATGGACGAGGTTACTTCCAAGGCCCAGAATCCATTTTCCCCGGCCAAGACAAAATCGATTTCCCAATTATTGTCCATCCTGAAGAAGAAAAGCTCCAGGCTTGGATCTTGGATCGCCTCGGCCAAGGTTTTCTTCGCTTCCCGCAAATGGCGGAAAACAGCGGACTCGAAAGCCTTGGCCATGGCGCCTGAAAGTCCCCCGACATGAAAGGCGGAAACCATCCCCGGATCAGCCGCGTAGACCTTGGGCTGTTTTCTAATCCTGGTCCGAGCCTTGGGGGACCAGGGCTGGAGCCAATGCAAGAGCATGGAACGCTCCAAGAGCCGGCACCACTTTTTGAAAGTGTTGATCGAAACCCCAAAATCCCGGTTCAGGTTGGACGCATTGAAAATTCCTCCCGATTCCTGAACCAGGAGGGAAAAAAGACGTCGAATGCCTTCCGTGTTTCCAACGAACCGGCCAAGATCCCCGGTTACGGCCTTGGATGCCAAGTCATCGCGGATTCGTCGAATAGCTTCGACCTGGTCCACCTCCAGCCTTGCGTGTTCCGGGAATCCCCCCAGGCGGAGGTAACGCCCGAGGAGAAAGGGGTGGTCCCGAAAAAGGCTTTCCCCTCTCACGTCCCCCCTCCCGACGATTCCCAGGAACTCCCGGAAGCTCAGGGGTTCCAGGACATAATCATCCCACCTGCCGACCCCGGATTCTTCCTTTCCCTCCTTCAGGATTCCCGGAGAGGAATCGGTGACGAGGAACCGATCACCCTTCCTTTTTACGGCCTGCTTCAACCAGGCCGCCCAATCCTTGGCTTTGGCCACCTCGTCCAGGAGAAAAAAACGCGGGGAATTCCGATCCGCGGACCTGAAGCAGAGATCCACAACCTCCCGCGGCGAAATTTCCCAGTCCAGCCGTTCATCCGAAAAGTCGAAATAGACCAGGTTTTTCAGAGGTATGCCGCCAAGCTCCAGGATGTCCTCCGCCGTCTGGAGGAGAAGGATCGTCTTCCCGACCTGCCTCGGGCCGCGAAGGACGATTGCCCTCTGGTCCTCGGAAAGAAGCTGGCTCTTGAGCTTCCCCTGGAGAAGGCGCCTGTAGATACATCCTTCCTCTTTGGCAGGCCGGATTCCCGGATCCTCCCACCAGGGATTCATTTCCATCAAGACAAGGTCCAACGCCTCTTTGGGCACTCTTTCCCTCCTTCTTTGCCAAGCTAGCAATGTTCTCTGAGTGACATAATATGCTCTTTCCTCTATCTCTTCAATGTTCTACCTTGTTTTTTTATCACTTTTTTGACGAGAACTGCCCCTATTTGAGCCACCAAGAGGACCAGAACCCTTGTAGAGTTCCACCTCCCTCCATTTTGGCGCCTTTTTGCCCCCCTACACGCTGCGCCCGGCGCGGATGATCTCCTGGAGCCGGGCGGTGAGGCGGGCGGCGATGTGGGGGTGTTTTTCGATGAGGTTCTCCCTCTCCCCCGGGTCGGCCTCCAGGTCGTAGAGCTGGTAGGGCCTGGACCAGGGCCTGCTGCGGGGGACGCCCCGGCCCCCGGAGCCGCTTCCTGCGATGAGCTTCCACTTTCCCTCCCGGATGGCGAAAGTCCCGTTGCCGGAGTGGTGGATCACGGGCGGCCGGGACCAGGTTTCCTCCTTCCCGAGAAGGAGAGGCAGGAAAGAGAAACTGTCCGGCCCGGCGCCCTCGGGAAGGGGTCCCCCCGAGATCTCGGCGCAGGTGGCCGTCAGGTCGCCCAGGCAGATGGTCTCGGCGCATACGCTCCCGGGCCGGATCTTCCCGGGCCAGCGCGCTATGAAGGGTTCCCTGTGGCCCCCCTCCCAGATGTCCGCCTTGGTGCCCCGGAAGGGGCCGTTGGGCCGGTGTCGGCTGGAGAGGTAGCCCTGGATCCCCGGGACATCCAGGTGGTCCAGGAGTTTCCCCGTCTTGGGGTCGCGCCTGACCAGCCGCCTGGGACAATCCGGGGAATCGACGAGGAACATGAAGGAGCCGTTGTCGCTGGTAATGATGAGCAGGGTGTTCTTCTCCAGGCCCGACCGGGCGAGGGTGTCCAGGATCCGCCCCACGGCGGCGTCGGTGTGCATCACGTGGTCCCCGTAATCCCCGAGCCCGGATTTCCCCTTGAACTCGGGAGTGGGGATCACCGGCTTGTGGGGGGAGGTCAAGGCGAAGTAGAGGAAGAAGGGCTTCCCGTCCCTCGATTCGGCCCGCTCTTCCAGGTAGGCCTCGGCCTTGCCCGCGAGGTGGTCCAGGGTCTCCATGGGCTTGAAGGACGGTCCCATGGGGCCCCGCCGCAGGTAGGCGGGAAACCTGGATCCCGGGAAGATCCTGTCGGGGACCTCGGTGAAACGGTCGTTTTCGATGTAGACGTAAGGAGGAAAATCCAGGGAAGCGGAAATCCCGTAGAAGTAGTCGAACCCCAGGGCGTTCGGGCCGTTTTCGATCCGGCCTTCGTAATCCACCTTCCCGCGTTTCCCTCCCTTCTTCCCTTTCCTGGGGAAGTCCATCCCCAGGTGCCACTTGCCGACGCACGCCGTGTGATAGCCCCTTTCCTCGAGGAGGCGGGCCACGGTCCACCGCTCCGGCTCGATCAAGTGGGGGGACCAGCCGTTCAGGACCCCTCGCTCGAGGGGTGATCTCCAGCAGTAGCGCCCGGTCACCACGCCGTAGCGGGTGGGCGTGCATACCGCCGACCCCGAGTGGGCGTCGGTGAACCGCATCCCTTCCCGGGCGAGCCGGTCCAGGTTGGGCGTGGGAATCTTGGAGGCAGGGTTGAAGGCCTTCACGTCCCCCCACCCCAGGTCGTCGGCCAGAAGAAAGAGGATGTTGGGCCGACCCCCGGCCGGCCCGGTCCCCTTTCCGGACACGGAGCATCCTGGGAGGACCCCGCCGAAAGCCAGGGCGCCGGCGGACAAGGCCGCTCCCCCCAGGAAACGCCTTCGGTCCAAGGGGCGGGAAGAGTTATTGGAAGCCATGGCCGGATCCTCGTTTTTCAGCCCTCTCCCCAGGCCCCCGCGCAACCCGCGGCGGGGACCACCAGTCCCTGGGAATCCTGGAATCCTACAAAAAAACCGGGCCTCCCCGGCCACACGGGGATTGATCAGGCCCCTCCGGGTGGTCTACTAAGGACTGGGCTATTCCTTGGCGGCTCTCCAGAAAGGAGGCGGGAACGTGTCCCACCAGCTCTGCCAGATGTGCCACAAGAACCCCGCAACGGTGCACGAATACATCGTGGCCGAAAAAAAGGAGAACCACCTCTGCGAGGAGTGCTACAGGAAGCTCCACCAGCAGGAGGTGACCCCCGTGATCCAACTGGAGATCCTCCAGAAACTCCTGTTTCCCGGGGCGGCCCAGGAAAAAGGAACCAAGAAGAAGAAGGAGCTGGTCTGTCCTTTCTGCGGGATGCGCCTCAGTGAGTTCAAGCGACTGGGCCGGTTCGGGTGCCCCGATTGCTACGGCGCCTTCGCCAAGGTCCTGGACCCCATCCTGGAGAGCATCCACGACGCCAGCAGGCACGTAGGGGCCGACCGCCCCAGGAAACAAGAAGAACTCACTACCCCCGGCACCTTCCGGATGAAGAAGGAAAAGCTCCAGAGGGCCCTCCAGGAGGCGGTCCAGAAAGAACACTACGAAGAAGCCGCCCGGATCCGGGACGAGATCAAGGGGCTGGAGGAAGAGGAGCAAGAAAAAGGGGAGACCGCCGGAGGGGAGGGAGAATCGTGATCCCGACCTTACTTGCCCAGGGCGAGGGGGAGTGGCTCCAGGGAGAGGGACCCGAATCGGACGTGGTGATGAGCACCCGGATCCGGCTGGCCCGGAACGTGCAGGGATACCGCTTCAGCACAAGGATCGAGATTGGAGAATCCCAGGAACTCCTGGGCTTTCTCCGGGAGAAGATCCTCTCCCTGCCGGACCGGAACTTTCTCTGGGCGGACCTGCGCGACCTGGGTCCCATCGAAAGGCAGATCCTGGTGGAACGCCACCTGATCAGCCGTGAACACGCCGCCGGGGACGGACCCCGGGGCGTGGCAGTGGAGCCCGGCGAAAAGCTGGGGATCATGGTCCTGGAGGAAGACCATCTCCGGCTCCAGGTGCTCATCTCGGGCCTGGACGTGGAGAAGGCCTGGCGAGAGATGTCCGCCTTGTCATCCGGCCTGGCCGAAAGGATCCCCTTTGCCTGGGACGAGAGATTCGGCTTTCTCACGGCCTGCCCCACCAATGTAGGCACGGGGCTTCGGGTCTCGGCCATGCTCCACCTGCCCGGACTTGTGATCTCCAGACAGATCGAGAAAGCCAACCAGACTGCCCAAAAAATCCACATGGCCGTGCGGGGCCTCTACGGCGAGGGCTCCCGCCCGGCGAGCGACCTCTTCCAGATCTCCAACCAGGTCACCCTGGGGCGGACCGAGGCGGACCTATGCGCCGAGTTCCAGGAAGTGGTGGAGAAGATCGTGGCTTGGGAGAGGGAGACGAGAAATCAGCTCCTGGCCGAGAGGAGGACCGAGCTGGAAGACCAGGCCTCCCGCTCCCTGGGAATCCTGGAGCGGGCCCGGACCATGACCTCCGAGGAAGCCCTCCAGCATCTCTCCCGGCTCCGGCTGGGCATCCACCTGGGCCTGGTGGAAAACCTTTCCCTGGCCAAACTCAATCGTATCTTCCTCTGGGTGCAACCTGGGCACATCCAGAAGGAGGCGGGAAAGGCCCTGGATCCCCAGGAAAGAGATATCTTGAGGGCCGAGAAATTGCGGGAATTGATGCCCTGAGCCGGGACGGAGGGGACCGCCTCCTGGCAATCCCCGGGTTCGGGGGTAAACCTGGGCTGGAACGGAAGACGAAAGTAGAAGAAGCCTTCCCCTGGTGGAATGGGCGGCCTCGCACGAATCTCCAAAATTCATAAGAGGAAAAAAGATATGTTCGATCGCTTTACGGACCGAGCGAAGAAGGTGATGACCCTGGCGCGCCAGGAGGCCACCAGGTTCAACCACGAATACATCGGCACCGAACACATCCTCCTGGGCCTGGTCCAGGAGGGGAGCGGCGTGGCCGCCACAGTTCTCCGGAACCTGGGCGTGGATCTGGACAAGATCCGCCAGGAGGTGGAGAACATGGTCAAACAAGGCCCGCCCACCACCACCATGGGCCAGCTCCCCTTCACCCCCAGGGCCAAGAAGGTGCTGGAACTCTCCATGGAGGAGGCATCCAGCCTGGGCCACAACTACGTGGGCACGGAGCACCTCCTTCTCGGCCTCATCCGGGAGAACGAGGGCATCGCCGCCCAGGTCTTGATGAACCTGGGCGTCAAGCTCGACAGCGTGCGGGAGGAAGTCCTGGAGTTCCTGGGCGCCGACCCCTCCTCCGACGAGGACGAGGGCGGCCCTCTTGGCGGCACGGAAAACTCCGGCCGGGGCGGCAAGTCCAAGACCCCCGCCCTGGACTCCTTCGGCCGGGACCTGACCGAACTGGCCCGCGAGGGAAAGCTGGACCCCGTGATCGGGCGCCACGCCGAAATCGAGCGGGTGATCCAGATCCTCTCCCGGCGCACCAAGAACAACCCGGTCCTTCTCGGCGAGGCCGGCGTGGGCAAAACGGCCATCGTTGAAGGCCTGGCCCAGAGCATCGTCAAGGGAGACGTGCCCGACACCCTCCGCCACAAGAGGATCGTGGTCCTCGACCTTGCCATGATGGTGGCCGGAACCAAGTATCGCGGCCAGTTCGAGGAGCGCATCAAGGCTGTCATGACGGAGGTCCGCAAATCCAAGGACGTAATCCTCTTCATCGACGAGCTGCATACCTTGGTGGGGGCCGGCGGCGCCGAGGGCGCCATCGACGCCAGCAACGTGCTCAAGCCCGCTCTCTCCCGGGGCGAGGTGCAGTGCATCGGGGCCACCACCATGGACGAATACCGCAAGTACATCGAAAAGGACGGCGCCCTGGAGCGGCGTTTCCAGACGGTCATGGTGGAACCACCCTCCCGCCAAGAAGCGGTGGAGATCCTCCAAGGGCTCAGGGACAAGTACGAGGCCCACCACAGAGTGCGTTACACCGACGAAGCTCTCGAGGCGGCCGTGGACCTCTCCATGCGCTACATCAACGGCCGGTTCCTTCCGGACAAGGCCATCGACGTCATGGACGAGGCCGGGGCGCGGGTGCGCCTCCAGAACATGACCCCCCCGCCCGACCTGAAGGAGATGGACGAGGAGGTGGCCCGCCTGGAGAAGGAAAAGGAAGAGGCCGTGGCCAACCAGGACTTCGAGCGCGCCGCGGCCCTGCGCGACCAGGCCCACCAGCTTCGTATGAAGAAAGAGGCCATCCAGAAGGAGTGGCGCGAGAAGGAAGCCCAGAAGGAGATGGGCGGCGAGGTGGACGTGGAAGTCATCTCCGAGACGGTTTCCAAGATGACCGGAATCCCGCTTACCCGGATCAGCAAAGGCGAGGCCGAGAGGCTCCTCTCCATGGAGGAAGAACTCCGCAAGGAGGTGGTCCACCAGGACCGGGCCATCCACGCCATCGCCCGGGCGGTCCGCCGGTCCCGATCGGGCCTCAAGGACCCCAGGCGTCCCATGGGCTCCTTCATCTTCCTGGGCCCCTCGGGGGTGGGGAAGACCCACCTCAGCAAGTGCCTGGCCAAGTTCATGTTCGGCGACGAGGACGCGATCATCCAGATCGACATGTCCGAATACATGGAGAAGCACAACGCCTCCCGGCTCGTCGGCGCGCCTCCGGGCTACGTGGGTTACGAGGAGGGCGGCCAGCTCACGGAGAAGATCCGCCGCAGGCCCTACGCTGTGGTGCTCCTGGACGAAATCGAGAAGGCCCACTCCGATGTCTTCAACATGCTCCTCCAGATCATGGAGGAAGGCCGCCTCACCGACTCTTTCGGGAGGCACATCGACTTCAAGAACGTGATCCTCATCATGACCTCCAACGTGGGGGCCAACCTCATCCGCTCCAGCGGAGGCCTGGGCTTCGTCCAGAAGACGGAGGAGCAAACCTACGAAAAGATGAAGGAGATGCTCATGTCGGAGGTGGAGCGCCACTTCCGGCCGGAGTTCCTCAACCGGGTGGACGAAATCATCGTCTTCAACAGCCTCACCAAGGAAGACCTGAGCAAGATCATCCATATCGAGATGAGGAAGGTGAGGGAGAGGCTCGCCGAGAGGGGCGTGGAGATGGTCCTCACCGACGAGGCCGTGGAACTCCTCATCGAGCGCGGGCACCACATGGAATACGGCGCGCGGCCGCTGAGGCGGGCCATCGAGCGGAACATCGAAGACCCCCTGGCCGAGGAGATTCTCAAGGGGACCTTCAAGGAAGGCGAGGTCATCGAGGCCTACGTGGAGAACGGAACCATCAAGTTCCGGAAGGCCGAAAAGAAGGATCCCGTGGAAACGGGATCCAAGGACTCCTGACCCAGCGGAGCAGGTTCGGCCGATGGAAAGGGGGCGCCTCCAAAGGGGCGCCCCCTTTCCGCTTCAATCCCCGAGCAGAAAGTTCCCGGCCCAGGGCAACCGCGCACGGATGAAGCGCGCCATCCAAAGGGGGCCCCACACACCCACCAGGAAATCCAGGACGATCACGGCCGCCGTTCCGCGGAGCGCCCCCAGGCCGTGCCAGTAGAAAAAGTTCAGGGCCTGGAGAAAGAACCAGTGGGCCAGGTAGATGGTGAAAGCGTTCTTGCCGGCCGACCTGATCCAGGAGGCCTTGAACCCTCTCCTCCGGCCCCAGTCCAGGAGGAAGAAGACCGCCAGGATGGAGAAGGGAAAACTGAAAACTTTCCAGTGGGAATAGCCGAACAGCATGGCCCTCATGACCCCTCCCCCTCTCATGCGGTTTACGAGAAAGGCCGTCTCGCCCACCATGAGGACCCCAAAGAAGGCCAGGAGGGCCCCGGCCAAGGGGAGCTTGAACCGGCCGAGGACGGCCTTGAGGCGGTCCGGGTAAAGGCCCGCCCAGATTCCCAGGACCACGTAGAAGGCCAGGGAAGGAAAAAAGCAGAGGGAGTATCCGGCCTCTCCCCTGGAGAGGGCCTGGTGATAGTTCCAACCCGTGACGGTGAATTGAAGGAAGGCGGCCGCCGCCAGGGTGGAGGCGGGACGCCTGCGGACGAGGGCCACGATCCAGGGGGCCAGGACGTAATACTGCAGGAGCAGAATGATGAACCAGAAGGGGGGGACGGCGTCGCCTTCGAGAAGGAGGTGCAGGAAGTGAAGGACTCCCCAGCCGGCGCCTTTCTTCCAGGAGAGCCCCCACGCCAGGAAAGACCAGAAAAGGTAGGGAAGAAGGAGTTTCTTCACCCGCCCCCATACGGCCTTCCCCCCGTGGGTGGACACGGCCAGATAATGGCCCGAAAGGAAGAGAAAGAGGGGAACGGCGAAGGAACTCCATTCGTGGAGGAAGCTCCAAAAGGGCGTGGGAAGAAAGAAAATCCCCAGCCAGGGTTTCTCTCCCTGGAATCCCCCTCCAAGTTGGAAAGCCTGTCCCTGGTAAGAGATGATGGCGTGGGTCAGTACCACGGCCAGGATGGCCGTCCCCCGCAACAAGGGAAAGACCTTCCAGAGAGGAAGGATCTTCCTGGGCGTTCCGGCGCCGGGGCCTTTCTCCTTCATTTGTGCCAAGGGCTCCCCTCCGCCAAAGGGTTCGAAGCGTGGCTCCACCTTTCCTGGATCGGGTCCCGCTCTCCTCTCCCTGAACCCCCTCCCCTCAACTCTTTCCGATCGGGTAGACCCCGACCCGGCGCACCGTCTCGTAGAGGGCCAGGACGTTCTCCACGGGAGAGCCGGGTTGGACGTTGTGGATGGTGTTGAAGACGAATCCCCCCCCGGGGCCGAAGATCCGGACGCGCTCTTCCACCTCCCTCTTCACATCTTCGGGAGTTCCGAAAGGCAGGGTCTTCTGGGTGTCCACCCCTCCCCCCCAGAAGACGATCGCCTCGCCGAACTCCGCCTTCAATTCCCGGGGATCCATGCCCCGGGCCGAACACTGGACCGGGTTGAGAATGTCGAAGCCGGCCTCGATGAAATGCGGGATCAAGGGCCTCACCCCTCCGCAGGAGTGGATGAAAGTCTTCCACGTGGTGTGGTGGTGGACCCAGTCGTTGAGCCTCTTGTGGAAGGGCTGGAAGAGTTCCTTGTAGGTCTCCACCGAAAGGAAAGGGCCCCGCTGGGTCCCGAAGTCCGTGCCCGTGAGCATCACGGCCGTCACCTTGTCCCCAACCGCCTCGTGGAGCCTCTCCAGGTTCTTCAGGGCGATCTCGCACTGGCGCGTAAAGAGTTCCTCGAGGAACTCGGGCCGGGCCTTGATGCTCATATACCATTCGGCGATATCCCGGATCCCCTTGGGGTGTTTGAGCCAGGGAGCGGGCACCAGCGCGATGTCCCCGAAACCCGTTCCCGGCGCCACGAGCAGGATCGCCTTGTCCGTCTCCTCGTGGATCCTGTTCACCTCGCTGCGGAAATGCTCCAGCTCCGACTCCTCCAGCGGGCCGAATTCCTCCAGGTTGTCCTCCACCGAGAGGGTCTCCTCGTCGATGGGAGGCTGGCGGACGATGGCATCGAAATAGACCCCTCCTTTGGGCATCCTCCCGCTGGGGGGGGCGGACTTGTCGCCCTCGGGATACTGGAGCAGGTCCCCGTCCGGTTCCGGTTCGGTGTTGAAGCCTTCCGGGACCAGGACAGGGGTCCCCTGGAAGGTGGTCCAGGGTTTCCAGCCCTCGTTGCGGAAACCGAACATGGTCCTGGTGGAGCGGACCCCCACTACGTCGGCCCCCAGGGCGTCCAGCAGGTCCAGGTCCGTCACGCCCAGCATCTGGTAGGGGTCCCAGACCTTCACGGGCGTTCCCGGCGGGTCGAGTTTCAATGCCTGCCGGAGGGCGTAGACCACATTGACGTGCATCCCCGTGACGGGAGTGGCCCCAAGATCGAGGGGAAGCCTGTCGGGCTCCTTGTGGGCCAGGGCAACCTCCACCCTCTCGCGGGAAGTCAACATGATCGAAACCTCCTGGATGGAAACCGGATCCAGAAGAGAATCCGGTCCTGGAAAAAGAATTGCAAGGATTCCCTTGTCCCCCGCCCCCGTGGAGAAGGAGACTGGCCGAAAAGGCCGGCCTCGTTCCGGCGGGGGCTTCACAAAATCCCAAACTTGGGGAAGATCATGATTTTTTTGGGGATTTTCGAGAGTCCGGGACTTTTGTCGCGTCTGTCCACCAGGACCCTTTTCAAGTAGTGCGCCGGGCCCCAGCCGGCGCCGAGCCCGGCTGAAGCCTGACAGTGGGACCCTCTCCACGCCTCTTCGACCCACAGATTCCGCGGAGGTGGCTTTCTCCCAAAGTTCTTCTCCTTCTCCTTTCATCCGATCAAACTCGGCGGCCTTATGAGCGTGAACCTCGGAATCGAAACGGAGATCCTGGCCCGGCCCCGGCCCACGGGGGTGGAGAGGGCCCTGCGCCTCTGGCTGGAAGGCCTGGCCGCCCTCCCCGGGGTGGAAGTGACGGCCTTCTCCCGGAAACCCGTCCCGGGCCTTCCCGAAGGGATCCGGTCCCGCCCGGCTCCTTCACGCCTTCCCCTCTTTCTCTGGAGGGAATGGGCCCTTCCCCGGGCCCTGTCGGAAGAAGAAATCGATGTCTTCCTCTCCCCCGTCACGGCCTTTCCTCTTCGCTCCCCCGTGCCCGCCGTCGCCACGATCCACGAAATCCCCTGGCTCGAACAAGCCGCGCCGCGTCCCTCGCGCCGCGAGAGGGCCCGGGTGCTTCTCGCCCTGAAGAGGGCGGACCTGGTCCTGGCCGTCTCGGAAGCCACGGCGGCCCGGTGCCGGGCCCTGGCCGGGAAGGCCGGCTTCGAACCCAGGCCCATCCGTGTGGTTCCTCACGGGTCCCGGCCTCCCGGTTTTCCCGGTCCGGTTCCGCCCACGGCCTCCCGCAAACCCCTGGTCCTGGGGATCTCCGCCGCCAGGCCGAGGAAGAATCTCCCCGCCTGGATCCAAGCCTTCGCCCTGGCGGCCGGGGAGATTCCGGAAGCCCGGTTCATCCTGGTCGGCCCGGAAGGAAAAGAAAGAGAAAGGCTCGAGCGCATTGCCCGCGAATCCGGAGCCACGGGAAAGGTCTTCCTCCCCGGTTACCTGCCCGATTCCGACGTTTGGGATCTCCTCTCCCGGGCGGCGGTCCTCCTCCACGCTCCCCTCTCCGAGGGATTCGGGTTTCCACCCCTGGAGGCCCTCTCCCTGGGGTGCCTGCCGGTCTTGAGCCGGCGGGGCGCCCTTCCCGAGATCTGTGGCGAGGCCGCCCTCTACGCCGAAGAACCCCTCACGGCGGGGAGCATCGCCCGCGTCCTGGTCCGGGCCCTCCGCGATCCGGGGCTCAGGGAAAAACACCTCTCCCAGGCCCCCCAGGTTCTCTCCCGCAGGGATCCCGCCAGGGCGGCCCGGTCCCTCCTCCAGGCCTGCAGAGACGCCGCCGCCCCTCTTTCCAAATGAAGGGGAGAGAACCTTCAAATCCGAAACCAGGGGCAGATAGAGGGAAAAGAGCCCCCGGGGTCGAATACTTCCGGAATTTTTTCTATGATCCGGGTTCCGGCGGGATTCTCATTCATGAAAAATAGTTTTTTTCGCCGGCCCTGCCGGCCGGAAACGGACGAGAGGGAATCCCCCGGCCGGGAACCACAACTGGAGGGAAATAGCTGTGGCTTTTTTTGCGGGAATGCCGGGTTACCTGGAGTTGTTCATCCTCCTTTTCGTCGTTTTCATCCTCGCTCTTTGGATCTGGGCCCTCGTCGACTGTCTTACGAAGGAACCATCCGAGGGCAACGACAAGATCGCCTGGCTTTTGGTCATCCTTCTCCTGAGCTGGGTCGGAGGCCTCCTCTACCTCCTGGTCCGCAGGCCCAGGAGAATTCGGGAATACGGCCGTTGAAGGCGGCCTGGCGGGATGGATCCCAGGCTTCGGGCCTTCGGGAGCTGGACGCCGCGGCCTCACGGCCTTGCCCCCCCCGGGCCTTCCCGGTAGAATTCCAACTTTCAAGGCACTCCCCTCCCCCGGGAAAAACGGATTTCACTCCGCGGGCCCGTCCGGCGGGGGATACGCTCAAGAGGAGATTTGTTTCGAGACCCAGGCCGGGAGGGAAGACGAAATCGGATTTTTCCATGGAGCGCCGGGTTGCCTGGAGATACTTATCATCATTATCATCGTCCTTGTCCTGTTTTTCTTCTTCGTTCTGTAGCCCAGGTTTTTCGGGCGCGTGCACGGCCCGCGTCTCCGAACCTCCGCGACGAACTTGAATAAATCAGGCTGGCTGAAAAAGGGGGCCGGTAATGGAATGCGCCGCCATGGGTTTCCTTGCGGTTATCGTCATAGGGACCTTCATCATCTGGATCCTGGCCCTCATCGATTGCGTGACCCACGAATTCCCCCACGAAAACGACAAAATCGTCTGGGTGTTGATCCTCGTCTTCCTGGGATTCATTGGAGCGATTCTCTACTACATTGTAAAACCCACCCGCAGGACCCGCGGACGCAGGGGACGCTCGACCCTCCGCTCGAGAAGATTGCGAAGGAACTCCCTCCGGGCCCGGGAAGGAGAGAACCCTCCCTCCTCCGGAGGAGAGGTCCACCGCCCTGAAAGCTGACCCCCGCCTCCCCGGCCAAGGCCCGTGCTTTCCCGGGAATCTTCCCCCATCATGACTCCATGAGGATCGGCCTGGCGGGATGGATCCTGGGCTTCGGGCCCTCGGGTGTGGGACGCCGCCTGGAGGCCCTGGCCGAGGCGGGGGTCCTGGGGGGCGCAAAGATCCTTCTCTTCACCCCGCCCGGCGGACCTTCCTTTCCCTCTTCACCAGGGGTGGAAAGGGTGCCTGTCCCGATCCCCCATACCCCCACATGGAAGCGCTCCTTCCTCGAGGCCCGTCTTCTTCCCTCCCTGGTCCGCCGCCACGGCCTGGACCTCCTTCACCTGCCCACGGCCTCCAGGACTTCACCCCCTGGGCCCGGCCGGGCCCAGGG
>Ga0256831_1001209_pt1 | contig 13657 bp, 12 predicted proteins | sample 132544metaG_FD_189087 | JGI IMG/M metagenome (GOLD analysis project Ga0256831, IMG submission 189087) | Hydrothermal vent microbial communities from Lau Basin, Pacific Ocean - 132-544 | ecosystem: Environmental > Aquatic > Marine > Hydrothermal vents | place: Pacific Ocean: Lau Basin | collected...
CTTTGAAAGTCCCTATTTAAGGGATGGTGCGGATGAGAAGACTCGAACTTCCACGCCGTGAAGCACCAGATCCTAAGTCTGGCGTGTCTACCAATTTCACCACATCCGCACAACAATGATAAGACTAAAATCTCGACTTTAAGTCGAAGCTTTAGTGACTGAAAACCTGATGAACTTTGTTCATTAGATTTGAGACAGTTAAATGGTACGCCCTGCACGATTCGAACGTGCGACCTACGCCTTAGAAGGGCGTTGCTCTATCCAGCTGAGCTAAGAGCGCATCTATCTCGGTTTAAGGTGGTGCGCCCGACAGGAGTCGAACCTACAACCTACGGATCCGAAGTCCGTTGCTCTATCCAATTGAGCTACGAGCGCAATACTCGCCAAAGACAATGGGGTGAATGATGGGATTCGAACCCACGGCCCTCGGAACCACAACCCGATGCTCTAACCAACTGAGCTACACTCACCAGATTTATCAAAAAATGGTCGGGGCGAAAGGATTCGAACCTTCGACCCCCTGGTCCCAAACCAGGTGCGCTAACCAGACTGCGCTACGCCCCGAATAAAATACAATAATAAACCGTATTTTAAGGGTGAAATTCTACACAAATTTTACTTATTTGTCAAGGAAATATCAATTTTTCAACAATATTTCTTGAACAACTTTTGGAAGCAGTTCGTATTCAAGTTTATGAATCTCCATTTCATATTGCTCTAAAGACATATTCTTTTGTTTTTCAAAACACTTTTGCGCTATTATAGCGCCTCCATCTAACTCTTCATTTACATAATGAACTGTTATACCGCCAATTTTCATTTCAGAGACATAACTATCTTCAATAGCATGCCCTCCTTTAAAGAGTGGTAAGAGTGATGGATGTAGATTAATAGCATCTATGTTTTTTGTAAAAATAGGTGTCAAAAATCTCATAAACCCTGCTAAAACAGTTAGTTGTGCCCCACTTTTTTTAATCTCATCTACCAATTTAGCATCAAACTCTTCTCTGCTCTTAAAATTTTTATGGTTTATTACCGAAGGTTCTATATTGTATTTTCTAGATTTATCAATACCTTCAGCATCTGGGTTATTACATATTGTTTTTACAACTTCAATCTTGAAATCTCCAAACTCTCTTTTGTGAAGTTTTTTGAGTAAATTTTCCAAATTTGTACCGCTACCACTAAAAAGTATAGCTATCTTTTTTATAAGCACTTTATCTCCTTGCAAATATCCATAGGATTCAGGGCATAGTTATTGTATTTTACTCTGTTTGATGCAATACTATGAGCCAATACCGCAGTAATAGTAGCATCTTTACCACTATACCCCTGAGCCAAGAGAGAGCCTATCATCCCACTTAGCACATCGCCACTTCCGCCTTTTGAGAGGATATTTGTACCCTCCGTGCTTATATATATTTGCTTTTTGTTTGCTATGATAGTATTTGCACCCTTTAAAGCCAGTGTGACATCAGGAAAGTGATCCATAAAAATTCTGACATATTTAAATCTATTGAGTTGTATATCTTTTGCTTCTGCTTTTGCCAAACCACATATGCCAAGTAAAGATGCAAACTCTTTTGGGTGGGGTGTCAATACTACATCTTTTCTCTCTTTTAGCAATCTAGGTAAATTTGTATCATAAAAAATATCAGCATCTATGACTAGAGGATAATTACCTGCACTCAAAATCTCAAAATCCACTCTCACATCTCCAAGCCCCATGCCAATAACTACTGATGTAGTGTTTTTTGGAATACTCTTTGAGTACATGAGATACGGAGGAACAAAAAAAGAGTCTCTAGTCTTGATTGTAACCAATCCAGAGCCAAAGTTTAGTGCAGAAGTTCCTGCCAAAACAGCAGCACCGCTCTTATCTCCTGCAACTATACATGTGTGCCCAAAAGAGCCTTTGTTTGTATTTTTTTTATCTCTAAAGGGCAAATTCATATCCTCTTTTTCAAGAAGATAAATATCGCTCTCTTCTTCATATATATCTCTGGATACTCCAAGGTTTGCAACCTCTATATCTCCTATAAAATCTTTTGCAAAATCCTCAAACATGGAGAGTTTAAATGCGCCCATACTTATACTGATATCCGCCCTAAACACCTCGTCTGAAATAAAACTATTGCCAATACCACTCGGGATATCGCAGGAGATCTTTATAGCTTCTTGAGCATTTATATATTTTATTATTTTACACGATTTCTCATCTAATTTTTTACTCAATCCTGACCCAAACAGAGCATCAATATATACCTGTGCCCCTCCTACCAAATCATCAATTTGACCACCAACCAACTCATATCTTTTTAGTTGTAATCTTGCCATTTTAGATTTTGCGCCATAGGGCAGAACTATACTCACCTTATACTCTTTATGTAAAATCCTAGCACAAGCTATCCCGTCTCCTCCGTTATTTCCCGGCCCACACAAAAATACGATTGCGCTTCTTTTTTTTACTCTTTTTCTAATACTTTGAGCCAAGTACTCTGCGGCATGCTCCATCAATATATCTTCACTCAGTGCAAACTTTTCATAACACTTTTGATCTAAACTCTGTACCTCTTCAAATATTTTTTGCATTATCTTTTCCTATAGTTTAAAGCTTCAAGCAAGTGTTTTTTCTCTATATTTTGCTTCTCTTCCATATCCGCTATAGTCCTTGAAATTTTAAGCACCTTGCTTACGCTTCGTTGATTTAATCCATACCTATTGATAGCAATATCAAGAATACCTTGTGCCTCATCATCCAATATACAATACCTACTTATATCTTGTTCGCTTAGATTTGCGTTTAGCTCCGTTTGCCCTCTTTTTTTCTGAAAAACAAAAGTCTTAAGGACAATCTTAAACATATCCTTAGAGCTAGCGGTTTCTGTTTTAGAAAAATCCTCATCTACGAGTATGTATAGATCTATCCTATCTAAAATAGGATCTGAAATTCTAGACTTATATCTTGCAACTTCTAAATCTGAACATCTGCACTCTCTGACTTTGCTAAAAAGATTGCCACAGGGACAAGGGTTTTGGGCTGCCGCAAACAAAAATTTTGTATCATACTCTATCTTTGTATTTACCCTAGAGATCAACACTTTATGGTTCTCCAAAGGCTCTCTAAGGCTCTCTAAAATCTGCTTTGAAAAGTGAGGAAGCTCATCAAAAAAAAGTATGCCATTGTGTGCTAGAGCAGCTTCTCCTGCCATAGCTCTTGAACTTCCACCACCAAATATACTTGGTTTGCTACTGCTGTGGTGTGGTGCTCTAAATGCTCTTTTTGCACTAAGATTTTCATCTTCTTGATTTATAGATTTATATGCTTGAGACTCTAAAACCTCTTCTATCCTGACAGGCGGAAGTATATATCTAAGCCTTTTTATACTCATGCTCTTGCCACAACCCGGACTTCCCTCAAGCAGAATATTGTGCATACCGGCCGCACTGATACACATAGCTCTTTTTAAAAACTTGTGTCCTTTTACATCCTTAAAATCGAGAGGAAAATCAGTATCATAAAAGTACTCTTTTCCATCAATATTGATTTTCTCATCAAAAAACTCTTTTACTTGGATATGTTTATATGGCAACTCATATCTCTTCTCTTTAAAAAACTCTATAGCTTCGCTCAAAGTAGATACACCGTATATCTTTATGCCTTTTATTTGTGAAGCTTTTTCAACCATCTCTTGTGGCAATATAACACTTATATTTTTGCATACTCTAGCAAGTGATAAAAGTATAGGAAATATAGCTGAAGTTGCTTTTACTCTGCCATCAAGCCCCAGCTCTCCAAATATAAAGAATCCTCTACATGTAAAGCTAGTTTTCTGAAATGCTATCAACAGAGCTATAACCAAATCAAAATGTCCACCCTCTTTTTTTATATCACTTGGTGAGAGGCTTATAGTAATCTTTTGTGAAGGAAACTTAAATCCGATAGAAAGCAGTGCTGATTTTATCCTGTCTTTTGACTCTTGTATGCTTTGATTTGCCATACCGACTATAGAGAAACCGGGTAATGCTCTTATAAAAGTTGATTCTACGGTAATTTTTTTTGCTATATTAAAGTCTAGTGTGGCACAAAATGCTTCTTTAACTTTTTTATTAGGCACTATTATTTGCCTGCTTTGAGTCTCTTTTTCCACTCTTTTTCAAATTTTTTTCGTTTTAAGTATGAGAGTTTTTCTATAAACAGATGTCCTTTTAAGTGATCTATCTCGTGTTGCATAGCTATAGCCAACAAGCCCTCCAGGTCTCTCACTATTTTTTTACCAAATCTATCGAAATATTCAACATTTATCTGTTTGGCTCTTTTTATGTCATCATAGTAACCCGGAACACTCAAGCAACCCTCTTGATATACTTCGCTGCCTTCTGAGTGGTTTATTTTGGGATTTATCACCTCAAGCAGATCTTCTTTGCTCTGTTTACCCTCTTCATCTGCTAGATTAATGAGTAAAATATTTTTATCTATACCGATCTGTATAGCAGCTAATCCTATCCCTTCTTTTGCGATCATGGTTTCATACATATCATCTAAAAGAGAGTGTAGTTCTGCATCAAATTTTACAACATCTTTGGATACTTTTCTAAGCCTATTATCTGGATATACAACTATATCTCTAATCATTTCTCAATCAGTCCTCCCATCAAATTCCCCTACAAGATAAAGATCTCCATCCTTTCCTGTTTTAGGTAGTACATCTAGAGCAGCTACAACAATCTCTTCTGTGTTGTGTTTTGCATCTATTGGCATTATTCCAAGCTCAATATCCATCTCCACTTCCATCTCTCCAATAAAAAAACTTGTTCCATAGATAAGTTCTGCTATTCTATCAGAGGCTTTTTTTGCACTATCTAGATCGGTATGTCTCATTAAAACTGCAAAGATACCGCCACCATAATGAGCAACCGTATCACTCCTTCTTGATGTTTTCATCAATAGTTTAGCTATATTTCTTCTTAGCGCTTCTCTCTCTTTTACTGTGACCATCCTATCTAGAACCCTATCTTTTATTTTAATTAGAACAATTGAACTTTTATGGCCATATAGCTTTATGGCATCTAACTCTTTTTCTAGAGTATATAAAAAATATTTTTTATTATATACAGAATATTTTGAGTCAAATATAGCTTTATCCTCAACATTTTTTAGTATATCAACAGTTTTTGAGTAGTGTTCTTTTAAGGTATTCATCTGTCTTTGAGTTAAAAGTGTTAATTTTTCTATATCATCATTTAGCTTTCCAAGAGTATTGTCTATAGAGAGTTGGCTAGAGTTAGATTTGAGTTCATCACTTCTCTTTTTAAAAATCTTTTTCATTATATTTAGATTTTTATAGATTGTCGATACAACCTTCACTATCTCCTTTACTTGCATAAAGCCCTCTTTGATCTCTTTCTCAAGTTTGGCTCTATATTCATCAGCATCTATTTGATCATCATCGAGATACTCTTTAATTCTTTTTTTAAATTTTATTGGTTTGCTTTCAAGAAGTTTTTCAAAATATACTTGAAAATTACTAGGCGTTGAGGGAACACCCTCATTTGCCATAGACTTTAGTACCTGTGAAGAAAATTTTTCCAACTCTTCATTAGAGTTTTGAATGGTATTTGTATTTGCACTAGACCCTTGCTTCTTCTTGGATTCAGATCCACCTTTTAATTTGTCTTTGCTTAGACGAACCATTCAAAACCCCCTAATCTTACTTAAAGCTTTTTTCCAAAACTTTATCTATCAACCCATACTCGACCGACTCTTTTGCACTCATAAAAAAGTCTCTTTCTGTATCTTTAGCTATTTTTTGAACTTTTTGGTTACAATTTTTAGCCAATATACCATTTAACACCTCTTTTAGGCGTAAAATCTCTTTTGCTTGTATCTCTATATCTGTTGCTTGACCTTGTGCACCACCCAATGGCTGATGTATCATAATTCTAGAGTTTGGCAAAGCATATCTCTTACCTTTTGTACCGCAACTCAGGAGAAATGCTCCCATTGAAGCAGCCTGACCTATACATATAGTACTAATATCCGGTCTTATATAGTTCATAGTATCATATATACTAAATCCACTTGTTATGACACCTCCGGGAGAATTTATATATAGATATATATCTTTTTCAGGATCTTCTGCTTCTAAAAATAGAAGTTGCGCCACGATTGATGATGCAACAGCATCATTAATTTCCCCGCTTAGCATGATAATTCTATCTTTTAATAACCTTGAATATATATCATAACTTCTTTCACCTCTGCCTGTTTTTTCTACTACTACTGGAACATAACTCATTACTTTTCTTCAGCTTCTTTTTCTTCTATTTCATCTTTTGTGAAAATTTTAGTAAAAAGCCTGTCTTCAACTATCGACATCTTGACGGCAGGAAGCACACCTTGTTTTTCATAATATTCATAATACTGCTTTGGATCTTGACCTTGTTGCATAGCCTCAAAATAGATCATTTGCATCACTTCTTGATCATCAACTTTTATCTCTTCAGCCTTTGCTAATTCATCCACCAAGAAAGTTAATTTTACACTGCTCTTAGCTTCATCAGCAAACTCTGCCCTCTTCTCCTCTATTTTCTCAGGATTTTGGGAATACTCTTTTATTTCATCTTCGCTCATTTTTGAAAATATATTTCTAACCTGCAAATCAATTTCCTGATCTACAATACTTTGAGGAATGGCAAATTCAATCTCCTTTAGTAGTGCATCAACATATTTTGGTTTTACCTCTTCGGTAAATAATTTTGATAATTTTTCATTTTTTAGCTGTTTTTTGACTTCTGTTTCTAGCTTCTCTACTGTCGGCTCTTCAACGCCTGGAAGTAGTTTTTTCAAAGCATCTGCATCAGGAGTCGTGTCTATATCTTTTGCTTGTATCTCATGTAGTGTTACCTTAAATAGAGCATCTTTTCCGGCTAAGTCTTTACTATTGTAATCTTCGGGAAAGACAACCTTAATATCTCTGTTTTCACCCGCCTTAAGACCAATCAAGCCTGCTTCAAAACCAGGGATAAAAGAACCACTACCAATTTCAAGCTGATACTCTTGTGCCTTACCGCCCTCAAAAGGAACACCGTCTATAAACCCTTCAAAATCTATCAGAGCAAAATCACCATCTTCAAGTCCTCTATTCTCCTCTATTTTTTTCAAAGGAGCAACAGCTTTTAGCATTTGGGCAACTCTTTCGTCAACATCTTTTTTCATGATTCTTGGCATCTTGTACTCAGGAACTAAATCTTTATATCCATCTATATTTATAGTTGGTCTAAAAGATACTTTAATCTCTACATCTATGCCATCATCACTTTTATCAAATTTTGATATGGTAGGCTCTCCTACCATCATATCTGCCGTTGCATCCAACTCTTTTAGTGAAAGCTCAAAAAGCTCTTTCAAAGCCTCTTGTTCTGCATCTTGTTTTATCTGCTCACCATGTCTAGCTTTAACTACATGTACAGGAACTTTTCCTTTTCTAAAACCATCAACCTGCATATTTTTAGCAGCCTCTGCCGCGATTTTATCCTCTTTTTTTTCTAGCATTTCTGCAGGTATCTTTGCATCTACAACTGCATTTGCATCATCAACTTTTTTAGCATTAATCTGCATACATCTTCCTTTTTCTAATAAAAAATTTTCTTAATATATCTAAATTTTGCTTTATAATCCATTTAACTCCTTTTACTTTAACAATCAAAAAGCAAAAAAGAGATATAATTACAGTTATTACTATCATGTTATTAGGGCTAACCCTAATAACATGATAGTAATAATTTATATGAGGATTTTTTATGCAAAAAGAAGTGGAATTTGAAAATCTTGTCAAAAGAATGCTTGAGCTATTAGGAGAAGATGTAAACCGAGAAGGGCTCTTAAAAACACCTAAAAGAGTAGCTAAAGCATTTGAGTTTATGACGCAGGGCTATCATCAAGATCCTAAAAAAGTTTTGAATGAAGCTCTTTTTCAAAGTGACAATAGTCAAATGGTACTAATTAAAGATATAGAATTTTATTCCATGTGCGAACATCATCTTCTTCCTATCATAGGAAGAGCACATGTAGCATATATCCCAAACGGCAGGGTTGTTGGACTTTCTAAAATACCCAGAATGGTAGATATGTTTGCTAGACGACTTCAGATACAAGAACAACTAACAGAACAGATAGCTCAAGTTATAAATGAAGTTATATCCCCAAAAGGAGTTGGCGTAGTTATACAGGCAAGACATATGTGCATGGAGATGAGAGGGGTCGAAAAGACTCACTCAAACACTACAACCTCATCGCTAAAAGGACTCTTTCTCAAGTCAGACACTAGAAAAGAGTTTTTTGATATTATTAACGCCCCTCAAGCGGCAAGATTTTAATGCCTATAAACAGACTTAGACAACAGTTGTCCAAAGAGAGGTTATCTCCTCTGTTTGGAACTATAAAAAAGATTAGCTCAAATAAAATAGAAGCAATTGGATTAAATCCTAGCATTGGTGATATAGTTAAGATCAACTCAAATACCGCTGACAAAAGTGAACTAGGCATGGTAACAGAGATAAACCAAAACTCCTTTTTTATCTCCCCTTTTGGTTTCGTAGAGGGTTTTAAAATTGGAGATAAAATTTTTATAAATGATCAAGGCATGATGATTCCTGTCGGAGAAAATCTACTAGGAAGAGTAGTTGATCCATTTATGAGACCAAAAGATGGAAAAGAAGAGATAGTTGCAGATGTCTGTACACCTATCATGAAACCACCTCTTGATGCTATGAAAAGAGGTTTAATAGATGAGCCTTTTTCTGTTGGTGTTAAAACTATAGATGGTCTTCTTACATGTGGAAAAGGTCAAAAGCTAGGTATATTCGCAGGCAGTGGTGTTGGAAAATCAACACTAATGGGAATGATTGTCAAAGGCTCTAACGCAAAGATTAAGATTATAGCTTTGATTGGTGAAAGAGGAAGAGAAGTTCCTGAATTTATACAAAAAAATTTAAGTGGAGACCTTAACAATACTGTTATAATAGTCGCTACTAGTGATGATTCGCCCCTGATGAGAAAATATGGTGCTTTTTGCGCCATGAGTGTGGCTGAGTATTTTAAAAGTAAAGGGGAAGATGTGCTTTTTATGATGGATTCTATCACTAGATTTGCTATGGCTCAAAGAGAGATAGGACTAGCTCTTGGAGAACCGCCAACATCAAAAGGATATCCACCCTCGGTTCTTACTCTTTTGCCTCAACTCATGGAAAGAGCAGGTAAAGAAGAGGGCAAAGGCTCAATCACAGCATTTTTTACAGTTTTGGTTGAAGGTGATGATTTAAGTGACCCAATAGCAGACCAATCAAGAAGCATATTGGATGGTCACATTGTCTTAAGCAGAGAGATGACTGATTTTGGCATATATCCACCAATAAGCATTCAGAATAGTGCTTCTAGAGTCATGGGAGATGTTATTGACAATGAACATAAAAAACTAGCAACCAAGTTTAAAAGGCTCCATTCGCTTCTAAAAGAGAATGAGATATTGATAAGAATTGGAGCATATGAGAAAGGCAATGACAAAGAACTTGATACGGCAATTTTAAAAAAAGATGAGATGAATGATTTTTTACAACAAACACCTGACGAAATAATTACATATGACTCTACAAAAAAGAGATTAAATGAAATATTAGGAACAATATAAAAATTTTAATCAAATTTTAATGTTTAAAATAATAATATGCGCGAATAGAAATAATTAAGACAATATAAGTCCTATTTAAAAAATGGAGAAAATTAATGAGAGTTTATTTAGACAACAATGCGACAACTATAGTTGATCCGTATGTTTTTGAGACGATGGCACCATACTTCTGTGAAATGTATGGCAATCCAAACTCATTACATGAATTTGGAAGCGAGACGCACCCTGCACTTAGGTGTGCTATGGATCAGCTATATGCCGGCATAAATGCTGATGATAATGATGATATAGTTGTTACATCATGTGCAACAGAGAGTATAAATTGGGTTATAAAAGGTATCTATTTTGACCACATATTTAATGGAGATAAAAATCACATAATCACAACAGAAGTAGAGCACCCAGCTGTTATACAAGCTTGTAGATTTCTAGAAACACTAGGAGTGAATGTAACATATTTGCCTGTAAATTCTGATGGCATTATAGAACTTAACACCCTGAAGGAAAGTATAACAGAAGAGACTGCGCTAGTTAGCATCATGTGGGCAAATAATGAAACCGGTATGATTTTTCCAATTGAAGAGATTGGTAAAATTTGTAAAGAAAAAGATGTTCTTTTTCATACAGATGCAACTCAGGCCATTGGAAAAGTTCCTGTAGATGTTCAAAAAACAAATATTGATTATTTGAGTTTTTCTGCACATAAATTTCATGGTCCAAAAGGAGTTGGTGCTCTGTATATAAAAGAGGATAAAATCATCACCAGCTTGCTTTCTGGGGGTGAACAGATGAGTGGACTAAGAAGTGGAACCTTAAATGTTCCGGGAATTGTTGGTATGGGAAAAGCTATGGAGCTAGCCGTAGAAAATCTTGATTTTGAAAAAAGCAATGTCATGAAACTTAGAGATAGGCTTGAAGATGAACTGCTAAAGATACCTGATACATTTGTTGTCGGCACAAAAAAGCAAAGAACACCAAACACCATACTAATCAGTATCAAAGGCATAGAAGGCGAAGCTATGCTATGGGATTTAAATAAAGCAGGTATCGCAGCAAGTACCGGAAGTGCATGTGCGAGTGAAGCGCTCGAATCAAATCCTGTTATGGAAGCTATAGGGGCGGAGGCAGACCTTGCTCATACTGCATTAAGATTGTCTCTTTCAAGATTTACTACAGATGAAGAGATAGATTTTACGATAGAGATCATTAATAAAGCGGTAGAAAGATTAAGGGCAATCTCAAGCACATATTCATATGCTCCAGACTGGCATAATAGCAAATTGTAAGCTCGGATATAAATAAAGAACAAAGGAAAAAAATATGGGAAAAAATAACTTAATAGGTGGATCGATTTGGGAAGAATACAGCCAAAAAGTACAAGACCTAATGAATAATCCACAAAATATGGGAGAAATTACAGAAGAGCAAGCCAAAGAGATGGGAGCTAAATTAATAGTTGCTGACTTTGGCGCTGAAAGCTGTGGTGATGCTGTCAGATTGTATTGGGCAGTAGATGAAAAAACAGATAAAATTTTAGATGCAAAATTTAAGAGTTTTGGTTGTGGAACAGCAATAGCAAGTAGTGACACTATGGCTGAACTTTGCAAAGGAAAGACGGTTGATGAGGCGGTAAAAATCACCAATATAGATGTAGAAAAAGCTATGCGAGACAACCCAGATACTCCTGCTGTTCCACCTCAAAAAATGCACTGTTCTGTTATGGCCTATGATGTTATAAAAGAAGCAGCTGCTTCGTATAAAGGAGTAGAGGCCTCTAGTTTTGAAGACCAAATTATAGTTTGCGAATGCGCAAGAGTTAGTCTTGGCACTATAAAAGAGGTTATTAAATTAAATGATTTAAAGACAGTAGAGCAGATAACAGACTTCACAAAAGCCGGTGCATTTTGCAAATCTTGTATAAAGCCGGGTGGACACGAAGAGAGAGAATACTATTTAGTTGATATACTCAAAGAGACACGAGAAGAGATGGAGCAAAACAAGCTAACAGCTTTAGCCGACGCAAAAACTGCAGAATCTGGTGAATTTGGTTTTGAAGATTTAACAATGGTACAAAAGCTAAAAAAAGTTGAAAAAATTATAGATGACAATATAAGAGAAATGCTTATTATGGACGGCGGAAATCTCGAAATAGTCGATATTAGAGATACGGATGATGGCTATACAGATATCTACATCAGATATCTTGGAGCTTGTAGTGGGTGTGCTAGCAGTTCAACAGGAACACTATACGCAATAGAGGCTATTTTAAGAGAAAAATTAAGTCAGAATATCAGAGTTTTACCAATTTAATCAAATTAAAAAGAGGGTAAAAACCCTCTTTTTAACTACATAATTTAGTATCTGTAGCTTATAGATAGTCTCAAATCAGACGCACTAGATACTGCTCCGGGAGTTGTATCTGCATCCATCGGAGTTCCTGTTGATCCAAAAAACATATCACTACCAGTATAATCATAATCAATATAAGTATATCTAAACTGCGCTGTTAAAAATTTGCTTAACAACGGTAAATTATAGAAAATCTCATAAGCATCACCACGAGTTGCTAATTTTGATCCTATCAAAGTATCTTCTCCATAAGTAAAACTTCTCCAATATTTACTTCCGTGATTATACTCTAATCCCCATCTTGCATCCTCAACTAGCATACAAGGAAAATTTACCCCAACATAGTATGATGTTCCTGTCTCGCTCTTTGGTGAGCCTAACATCTCTGTTGCTGCTCCTAGAGCACCTGTCATAGGATTTACTATTACATTATGTGTTCCTTTCGGATCTGTTTTACTCCATGCAAATGATGCAAACACATTTGTATCATCAAGAAAATCACTTATATCATCGCCTATACCACTAATTTGAAATGATAGAGCTCCACCAGTTAAATCACCAACATCTACAAGGTTGGTCATATAACCATTTGCTCCATTTACTCCATTTGCATATGCGAAATTTGCGCCCATCATATTCCAGCCTTTAAACCAGTTAAACATTGCGGTATATTGACCATCATCATATAACTTCATTAGTATTCCAGCTAAATCCATATTTGGAGAATCCCAGTTATTTTTAACATAAGGCGTTTGAGTCATACTTGGATATACTGCGGTCATAACAGGATAACCTGTAAATACAGGATATTTTCCATCTGCGTTTGAATTTCCTCTGCCTAGACAAATTTTAAAATACATACCCGCAATACCTGTTACATTTTCAAGCTGCGCCATAAAACTAGCACCATCGAACTCCATGCTTATATTGTGTCCTAGTGGCGAAGCCGGTTTATCTTGGTCGTCTCTATAGTTCGTTAAGAAGCCATTAACTGCTGGTCTTCTACCAAAACTAACAGTATAAGGTACCTTTCCTACATTTCCAAAGTATATAAAATATGCCTCTTTTAATCTAAAATTAGCATCTCCGCTTGGAGTTTCGTCCGCATACCAATCCATATTTTGAAAGCCATTCATTGCAGCCGAATTATTGAGTCCGAATGCTTTATATACTCCCAATGCGCCATGAAAAACTAAATCATCTCTTGGCTGTGCCGCCATCTCTAGTGTAAACTTATTTGTCCAAATCCCATTGCTTTGGTCAGGAGCACCGTTTACTTTATAATCAACAATATCATAAGCCGTTCTTAAATCTGCACTGAATTTAATATTATCATGAGCATCATGAGCTTTTACTTCTGATAATTGTTTCTTTAAAGATTTTATATTTATCTTTTTTTGAGCAGCCCTCAACTCCTTCATTTGAGCCTTAAGAGCCTCTATCTCAGCCTTCATATCCATATCTTTTGCAATAGCAAAAGAACCAAAAACTGCACCAATTAATATTGGCGCTATTAACCTTTTCATTTTAAACCTCCGAATTTATTTATAAATCAACTATGCACAGAGTTGAAAACCTCTAAAAAAGTAATAAAACTTTTACATACTGAAATATTATCT
>Ga0256831_1001210_pt1 | contig 13648 bp, 23 predicted proteins | sample 132544metaG_FD_189087 | JGI IMG/M metagenome (GOLD analysis project Ga0256831, IMG submission 189087) | Hydrothermal vent microbial communities from Lau Basin, Pacific Ocean - 132-544 | ecosystem: Environmental > Aquatic > Marine > Hydrothermal vents | place: Pacific Ocean: Lau Basin | collected...
CGCCTGGACGACACCGAGGGGGGAAGAGGGGTGGGTGTCCAGCGCCCCACGGGTGGCAGGGACAGGAACTTCGATTTCAAGGGGAGCTGGAAAGTCTCCCCCGGCCGGGAGTTCATCCTCTCGGCCCAGGACGTGAACCGGGACAAGGTCCGGCGTTACTACAGGCCCAGGGAGGCCAACTACAACGACCGCAGGGCCGTGACCCTGACCTGGCGGGAAAGGGGCCTGGGTTCCTTGGTGGATTCCCTGGAGGGGAAACTCTACTTCCAGGACAAGCAGGACGAGCGGAAGGACTACGCCAGGGGACGGTCCGGCGAGGCCCGGTGGAGAACCTTCTCCGGAGACCTCCAGGTCACGCGGGTCCTGGGCGAGGACCACACAGTTACGGCGGGGGCTCATTTCCACCAGGACTCGGGAGAGACCCCCGACGACGAGCAGTTCACCTGGCGCTGGTGGGGGTCGGGGACCAAGGAGAAGGTGGCGCCCGACTCGACCTGGAACGACCTGGGCCTCTTCGTCCTGGAGGAGTGGCGGGCCTCGGAGCTGTTCACCCTGAACGGCTCCTTCCGGTTCGACCGGTTCCACTTCCATTCGGATGTGGACGATAACTATACGCTCTACGTGAACAACCGGAGGGGAACGGTCTTTCCCCCGGGATACGACGCCCGGTCCGACCAGTTCGCCGCGAACGAGTCGGCCTGGTCCGGGGGCCTGGGAGTGACGGCCCACCTGTCCCGGGAGGTCCACCTCTCGGCGGACTGGACCAGGGGCTTCCGGCTCAATCCCCCGAGATTCGGGATCACCCAGACGGATTTCGGGATCCTCGTTCCCGAAAAGTTCATGGATCCCGTCACCAACGACACCTGCGAAGTAGGGCTCCGGGCCCGGGGCCGGGCCGCCCGGGGTTCATGCTTCGTCTGGTATTCCTCCATACGGAACTGGCAGGCCCTGGCTCCGGGGGAGTTCAATGGGCGGGACTGGTTCGATTTCAACGGCAACGGCAAGCGGGACCCGGGTGAGCGTGTCTTCCGGACCCGCACGGGAAAGGCCTACCTCTACGGGGTGGAGGCCCAGGGGACCCTGGACCTGGGAGTTTTGGGGAAAGCCTTCCACTGGTCCTCCCTGGAGGGATGGAGCCTCCAGGGGGGATTCGCCTGGGACTACGGCCGTGATTTCGCCGCCAGGAAGGGGAACGGAGGAAAGTCCGAGCCCATGCTCAAGACCCAGCCGGCCATCGGGGTGGTGAAGGTCAAGTGGGAGGACGCCGACCCGGTCCGGAAGGGCTGGTTCGAGTTCCGCCTCCGCATGGTGCGGGCCTACACCAAGATTCCCTCGGGGGAGTGGGCCGACGGGGTGGGCTACCTCAAGAACCCCCAGGACCCATCCAGCGGCAGGATCCGCAAGCACTCGCGCCTTCCGGGCTACACACTCCTTGACCTGCGGGGAGGGCTGGACTTGGGAAAAGGGGTCTCCCTGGCCGGGGCGGTGGAGAACCTTACCAATAAAAGGTACAGGGCCGCCCATTCCCGGTGGGATGGGCCGGGCACAAACGTCCAGGTCACCCTGGAAGTAAGGTTTTGAGGCCTTTTGGGGGAAGAAAAGACGGAAAAATTTGGGGGGAAAGGGTGATTTTTCTCCTAACCTTTTTGCCAACAAGGGGTTGAGAAATCTGAAAGGACCTATTGACCCGGCCCCCTCCCCTTGCTAGGATCCCGCCCTTTCGCGTCCCTGGCGAGACCACCCGAGGTGGCTGCGAGCGCTCCCCGCACTTGGGCGGGATGTTGCGGCGCAGGACCGCTTTGGGGGGTCGGAAGTCCGGAAGGGACGGGGGCAAAGGAACCCCGGGCGAGAGTTCGGAGAGATCATGCAGGAGAAGATCACGATCCGGATGGAGGCCTACGACCACGAGGCGCTGGACCAGTCCGCCTTGGACATCGTAGAAACGGCCAAGAGAACGGGCGCCCTCGTGGCGGGACCCGTTCCCTTGCCTACGCGCATCGAGCGTTACACCGTGCTCAGGTCTCCCCACATCGACAAGAAATCGAGGGAGCAATTCGAGATCAGGACCCACAAGCGGTTGATCATCATCTCGGATGCCACCTCCAAGACGGTGGACGCCCTGAGCAAGCTGAATCTGCCTGCCGGGGTGGACATCAGGATCAAGACATGAATTGAGGTGCTGCCCGGCCGGGGCAAGGCTGCCTTTCCCCGGGGGGAAAGGTTTTCGGGCGAGACGGAAAGAACGAGATGGAGGGCGTCCCTCTCCCGGGGGCGCGTAGGGCATGAAAGCAATCCTCGGATACAAGCGGGGTATGACCCAGATCTTCACCGAAAAGGGCGAGGTTGTGCCCGTTACGGTGGTGGAGGCCGGGCCCTGCCCGGTGGTCCAGGTCAAGACCCCCGAAAAGGATGGTTACAAGGCCTACCAGATCGCCTTCGGAACGATCCGGCCTAAGCGGGTGGCCAAGCCCCAGCTTGGTCATTTCAAGAAGGCAGGCCTGGAGCCCCATCGTTTTCTCAGGGAGGTCCGGGTCCGGGAAGGGGAGGTGGAAGTCAAGCCGGGGGACCAGGTGACGGTGGCGGACTTCCAGGTCGGGGAACTGGTGGATGTTACGGCCTTCAGCAAGGGGCGGGGGTACCAGGGGACGGTCAAGCGCCACGGTTTTTCCCGGGGCCCCGAGAGCCACGGCTCCATGAACGTCCGCCGTCCCGGGTCCATCGGCCAGTCCTCCTATCCTTCCCGGGTGTTCAAGGGCACCCGCATGGCGGGGCACATGGGGAACCGGCGGGTCACCGTGAAGAACCAGCGCCTGGTCCTGGTGGACCCCGAGAAGAACCTGGTTGCCGTCCGGGGACAGGTTCCCGGTCCGGTAGGGGGCCTGGTTCTCCTGAAACAGGCGAAGAATCCAAAGGCCAAGGGGGGAGCGTAAAGGATCATGGCGGAGACGACCACGACGACGGTCAAGACCTTGAGTCAAGGGTCCACGGGCTCCCGCGATGTGGACCTCTCCAAGCTCGGGGACAAGGTCCTCTACAGGACCTTGAAGGAAGCGGTGGTCATGTATCAGGCCAACCGCAGGCAGGGCACCCGGTCCACGAAGACGCGCAAAGAGGTGGCCGGCTCGGGACGTAAACCCTACAGGCAGAAGCACACGGGGCGCGCCAGGGCCGGTTCCTTCCAGTCCCCCATCTGGCGGGGCGGCGGGGTGGTCTTCGGGCCCAGGCCAAGGGACTTCCATTACCAGCTTCCCCGCAAGATGAAGCGGGCCGCTCTCAGGTCGGCCTTGCTCGGGAAGTTCCTCGACGGCCAGGTGGTGGTTGTGGAGGACCTTCCCAGGGAGAAGCCCTCGACGAAGCAGGCCTTTTCCCTTCTCAAGGCCGCCGGGGCCGAGAAGAGCGCTCTCCTTGTGATGCTCGATCACGACCCGGTGGTCCTCAAATCCTTTCGGAACATTCCGAAAGTGGACGTGCGGCGCCTGGCGGACCTGAATGCCTTCGATGTCCTCCGGCGCCGTTTTCTTTTGGTCACGCCCGAGGTCCTGGAGAACCTGGCGGCCGGGAGGATCCACGGTCCCGCCCGGGAGGAGGTGAGCCATGGCTGAGCCCGATCTTTCCCGCTACTACAGGATCATCAAGAAGCCCCTCATCACGGAAAAGAGCACCGCTCTCCAGGACCGGGAGAACAAGTACGTCTTCCACGTGGACTACCGGGCCAACAAGGTGGAGATCAGGGAAGCCGTGGAGAGGCTCTTCAACGTCAAGGTCAAGGCCGTGAACACCATGCGCCGCAAAGGGAAGTTCAAGCGCATGGGCTTCCAGGCCGGCAAGGGGAACGACTGGAAGAGGGCCATCGTGACCCTTCAGGAAGGCCACCGGATCGAGATCGTCTGAGGGGCAGGAGCGACAGCAAATGGGCATCAAGCATTACAAACCGACCTCGCCGGGACGCAGGCACGGTTCCGTCCTGGATTTCGCCGAGATCACCCGGAAAGAGCCGGAGAAGTCCCTCCTGGCCCCGTGGAAGTCCTCGGGCGGCCGGAACAACATGGGCCGGATCACCTCCCGGCGCAGGGGGGGGGGATCCAAGCGGAAATACAGGATCATCGACTTCAAGCGGAACAAGGACGGGGTCCCGGCCAAGGTGGCTTCCATCGAGTACGACCCCAACCGGTCGGCTTTCATCGCCCTTTTACACTACGCCGACGGGGAAAAGCGTTACATCCTGGCCCCCAGGGGGATCCAGGTGGGGGACAAGGTCTACTCCGGGGTAGAGCCCGACCAGGAGATCGGGTTCCAGCCCGGAGTCTGTCTCCCCCTTTCGGCCATCCCTCTCGGGCTCGAGGTCCACAACGTGGAGCTGCAGCCCGGCAAGGGGGGCCAGATGGTGCGGGCCGCCGGCATGGCCGCGCGCCTTTCCGCCAGGGAAGGAAAATACGCCATCCTCATCCTCCCCTCGGGAGAGATGCGGAAGGTCCACGTCCGGTGCCGGGCCACGATCGGCCAGGTGGGCAACCTGGACCACCAGAACGTGAGTCTCGGCAAGGCCGGGCGCTCCCGTCACATGGGGCGCCGCCCCAAGGTCCGCGGTGTGGCCATGAACCCCGTGGCCCATCCCATGGGGGGAGGCGAAGGCCGCTCGGGCGGCGGGCGCCATCCCTGTTCCCCCTGGGGGAAACTCGCCAAGGGCGGGAAGACCCGCAAAAAAGGAAAAGCCAGTGACCAGTTCATCATCAGGAGGCGCCGCAAGTAACGGCCCATCCATGGAGGAAGCGTCTTGAGCCGGAGCATCAAGAAGGGTCCCTACATCGACCCCAAGCTCATGAAGAAGGTGGACAAGGCCCGCCGCGAGGGGCGGCACGAGCCCATCAAGACTTGGGCGCGGGCCTGTACCATCCCCCCGGAATTCGTGGGGGTCAACTTCATGGTCCACAACGGGCGGACCTTCATCAAGGTCTTCGTCACCGAGGACATGGTGGGGCACAAGCTGGGTGAATTCGCCCTGACCCGGACCTTCCGGGGCCATACGAAATCTGAACGGAAGAAGCGGTGAGGGGTGCGGAGATGGCCGAAGCCACCAAGGAAACCAAGGAAAAGGAATTCCGGGCCCTCCACCGATACGCCCGGATCTCCGCCGAGAAGGTGAGACCCGTTGCGGACCTGGTGCGGGGGTTGCCCGTGAACCGGGCCCTGGTCCTCCTTCAGCTGAACAAGAAGAGGGGCGCCTACCTTTTGAGGAAGGTTCTTCAGTCCGCCGTGGCCAACGCCACGCAGACCGACACGGATGTGCGCGTGAACCGGCTCTACGTCAAGCGGGTCTGGGTGGACCACGCGGGCCTGCTCCACAAGCGCGTCCGCTGGAGGCCGGGACCCATGGGCCGGGCCATGCCCATCCGGAAGAGGCAATCACACATCGGGGTCATCGTGGCCGAAGGGGCCAAGGAGTAAGAGGAGAGGACCATGGGACAGAAGACGCACCCCATCGGCTTTCGGATCGGGATCACCGAGCCCTGGCGTTCCAGGTGGTATGCCCGGAAGAACCGGTTTTCCAAGCTCCTTATCCAGGATTTCAAGATTCGCAAGTTCGTCAAGAAGGAATACGGCCATACCGGCATCCCCAGGATCGAGATCGAGCGGGGGGGCAACCGGGTAACGGTGATCCTCCACTGCGCCCGGGCGGGTCTGCTCATCGGGCGGCAGGGCTCCAACGTGGAAAAGCTCCAGCTCGCCCTGGAGGCCATCGTGGGTGACCCGGTGGAACTCAAGGTCCGCGAGGTGAAGCGCCCCGAGCTGGAGGCACAGCTCGTGGCCGAGGGGATCGCCGAGCAGCTCGTCAAGCGGGCCGCCTTCCGGCGGACCATGAAGAAGGCCGTGGAGACCACGATGATGGCCGGCGCCAAGGGCGTGAAGGTCATGGTCGCCGGGCGGCTCGGCGGGGCCGAGATGGCCCGCCGCGAGGTCCAGCGCCGGGGGCGGATCCCCCTGCAGACCCTGCGGGCCAAGGTGGATTACGGCTTCGCGGAAGCCCGGACAACCTACGGGATCATCGGGATCAAGGTCTGGATCTACAAGGGAATCGTCCAGGAGAACGAGGAGGAGCTTCCCACGGGCGGCGGCGTCTCCAGCAGGAAACGGAAGTTTTTCTGAAGGAGCGCGGGGGCCCCACGAGAGGAGTTTGAGTCATGGCATTGATGCCCAAGAGAGTGAAATACCGCAAGCAGCAGCGGGGCAGGGTCCGCGGGAAGGCTTTCCGCGGAAATACCGTGGCTTTCGGTGATTTCGGACTTCAGTCCCTGGAGCCTGCCTGGCTTCCCGCCCGTACCATCGAGGCGGGCCGGGTCGCCTGCACGCGGAGCGCCCCAGAGGCGAAGGTCTACATCCGGGTCTTTCCCCACAAGCCCGTCACATCCACCCCCGCGGAGACGCGGATGGGGAAGGGCAAGGGAGAACCTGATTTCTACGCCGCCGTGATCAAGCCAGGGACCATCATCTACGAGCTGGGCGGCGTCACGGAGGAGCAGGCGAAGTTCGCCTTCAACCGGGTCTCCCACAAGCTCCCCTTCAAAACCAGGTTGGTGAGGCGGAGGCATATCTGAGATGGATATCAAGGAACTCAGGGGCAAGGAGGACCGGGAACTGGAGTTCGATCTCCGGAACCTGGAGAAGGAACTCTTCGAGCTGCGGTTCAAGGCGAGCGCCGAGGACATCTCCAATCCCTCCCGGATCCGCCAGATCAGGAAAGACATCGCCCGGATCAAGACTCTTCTCCGCGAGAGGGAGCTTGGGGTCAGGGGCCAGGAAAAACGGTAGGAGGTCGGATCCGCCATGGCTGAAGGCAGGAAGAAACCAAGGACGGTGGTGGGAGAAGTGGTCTCCAACAAGATGGAGAAGACCATCGTCGTCCAGGTCGCCAGATTGGTGAAGCATCCCCAGTACGGGAAATACGTGAAGAAATACACCCGGTATTTCGCCCACGACGAGCGGGGTGAGGCCCTGGAAGGGGACATGGTGGAGCTGACTCCGGCCAGGCCCCTCTCCAAGCGCAAGCGCTGGCGGCTCAAGGCCGTCCTTTCCAGGAAAGGAGGGGCGTCGTGATCCAGATGCAGACCATGCTGGACGTGGCGGACAACACGGGCGCCAAGAAGGCCCAGTGCATCAAGGTTCTGGGCGGGACGCGCAGGCGTTACGCCACGATCGGGGACGTTGTGGTCCTCACGGTGAAGAAGGCCGCTCCCGGCGGTGAAGTCAAGAAGAGCCAGGTCGTGCGGGGGGTCATCGTCCGGACCAAGTCCAACATCCGGCGCGCCGACGGCTCCTATGTGCGCTTCGACAGCAACGCCGTAGTGATCCTCAAGGGAGACCAGGAGCCCATGGGCACCCGCATCTTCGGGGCCGTGGCGAGAGAGTTGAGGGAGAAGAACTTCATGAAGATCGTCTCCCTCGCCCAGGAGGTGGTGTGATGGGGCGGATGAGGATCAAGAGGGGCGACAAGGTCGTTGTGATCGCGGGCAAGGAACGCGGCACCGGGCCCGTGGAAGTCCTAAGGGTAGATCCGGAAAGGCGGATGGTCGTCGTCCAGGGAGTCAACCTCCGTTACAAGCACATCCGCAAGAGCCAGCAGAACCCCCAGGGCGGCCGTATCCGCAAGGAACTTCCCATCCACGCCAGCAACGTGATGCTCTGGAGCGAAAAACTCAAAAAGGGCGTCCGGGTGAAGATTGTGGAGAAAGAGGGACGGAAGATCCGGGTCGGAATCCCCTGCGGGACCGAGTTCGACAAGTAACGGGAGGATGAAGGTGGCAGTCCCGAGATTGTTGGAAAAATACAGGGCCGAGGTGATCCCGAAGCTCAAGGAGAAGTTCGGCATTCAGAATCTCCTGGCCCTTCCCCGCCTGGAGAAGATCGTCGTGAACATGGGCGTGGGAAAGGCCCTGGAGAACAAGAACCGGATCGATCACGCCGTCCGGGACCTGGCCACCATCACCGGCCAGAAGCCGGTGGTGGCCAAGGCCAGGCGGTCCGTGTCCGGGTTCCGGCTCCGCCAGGGCAACCCGATCGGAGTCTTCGTGACCCTGCGCAGGGACAAGATGTACGAATTCCTGGACCGGCTGATCTCCATCGCCATTCCCCGTATCCGCGACTTCCGCGGTCTGGACCCCAAAGGGTTCGACGGCCACGGCAACTACAACATGGGCCTTTCGGAACAGATCGTCTTTCCCGAGATCAACCTGGACAAGCTGGAGTTCGTCCAGGGGATGAACGTGACCATCGTGACGACGGCCAGGAACGACGAGCAGGGTTTCGAACTCCTGCTCGGCCTGGGTATGCCCTTCAAGAGACCCGCTGAGGCAAAGACAGGAGAGAATTGAGGTGGCCAAGAAGTCCCTTGAGATAAAGACCAGAAGGCTGAAGGAAGCGAAACGGATCGCCCTGGAGCAACCCGATGCGCCCCGTCCTTCCTGGTACAAGAAGTACGCCAAGTTTCCCGTGCGGGTCTACAACAGGTGCGCCCTTTGCGGCCGCCCCCGGGCTTACTACCGCAAGTTCGGGATCTGCCGGGTTTGTTTCAGGAAGATGGCCCACCTGGGCGAGATTCCGGGTGTCCGTAAGGCCTCCTGGTAGGAGCTGAAGCGCCATGATGACCGACCCAGTGGCTGACATGCTGACCCGGATCAGGAACGGGCTCAGGGCCCGCAAGAAGACCGTGGACGTCCCCGCTTCCCGGATCAAGGTGGACATCGCCGAGATCCTCAAGCAGGAGGGATTCATCGAGGATTACCAGGTCTTTCCCCTGGACGGACCCAAGGCTGACCTGCGCATCACCCTCAAGTACGGTCCCGACGGGGAGATGGTGATCACCGAGATCAAGAGAGAGTCCAAGCCGGGTAGGCGGGTCTACGTGGGAGTCAACGAAATCCCCAAGGTGCGCAACGGGCTTGGGATCGCCATTCTCACCACGCCGATCGGAGTCGTCTCCGACCGGGTGGCCCGGGAGAAACACGTAGGCGGGGAGCTTCTCTGCTCCGTCTGGTAGGAGGGAAATAAGGAAATGTCCAGGATCGGAAAGAAACCCATCCCCCTTCCCGCGGGAGTCCAGGTGAAGGTCTCGGGCGGAGAGGTGCTGGTGGAGGGAAAACACGGGAAGCTCTCCTTTCCCCTCTTCCCGGACATCGCCGTCCGCGTGGATGGGAAAAACCTGCTGGTGGAGAACAAGGGCGGGGGGGCCAAGGCTTTCCGCCGGGCCGCTCCCTTCCACGGCCTGGTTCGGGCCTATCTCGCCAACATGGTCAAAGGGGTCACGGACCTCTGGGAAAAGAGGCTCTCCATCCAGGGAGTTGGATACAACGCCAAGGTCCAGGGAGCCAAGCTGGTCCTCCAGATCGGGTTCTGCCACCCCGTGGAGATTCCCGTCCCCAAGGACCTGAAGGTCGAATGTCCCTCGCCCACGGAGATCGTGGTGAAGGGGATCGACAGGCAGAAAGTTGGGCAGTTCGCCGCCAACGTCCGTAAAGTTCGTCCCCCCGAGCCTTACAAGGGCAAGGGGATTCGTTACGCCGACGAGGTCGTCCGTCTGAAACCGGGCAAGTCCTTGACTTCCGGTGGGTAGGGTTTGGGATGAAGAAAGATAAGACCATCGCGAAAAAGAGGCGCCGGAAAGCCCTTCACGTCCGGCGGGTTCTGCGGAGGGACCCGGTGCGGCCCAGGCTTTCCGTCTATAGGAGCCGGTCCCAGATCTATTGCCAGGTCATCGACGACCAGGAGGGCAAGACCCTTTGCGCCGCCTCCTCCCTGGACAAGGATCTCAGGGATTCGCTCAAGGGGATCAAGAAAACCGAGGCCGCGGAGACGGTCGGCCGGGTCCTTGCGGAGAGGGCCCTGGCCAAGGGGATCAAGAAGGTCAAGTTCGACCGCGGCTGGCACCGCTACCATGGCAGGGTGAAGGCCTTGGCCGAGGGGGCCCGCAAAGCCGGATTGGAGTTCTAGAACGATGAAGCGCAAGCTCACCTATATCGATCGGGACGAAGCCATCACCTACGACCTGGTGGACACGGTGGTGGCCATCAACAGGACCGCCGCCGTGGTCAAGGGCGGCCGGCGTTTCTCCTTCAGCGCGCTTACCGTCGTGGGGAACGAGAACGGCGTCGTGGGGATCGGGTTCGGCAAGGCCAAGGACGTTCCCTCGGCCATGGAGAAGGCCAAGAAGGACGGCTACAAGCACCTGGTCAGGATCTCCCGCAAGGGGAACACCATTCCCCACGCGGTGATGGGCGTCTTCGGGGCCGCCCGTGTCAAGCTCATCCCGGCCGCCCCCGGGACGGGGATCATCGCCGGCGGCGCCGTGCGGTCCGTTGTGGAGAAGGCCGGAATCCGGGACATCCTCACCAAGGCTTACGGCTCCCGGAATCCCATCAATCTTGTCAAGGCCACCCTGGACGGGCTCGCCCGGCTGAAGACCAGGGAGGAAGTTCAGAAACTCAGGGGGGTGAAGCTCTGATGGACCTGACGGACGCAACGAGTCGGGGTGTCAAGAACACCCGCCCCATGCGGGTCGGAAGAGGAACGGGTTCGGGCAAGGGCAAGACATGCGGCCGCGGCACCAAGGGCGCCGGGGCCCGGTCTGGCAACAGCATGAGCCTGGGCTTCGAAGGCGGCCAGATGCCCCTTTTCCGGAGACTTCCCAAGCGGGGGTTCTCCAATGCACTTTTCCGCAAAGTCTACACCATCGTGAACGTTGGGGCCCTGGAGGCTTTCGAGGCGGGGGAGAGAGTTGACCTGGAGGCGGTGCTCCGCAAGGGCCTGTGCTCCAAGCAGAGCGACCACCTCAAGATCCTGGGCAACGGTGAGATCACCAAGCCCTTGACCGTGGTGGCGCGGAAATTCTCCCGCTCAGCGAAAGAGAAGATCGAAAAGGCGGGGGGGAAGGCCGAGGTGGTCGGGTCATGACCTTCTCCGCATCCAACCTCTTCCGGATCCCGGACCTGAGAAAGAAGCTCCTCATCACCATGGGGCTTCTCTTCGTCTACAGAATCGGGTTCCACATCCCCATCCCGGGCGTGGATGTCCAGGCCCTGGCCGAGCTGGCCAAGAATTCTTTGAACAACTCCCTTCTCGGGATCATGAGCATGCTCACCGGGTCCCAGTTGGGGAGCGCCGTGATTTTTTCCCTCGGGGTGATGCCCTACATCTCCTCGAGCATCATCTTCTCCCTGCTTGTGAAAGTGGTCCCCAGCCTGGAAGCGCTTTCCAAAGAGGGCGCTGCGGGACAGAAGAAGATCAACCAATACACCCGTTACGCCACGGTCCCCATCTGTGTGGTCCAGGCCTACTTCGTTCTCTACGGGGTTCTCAATAACCCCAAGCTCGTCCCCGGCGGGATCACCTTGGGGTATTCCCTGGTGGCCATCACGGCTTTCACGGCCGGGTCCATCTTCATCATGTGGCTGGGCGAGCAGATCACCGAGTACGGCGTGGGCAACGGGGTCTCTCTCATCATCATGGCCGGCATCATCGCAAGGATGCCTTCCTACATCCTTCGCTACTGGGGTTCCCAGGGCCTCTCCCAGGACGAGAAGATCAAGACGCTGCTTCTCTTCGCATTGGCCTGGGCGGTGACGGTGTACGTGATCGTCTACATCACCAAGGCCCAGCGGCGGATCCCCATCCAGCAGGCCAAGCTGACCCGGGGCCGGAAGGTCTACGGCGGCCAGAGGCACTTCCTTCCCATCAAAGTGAACCAGGCGGGGGTGATGCCCATCATCTTCGCCTCGGCCCTTACGGTCATCCCCAACATGCTGGGGAAGGTTCTCGCCAGGGTGGACTCCCGGTTCATCTGGCTTTCCGACGCCTTCGGCCAAAGCAGAGGTTGGTGGTACTGGTTCTTCTACTGCGGGATGATCGTCTTCTTCTCCTTCTTCTGGAACAGCCTCATGTTCCAGCCCAAGGAGATCGCCAACAACCTGAAGGAATACGGTTCCTTCATCCCCGGGATCCGGCCGGGGCATCGGACGGCGGAGTTTCTCGAAGGGGTCATGAACAGGCTCACCCTGGCGGGGTCGGTCTTTCTGGCGGCCATCGCCTTTCTGCCTTCGCTTGTGACGGACTCTCTCAATGTGCCCTATGCCATCGCCCTCTTCATGGGCGGCACGTCGGTGCTGATCGTGGTGGAGGTTGCCCTGGACTTCATCGAGAAGCTGAACGCCATGCTGGTCATGAGGAACTACGACGGGTTCTTCAAAGGAGACACCGGCGGGGCCGGGTGGGGGAGGAGGCGCTCGTGAGCGGCAAGGGGGACATCCGGGCCGTCTTCCTCGGTCCTCCGGGTGCCGGCAAGGGCACCCAGGCCAAGCGCCTGGCCCTGGCCACGGGGGTCCTCCACCTCTCCACGGGAGATATGCTGCGCCAGGCCGTGGCGGAAGGCACCGAACTGGGGAAGAAGGCCAAGACCTACATGGATGCCGGGACCCTCGTGCCCGACGGGCTCATGGTGGACCTCATCGCCGAGAAACTCTCCGGCGGGGCTGGGTCCTACATCCTGGACGGTTTTCCCCGGACCCTCCCCCAGGCAGGCGCCCTGGACCGGATCCTGGAGAAGCTGGGGCTCCCGTTAAAAGACGTGGTCTCTTTTCAAGTTCCCCAGGATGCCCTGGTCCGGCGCCTTTCGGGGAGGATCACTTGCCAGGCCTGCGGAGCGGTTTATCATAAAGAGTTCCACCCGCCCGCCCGGGAGGGGATCTGCGACCGTTGCGGGTCCGCCGCCCTCGTGGTGCGTCCCGACGACAGGGAAGAGGTGGTGCGTAAAAGGTTGGCGGTCTACCAGGAGCAGACCAGGCCGCTGGTGGAGTATTACCGGGAGAAAGGCCTTCTTCGCGAGGTGGACGCGTCCCCCTCGGAAGAGGAGGTCTTTTCTTCCTTGAAGGCCCTTTTTTCCCTTTCCTGATCCAATGGCCAAAGAAGAACCAATCGAAGTGGAAGCGATCGTGAAGGAGGCGTTGCCCAACGCCACCTTCCGGGTCGTCATCGAGGGGGGCCATGAGATCATCGCCCACGTCTCGGGGAAGATGCGGATGCACTTCATCCGGATCCTTCCCGGGGACAAGGTCACCGTGCAGATGTCGCCCTATGACCTGACCAAGGGGCGGATCGTCTACAGGGGGTAGTCGTGAAGGTTCGTTCATCCGTCAAGAGAATCTGTGAGAACTGCAAGATCATCAAGCGCCACGGCGTGGTGCGGGTGATCTGCACCAATCCCAGGCACAAGCAGCGCCAGGGCAAGTAGGTCTTTCCCGGGAAGGCGCAAACAAGGAGTTCAGAACAAGATGCCGCGAATCGCTGGAGTGGACATCCCGAACGAGAAGGCCGTATGGGTCGGCTTGACCTATATCTTCGGGATCGGGCCGACCTTGTCCCGGAAGATCCTGGAGAAGGTCGGGATCGAACCGAACGTGAAGGGCAGGGACCTTTCCGAGGAAGAGGTGGCCCGGATCAACAACGAGATCGAGCGGAACTACGTGGTGGAAGGCCAGCTCAGGCGGCAGATCACCCAGAATATCAACCGGCTCAAGGAGATTGGGTGCTACCGGGGGATCCGCCACAGGCGGGGACTTCCCGTGCGCGGCCAGCAGACCCAGGCCAACGCCCGGACCCGCAAGGG
>Ga0256831_1001211_pt1 | contig 13646 bp, 9 predicted proteins | sample 132544metaG_FD_189087 | JGI IMG/M metagenome (GOLD analysis project Ga0256831, IMG submission 189087) | Hydrothermal vent microbial communities from Lau Basin, Pacific Ocean - 132-544 | ecosystem: Environmental > Aquatic > Marine > Hydrothermal vents | place: Pacific Ocean: Lau Basin | collected...
GCTTAGAGTAGGTGACCGGGTTGATGATCTGGCAGTCTCTAAATCTATTCGTGAACTCTATAAAACCGGTTTTTTTAAGGATGTACGTCTGGAACAGGAAGGCAATAAGCTGATTGTTTTTGTAATAGAACGTCCTGCCATTGCTGATATTGAATTTGACGGCAATAAAGATATTGATACTGAAGAATTAACCAAAGCTTTAAAACAAATTGGTTTTGCAGAAGGACGTGTTTATGATAAATCCACTCTACAGCGAGTGGTTGCAGAATTAAAGCGTCAATATTATGCTCGTGGCAAATACGCTGTACGCATTGATACTGTAGTGACTCCGCTGGAACGTAATCGTGTGGGTATTAAAGTGAAAGTTTCCGAAGGTCAGGTGACTATTATTCACAAGATTAATATTGTGGGCAATGAAGTTTTTGATACTGAAACACTGCTGGATGAAATGGAACTGACCACCCCGACATTATTTTCTTTTTATACCAAAACCGATCAGTACTCTAAACAGAAACTGGCCGGCGATCTGGAATCTTTGCGTTCATTTTATCTGGACAGGGGATATATCAACTTTAAAATTGATTCTACCCAGGTGGCTATTACCCCGGATAAAAAACATATTTATATTACCATCAATATAACCGAAGGTGAAAAATATACCATTAAGGAAGTTAAACTGGCCGGTGACTTAATCGTTGAACCAAAAGAAATTTTTCCAGTGGTAAAAATTCAGAAAGGCCAGTTTTTTTCCAGAAAAAATATTACTGAAACTTCAGAAGCTATTGTAGACCTTCTGGGTAAGGCAGGATATGCCTTCTCCAATGTCAATCCTATTCCTCAGGTAGATGATAAAACCAAAGAAGTGACACTGACCTTTTTTGTGGATCCGGGTAACCGGGTTTATGTTCGCCGGGTCAATATTATTGGTAATACCAATACTGCTGATGAAGTGATACGTCGTGAAATGCGCCAGTTTGAAAGTAGCTGGATTTCAACCACAAATGTTGAGCGCTCCAAAGCTCGACTGAAGCGACTGGGCTTTTTTAAAGAAGTCAGTGTGGAAACACCGCCAGTACCCGGCAGTCCGGATCTGGTGGATGTAATTTATAAAGTTGAGGAACAATCCACGGGCAGTATTAATGCCGGTGCCGGTTTCTCCCAGTCTCAGGGGCTGATTTTTAACTTTAGTATTACTCAGGATAACTTTCTGGGTACCGGTAATCGTTATAGTCTGGCGGCTAATACCAGTAAGGCTAATACTATTTACAGCATCAGTGTTACTGACCCTTATTTTACAGATGATGGTATTAGCCGTACCTTGCGTTTTAACTTGCGTAACACTGATCTGGCTAAAGAAAATCTATCTAATTATGCAACTGATAATATTAGTTTTGGTACCGGTTTCGGGGTACCAATTAATGAATTTGACCGTATTGGTTTTGGTATTGATTTTGAAAATACTAAGATAGATTTGCCCTCTATTAAACAAAATGACCAGGGACAGTACTTTATGGATACTTCTCTGGATATTCTTGAGTTTGTATTTAATGAAGGGGATGATTTCTCCGTTTTAAGACTTTCAGCCAACTGGTCACATGACAGCCGAAATAAGGCTATATTTCCAACTCGTGGCGCTTTACAACGTCTTTCAGGCGATGTGTCAGTGCCCGGTAGTGACAGCCAGTTTTATCATATTAACTATGTACAGCAGAGATTTTTTCCCTTAACTCGCACGACCACTTTAATGTTAAAGGGGAATATTGGCTATGCAGATACTTATGGCGGGGGTTTGTTCCCCCCATTTGAAAAATATTATGCTGGTGGTATGAGAGATATTCGTGGTTACAAGTCCAATACCTTAGGACCAAAAGATGATCAATCCAGGACATTTAATAATTTTAACGGCTCTGGAAAGGATGTTGTGCATTTTGCAAGCCATGATCCATTGGGTGGCCAGTTTAAACTTATTGGTAATGCTGAAATTATTTTACCGGTTCCTTTTGTTAAGGATTCTTCGGCCTATCGTTTGAGCGGCTTTGTTGATATGGGTAATGTCTTTGCTGATACCGGTGATTTCGATGTTAGTGAAATACGCTATACTACGGGTATAGCCGGTGCATGGATGAGTCCTTTTGGCTTGTTGAGAGTCAGTATTGCAGCACCTTTGAATGAAAAAAGCGGCGATGATACTGAAACCTTTCAGTTTTCATTTGGTCAGACTTATTAAAGTTCTCGAATTTGTGTAAAATAGCTGAAAGAACAACAGCCCCAATAAACTATAAAAAAAAATTTATGGAGAAAACTATGACTAAGAAACTGATTGCACAATCCCGATGGATGGTTTTAATCATTTGCCTGTTTTCAGTCTCTTTTGCCTGGGCAGGCCAGAAAATTGCCTTTGTAAATCAGGCTAAATTGTTGCAGAAGGCTCCTCAGGCTGAGGCTGCCCGCAGTAAATTACAAAAAGAATTTGCCAAACGAGACAAGGCTCTGGTCAGTTTGCAGAAGAAAATTCAGAGTAATACTGAAAAACTACAGAAAGATGCGGCTATTCTATCAGTCACTGAGTTAAATAAACTGAAACGTAAAATTACTCTGCTGCGACGGGATCTGGAACGAGATAAAGCCGCTTTTAAGGAAGATCTCAGTATCCGTCAGAACGAAGAACTGGTTAAATTACAGAAGTCGGTTTTAAAGTCTATAAAAACCATTGCTGAACAGGAAAAGTATGACCTGATCATCAGTGAAGGGGTTATTTATGCCAGTAAGCAGATTGATGTTACAGATAAGATTCTGGCGCAATTAAAAAAACAATATCGCTCAGGCAAATAATTCGTCTGTTTGAACTGAGTTAATGTCAATCTCTACCCGGAAGGCCAGGCTAAAAGAGCTGGCTGATTTTGTGGATGCAGACTTCCATGGCGATCCCGAGATCCAGATTTCAGGGATTGCTACCCTGGAACTTGCAGGCAAGCATGATCTCAGTTTCTTTTCCAATCGAAAATATCATAAATATCTGCTCTCAACACAGGCCGCTATTGTTATTCTTAAGCCTGATGATTTAGAACAATGCCCTGGCAGTGCTATTCTTGCCGATGATCCCTATTTAAGCTATGCAAAGATTGCCTCCTGGCTGACGCAGAATAGTCATCAGAGAGCGGCTATTCATCCTGCTGCTATTATTGGAGAATCGACCCGGCTGGGTAATAATGTGACTCTGGCTGCCAATGTAGTGATTGGACAGAACTGCTTAATTGCTGATAATGTAATATTAGATGCGGGTTGTGTTATTGCTGATGGCGTTAGTATTGCAGAAAATAGCCATCTCTTTGCCAATGTGTCGATATATTCCGGTGTAAAGTTGGGTAAAAATGCTATTATTCATTCTGGAGTGGTTATCGGCAGTGATGGTTTTGGTATAGCCAATGACAGGGGACAATGGACAAAAGTCCCGCAACTGGGGTCAGTTGTTATTGGAGATAATGTGGAAATTGGTTCTAATACCACAATTGACTGCGGCGCCATAGACGATACGATTATTGAAGATGGGGTAAAGCTGGATAATCTGATTCAGGTTGCACATAATGTGCATATTGGAGAAAATACAGCTATTGCCGGTTGTGTGGGTATTGCAGGCAGTACCAGCATTGGTAAGCATTGTGCCATAGGCGGCGGTGCGGGTATTCTCGGGCATTTACGTATTGCTGACCATGTGCATATTACCGCTACCTCTCTGGTAACCAAAAGTATCAGTAACGCGGGTGTTTATTCATCTGGAACGCCTTTACAGGAAAACGCCTTATGGCAAAAGAATTTTGTTCGTTTTAAACAACTTGATAGTCTGGCCAGACGTCTGACTGAACTGGAAAATAAAACAAAATAAATCACCGGGATTAATAATAGATCATCGTATAATAACTTTAAGCCTGCTTTAACTCAGGTTTTCATATCAATGAAATAAGAAGAAATAATGGAAAAACAACTCAATTCAATGGACATTAATGATATTCTGGAACATCTTCCACATCGTTACCCTTTTTTACTGGTGGATAAGGTACTGGATTATAAAGCCGGAAAATATTTAGTGGCCATTAAAAACGTCAGCTATAATGAACCTCAGTTTACCGGCCATTTTCCAAACAAGCCTATTTTACCGGGGGTGCTGGTTATCGAAGCGCTGGCACAGGCAACAGGCATTCTTGCCTATAAATCTACGGATTCAAAACCCGGTGGAAATTCATTGTACTATCTGGTGGGTATCGATAAAGCACGTTTTAAGCGGCCGGTTAATCCGGGTGAGCAATTGCAGCTTAAAGTCGAAGTCATAAAAAATATGCGCGGTGTATGGAAATTTAGTGCTGAAGCCAGTGTTGAAGATCAACTGGTAGCTTCGGCTGAATTAATGTGTGCTGAGAGAGATGCCTGATCAATATTTAATTCACCCGACTGCTATTATTGATCCCTCTGCGGAACTGGCAAATGATGTGCTGGTGGGAGCATATTCAGTGATCGGTGCTGGAGTCAAAATAGATTCAGGTAATATTATTGCTTCACATGTGGTCATTAATGGTCCCACCAGCATTGGCAAAAATAATCAGTTTTACCAGTTTGGTTCTATTGGCGAAGCCCCGCAGGATAAAAAATACCAGGGGGAAGATACCACTCTGGAAATTGGTGACAGAAATGTCATCCGTGAATTTACCACGCTTAATCGTGGTACGGTCCAGGATCGCGGTGCAACCACTCTGGGTGATGACAATTTGATTATGGCCTATGTTCATATTGCTCATGACTGTGTTCTGGGTAACGATATCATCCTCGCTAATAATGTGGCACTGGCAGGCCATGTGACTATTCAAAATCACGTCATATTAGGCGGTTTCTCGCTGGTACATCAGTTCTGCACCATTGGTTCATATTGTTTTACCGCTATGAACAGCGTCATTTCAAAAGATATTCCTCCCTTTGTTATGGTTTCCGGTCATATGGCAAAACCTCATGGCCTGAATATAGAAGGTCTTAAGCGTCATGGATATAGTTCGGCGGCAATTAAGTCCATTCGTCAGGCCTATAAAGCACTTTACCGATCAGGGTTGACTCTGGATGACGCCATTACAGAAATTAATGAACTGGCAACGGATTGTCAGGAACTGATGTTAATGACAGATTTTTTAAATAATTATGTTAATCGTGGAATTATTCGCTAATGCGTATAGGCATTATTGCGGGTGAAGCATCGGGTGATATTCTTGCTGCGGGTTTAATTCATGCTATTCACCAGCAATTCCCGGATGTTCAGTTTGAAGGTATTGCCGGTCCGTTAATGGTAGAGGCTGGTTGCAAGGCTATCTATCCAGCAGAAAAACTGTCGGTTATGGGGTTGGTGGAAATACTGTCTCATTACCGAGAATTATCTTCTATTCGTAAAGAACTTATCCGGTATTTTATTGCTAACCCGCCAGATGTTTTTATTGGTGTGGATGCCCCGGATTTTAATCTGGATATTGAAGCTGCTTTAAAAGCCCGCGGAATTGGTACCATTCATTATGTCAGTCCATCGGTATGGGCCTGGCGCCAGTATCGGCTGGGTAAGATCGCCCGTGCTGTGGATATGATACTGACCCTGTTTCCTTTTGAAAAACGCTTTTATGAAAATCATAATATTTCTGTCCAGTATGTAGGGCATACTCTGGCTGATGAAATTGACTTAAAGATAGATGTCGAACAGTTTAGAAATAAACTGTCACTGGATATTGAAGACCATCAATCTGTGATTGCAGTATTACCCGGCAGTCGTATGTCGGAGGTGACACGTCTTGCCGAACCTTTTATAGAAACCATGATTCAATGTCTACAGGAACAGCCTGAACTGGTTTTTGTGATCCCTTTTGTTAATCAAAAAACCCGTAAGTTTTTTAATCAGGAGCTGGAACTGAAATTAACAGGACAGGAGGCTTTTCGCTCACAGTTTCGTTTGTTTGACTATTGTTCCAGAGATGTTATGGCCGCTGCCGATGCTGTAATGCTGGCTTCAGGTACTGCAGCACTGGAAGCACTATTATTAAAAAAACCCATGCTGGTAGCTTATAAACTGGCCCCGCTGACTTACTGGATTGCCAGACGTTTATTAAAAGTACCGTATTATTCACTGCCTAATTTGCTGGCTGGAGAAGGGCTGGTAGAGGAAATTACTCAGGATAACGTTCGTCCTGAGGTGTTAAAACCTAAATTATTAAAGTTGTTGTCTGATGAAAACTGGCGGGATAAACTGGCCATTTTTAATGATATTCATAAATTATTACGTAAAAATGCTAATCAGAGTGCTGCGCAGGCGGTATTAGACTATTTACAATCCAGAAAAACAGGTTAATGAATGTTGAGTAACAACTAATGGTTTTTGATCCCCGGTATCTGAATTTAGCGGGCTTAATTGCCGGTGTTGATGAAGTGGGCAGAGGACCTCTGGCCGGGGCTGTAGTCACTGCAGCCGTCATACTGGATCCTGAAAACCCTGTTGCAGGACTGGATGACTCCAAAAAGATTTCTGAAAAAAAGCGCACTATGCTATCTCAGGAAATTAAAGAGAAAGCCTTATGCTATTGTATTGCCAGAGCAGAACATACCGAAATAGATGAATTAAATATTTTTCATGCTACTTTACTTGCTATGCGCCGGGCGGTTGAAGGTCTGAGTTTGATACCGGATAAAGTATTAGTTGACGGTAAGTTCTGTCCGGATATTATTTTTCCCTGTGAGGCTGTGGTTAAAGGTGATTCCCGTGTGGCCGCTATCAGCGCCGCATCTATTCTGGCTAAAGTAGAACGGGATAATGAAATGATTGCTCTGGATAAAACCTGGCCGGGTTATGGTTTTGCCAGACATAAAGGTTATCCAACCAAAGTGCATATTGAGGCCCTGCAGAAACTGGGTGTTACGCCGATACATCGCAGAAGTTATAAACCGGTGCAGAAAATTTTAAATGGCCTGTAGAAAGTCCGTATCCGCCAGTTATACGCCTTGCTGAAGACGCCGTGAATCCATCCCTGGAGGCTTATCGTCGGCGTCCTGCCTCCGAAACTTCATCAAGGTGTATAACTGGCGGATACTCTGAGTTTAAATTTAAGAGCGTTATGCTGGATTTGATTATCTTACAAGCAAAGCATGCTCCAGCCCTGCTGATACTATATACTTTAACTCCTAATATTTAACCACAATCTGATAACCAATGCCTGATACCTTTGTACATTTAAATATCCATACAGAATTTTCATTAGTAGACGGTATTGTCCGTCTTAAACCGCTTATTCAGACGCTAAAAGAGCAGCAGATGCCGGCACTGGCAGTTACTGATCAGAGTAATGTCTATGCCCTGGTTAAAGTGTACCAGGCCTGTCTCGGGGCGGGTATTAAACCGATTGTGGGGGCTGATCTCTGGTTAGCTAATCCAGAAGAACCCAATCAGCCGTATCGTCTTTTAATTCTCTGTCAGAATAATGACGGTTATCTGAATCTAAAGCACCTGATCAGTCAAAGCTATTTACATGGTCAGCATCTGGGCAGAGCCATGATAGAGAAAGACTGGCTGACGGAACGGGCTTCCGGTCTGATTGTTCTTATGGGCAAGGATAGTGAGGTTGGCCGCTTATTACTGGGAGAGAACTATCCGCAGGCCAGACAGAGTATTGAGTACTATCAGGTTTTATTTCCCGATAATCTCTATCTGGAATTACAGCGTATTTCACATACCGGAGATGAGTTGTTTCTACATCAGGCTGTAAAACTGGCAGAGGAATGTGACTTGCCAGTGGTTGCGACCAATGCGGTACGATTTATTAAACAAGAAGACTTTGCAGCCCATGAAGCCAGAGTCTGTATTAATCAGAGTAGAGTGCTGGCCGATAAACACCGGCCAAAAGACTATACAGAAGAACAATATCTCAAGTCCTCAGCAGAAATGGCTGAATTATTTCAGGATATTCCTGAAGCCATCGAAAATACTCTGGAAATAGCCAAACGCTGTAATGTGACTCTGCATCTGGGTGAGAATTTCCTGCCGGATTTTCCGATTCCTGAAAGACTGAGTATGGATGAGTACTTTAGAAAGCTTTCCCATGAAGGCCTTAACAAACGATTTCCGCAATTATTTGGTACGGATTTTGATGAACATAAGCCGGAATTTCAGGAACAGGTTAAAACTTATCGGGAACGTCTGGATATTGAACTGGAGGTTATTATCGGGATGGGCTTTCCCGGTTATTTTCTAATTGTTGCCGACTTTATTCAATGGGCCAAAAATAATGCCGTTCCTGTGGGGCCGGGACGTGGTTCCGGTGCCGGATCACTGGTGGCTTATGCTCTGACCATTACCGATCTGGACCCTCTGGAATACGATTTACTGTTTGAACGTTTCCTCAACCCTGAACGGGTATCCATGCCGGATTTTGATATTGATTTCTGTATGGAGGGCCGGGATAAAGTGATTCAATACGTTGCTGAAACCTATGGCAGAGATCGGGTTTCACAAATTATTACCTTTGGTTCCATGGCAGCCAAAGCAGCCATCAGAGATGTGGGACGGGTACAGAGCCAGGGCTATGGTTTTGTTGATTCCATTGCCAAACTTATTCCTATGGACATTGGTATCACTATTTCCAGAGCCATGGAGCAGGAACCGGAATTACAACGCCGCTATGACAGTGATGATGCGGTTAAAGAATTAATTGATATGGCTCTGGCCCTGGAAGGTATTACCCGTAACGTGGGTAAACATGCGGGTGGAGTGGTAATATCCCCCAGTGATATTAATGACTTTTCCCCTATCTATTGTGAACAGGGTTCCCAGAGTATTGTCACGCAATACGATAAAAATGATGTGGAAACCGTTGGTCTGGTTAAATTTGACTTTCTGGGGCTTAAAACGCTGACGGTAATTGACTGGGCACTGGAAATTATCAATACCCGGCGTAAAAAGGAAGGCCGGGATGCTGTAGATATTACCCAGATTGACCTGACTGATCGACCCTCTTTTGAAACCCTTAAGGCCAGTAATACCACGGCGGTTTTCCAGCTGGAATCCCGGGGCATGAAAGATCTGATTAAACGCCTGCAGCCGGATTGTTTTGAAGATATTGTGGCTCTGGTGGCGCTGTTTAGACCCGGACCTTTACAGTCCGGCATGGTGGATGATTTTATTGACCGTAAGCATGGCCGGCAGAAAGTAGAATACCCACACCCCTCACTGGAACCTATTTTACAGCCTACCTATGGTACCATTTTGTATCAGGAACAGGTTATGCAGATCTCTCAGGTACTGGCTGGTTATACTCTGGGTGGTGCAGATTTACTGCGTCGGGCCATGGGTAAGAAAAAACCGGAAGTGATGGCGGAGCAGCGTTCTATCTTTGAAGACGGTTCGGTTAATAATCATGTCGATAAAGAGGTGGCTACGCATATTTTTGACCAGATGGAAAAATTTGCCGCCTATGGTTTTAATAAATCCCATTCGGCTGCTTATGCGCTGGTTTCCTACCAGACCCTGTGGTTAAAGACTCATTACGTTGAAGCCTTTATGGCAGCAGTGTTGTCTGCAGATATGGACAATACGGATAAAGTCGTGGTTATTATTGAAGAGTGCCGTGATTCCGGGCTTGACGTGGTGGCACCCAATGTCAATTTATCTGAATATAAATTTACCGTCAGTGATAATAATGAAATTGTCTATGGTCTGGGTGCTATTAAAGGTGTGGGTGAAGGAGCCATTGAAAGCATTATTGAAAGCCGTAATAGCGGTGGTTCCTATAAAGATTTTCAGGATTTTTGTAACCGGGTTGATTTAAGGCGATGTAATAAACGGGTGATTGAAACTCTGATTAAATCCGGTGCGCTGGATGAAATGGACTGTACCCGGGCCACCCTGATGAAAGCGCTTCCTAAAGCAACCAAAGCTGCAGAACAGTTCTCTAAAGCTCAGGCTGTCGGTCAGGATGATTTATTTGGAGGTGACTTTTTTGACACCGGGGCACTGGACAGTACCGCAACGGAAACCGCCGGCTTTGAACAATTACAGGAATGGCCGGAAGATGAACGCCTGCGAGCTGAAAAAGATACTCTGGGTCTGTATCTTACCGGTCATCCTATTGATCAATATCTGGATGAGCTGAAACATTTTATTACCCACCGACTGGTAGAACTCAATCCGGACAAGAAACACAATATTGTTATTGCGGGTCTTATAATTGCCATGCGAACCATGAATACCAAACGCGGTGATAAAATGGCTTTTGTAACCATAGACGATCGCAGCGGCCGTCAGGAAATTGCTCTTTTCTCTGATAAGTACGAAATGTTTCGCGAGGTTCTGATAAAAGATTCAGTGATTGTAGTTTCCGGTGAACTGGGGCTGGATCATTATTCCGGTAATGCCCGGATCAATGTTAATCATATTTATGATCTGGATGCTGCACGCAACCATTTTGCCCGCAGAATGGCGGTGTCACTACAGCAGGAGCAGATCAATGCTGAATTTATTGAGCAGTTTAAGGATGTCTTGAGTACTTTTTCGGAAGGCGGGGAATGTCCGGTAGTCTGTTATTACAGGGGTGAAAAAGCCAAAGCAGTTTTACCTTTATCGGATGACTGGAAAGTGTATCTGAATAAAGAACTTATTCATCGTCTGGGAATGCTGACCGGGCACGAATGTAAGATTATATATCGTTAGCTCAGCACACTTATGAATTTGATGAATCTGCTGACCCTGTTTTTCAGTGGCTTTACCTCCTCCACTCTGCTGCCCGGCAGTTCCGAAGCCCTGTTTGCGCTGATGCTGTCGCAGCAGAGCGCACCGGCCTGGCTGCTGATCCTGGTTGTGGGTACGGGGAATTCTCTGGGAGGAATGAGCAACTGGATAATTGGTTTTTTAATTCGTAAGGGGTTTTGTAAAACTAAAAAAAATACTGCTGATAAACACCGAGTCCGGGCAGAAAAGTGGCTGGAACGACATGGTGCTCCGGTATTGTTTTTCAGTTTTTTACCCGTTGTTGGTGATCCTCTCTGTCTGGTAGCCGGACTGGTACATATATCCTGGTTTAAAGCCCTGTTGTATATTAGTGTCGGAAAATTTTTTCGTTATATAATCATAGCTTACTTTATGAGCTAATAATGTTATAATCAACGCTGATTATCAGCCTGTAAACCCAGCACCTCGTAAGGCCTCGAAAGTTCTAAACCGATACAAGGATATACCTGGTTGTCCCCGGAAATACAGCGGCCATAGCCTGATACGGTAATCTATACTAATATATCTATGCTAATAAATAGTTACAAAAATTAAACCATAAGAATGACACAATGAATCCAAATTTCCTTGATTTTGAACAACCCATTGCAGAACTGGAAGCGAAAATTGAAGAGCTTCGTTATGTCGGCAATGACACTGAGCTGAATTTATCAGAAGAAATTGCGACTCTGCAAGATAAAAGCCGTTCTTTGACCGAATCTATTTTTAAAAATTTAACACCCTGGCAGATTTCTCAACTGGCCCGCCATCCTCTTCGTCCTTATACTCTTGACTACATTGAACATATGTTTACTGATTTTGAAGAGCTGCACGGTGATCGTGCTTTTGCAGATGATTCCCCCATAGTGGGCGGGCTGGCACGACTGGATGGTAAGCCGGTGATGATCATCGGTCATCAGAAGGGCAGAGATACCGCTGAAAAAGTGAAACGAAATTTTGGTATGCCGCGCCCGGAAGGTTATCGTAAAGCCTTACGTTTAATGAAAATGGCTGAGCGTTTTAAACTTCCTGTTCTGACCTTTATTGATACTCCCGGCGCTTATCCCGGGGTGGATGCGGAAGAGCGGGGTCAGAGTGAGGCTATTGCACGTAATTTAATTGAAATGTCCGAGCTGAAAGTACCGGTTATTTGTACCGTTATTGGAGAAGGCGGCTCCGGAGGGGCACTGGCTATTGGTGTTGGTGATAGAGTCAATATATTACAATACAGTACCTACTCTGTTATTTCTCCCGAAGGCTGCGCGTCTATTTTATGGAAAAGTGCAGATAAAGCGCCTGAGGCGGCTGAAGCAATGGGTATCACTTCAGAACGCTTAAAAGAACTGGAGCTGGTAGATCATATTGTCGAGGAACCTATTGGTGGTGCACATCGTGATCATAAGGCGACGGCAAAAAAACTGAAACAAACTTTGCTTGAAACACTGGAGCATTTATCCGAAACGCCTACTGATCGCCTGCTGGATACCCGTTATGATCGGCTTATGAAATATGGAAACTTTATAGAAAGTTAGAAATGATTAAGTCATTAGTCATTAGTTGGAGTCCATCTTTTTATTCTCTCTCCCTCCGGGTTTAGGGTGAGGGGGGTTATAATAAATGTCTATAACACCACAAACTCTTCATTATCACCTGAACCGACTGGCAGGTGATGCCGAAAATTTTCTAATTGCTTTTAGCGGCGGCGTCGATTCTCATGTGCTTCTGCATCTCTGTGCGCAATTAAAAAACCTGCCTTCCGGTTGCAGTCAGTCATTTTCAGCCGTTTATGTTGATCATGGTCTAAGTCCCAATGCCAAAAAATGGGGGCAGCATTGTCAGCATATCTGTTATGAACTGGATATGCCCCTGACTATTGTTGAAGTAAATGCCCGGGCAGAAAATGGCCAGAGTCCTGAAGCAGCTGCGAGAACAGCCCGTTATCAGGCTTTTAGCCAGATACTAAGAAAGGGTGAATATCTGCTGACGGCTCAGCATCTGGATGATCAGGCAGAAACTTTATTACTGCAATTATTACGCGGCAGCGGAACTCGGGGTCTGTCGGCTATGCCGAGCATAAAGCCTTTTGCACAGGGCTGGCTTTGTCGTCCCATGCTGGATGATAAAAAGCAGGCTATTATCGCTTATGCCCGGCAGCATCAACTGCAGTGGGTGGAAGATGAAAGCAATCAGGAACAGCAGTTTGACCGGAATTTTTTACGCCATACTATTTTACCTGAACTGGAACAGCGCTGGCCCGCTGCTCAGCGTAATCTGGCCAAATCGGCGCAGGTGCTGGGAGAGTCCCAATATTTACTGGATCAAATGGCAGAGGCGGATCTTAGAAAGGTTTTAGAGGATGAACACAAATCACAGGACTATACCAAAATTGCTTTGCAGGAAACCAGAGCACTGCTGGAAACAGAAAACAAACAGGCGCAGTTTAAGCGATCACGATTACATAATTTATTAAGATACTGGATCCATATTAACCATTTGCCTCTTCCTTCCAGAAAAATTCTGGAACAGATAGTGCAAAATGTTATTTTTTCCCGAGCTGATGCGTCACCGTTAGTATGCTGGAAACGGGATCATTTTCAATGTGAATTAAGAAAGTATCGGGATTCACTTTATCTCATAAATATTTCGCATCAGATTCAGCTTGATAGAGATACTCTGGACAGAGAATATCCGCTTTTAATTGATCAGATTCTTAAAATTCCCGGTATTGGTAATATTGAAGTCCAGTCAGTACCAGAATCTCAGCCACAGGATTTAATGGTACGTTTCAGACAGGGGGGTGAGCACTTTAGAAAATATCATCAGGCTCCGTCTAAATTATTGAAACACTGGTTTCAGGATCAGGCTGTTCCCC
>Ga0256831_1001212_pt1 | contig 13643 bp, 14 predicted proteins | sample 132544metaG_FD_189087 | JGI IMG/M metagenome (GOLD analysis project Ga0256831, IMG submission 189087) | Hydrothermal vent microbial communities from Lau Basin, Pacific Ocean - 132-544 | ecosystem: Environmental > Aquatic > Marine > Hydrothermal vents | place: Pacific Ocean: Lau Basin | collected...
AGTTACATGAAGATAAAATAGCCCAAAAGCGCACGACTGATCTGGATGTCGGTCTGTTTTACTATTTTTGAGAAGATAAGGCAGGGTACCCTTCATGATATTGAGTATTGAAAGCAGTTGCGATGACAGTTCCATTGCGGTGACAGAGATAGCAACAAAAAAGATTTTATTCCACAAAAAAATCTCCCAGGAGATCGACCATGCCAAATATGGCGGCGTGGTGCCGGAGCTGGCTGCGAGACTGCATGCGGAAGCGTTGCCGAAAATTCTGGAGCAGACAGAGGCATATTTTCCAAAACTCAAAGCGGTAGCTGTGACAAACGCTCCGGGACTGGCAGTGACACTGGTGGAAGGGGTGACGATGGCAAAAGCGCTGGCGATTGCTCTGGATTTGCCTTTGATCGGTGTGAACCATCTGCATGGGCATATCTACTCCCTTTTTCTGGAAAAAGAGGCGTTGTTTCCGATGACAATTTTGCTTGTTTCCGGCGGGCATACACAGGTAATCGATGCACACGGATACAAAGATTTTTCACTGATTGCACAGACGATGGATGACAGTTTCGGGGAGAGTTTCGACAAAGTGGCGAAAATGCTGGGGTTGGGATATCCCGGTGGACCGATTGTGGAAGCGTATGCGAAAAAAGGCGATGAAAACAGATTTGATTTTACTGTACCGTTAGGCAATTCGCCAAAGATTGCTTTTAGTTACTCCGGGCTTAAAAATCAGGTACGGTTGCAGATCGAAGCGCTTGGAGATTTGAGTGAGCAGGATCGGTGTGATATAAGTGCGTCGTTTCAGAGGGTAGCGACGGCGCATTTGTTGCAAAAGCTCAAAAAGATTTTCAAAAACGGTGCGATTCGGGAGTTTGCCATTGTCGGCGGGGCGAGTGCGAATCTCTATTTGCGTGAAAAGATAGAGAAGTTATGTCACGATTTCGGTGCCGCACTGCATCTGGCTCCGCTGGAGTACTGTTCTGACAATGCGGCGATGATCGGGCGTTGCGCCGTTGACGCGTATGCCCGAAGAGATTTTACCCCTTTTGATGCTCTGGTATCAGCTCCGAAGAGTGCGATATAGATTTCTGGCAAGCAATACCAGCAATGCAAGTGCAAAGAGTTTAAAGTCCAGTTCACTGGCAAAATGGGTATTTTCGAAAAGTTTGCTTTCGGTTACCGTTTCTCCCTGTGCCTGAAACTCCAGAATCTGCGGAATGTAGTAGTGCACATACAACAGCCCCGTCGCAATCACAAGAAAGGCACTGACTGACGTGACGGTATCGCGGTCGAAATTTTTATATTTAAATCCTTCGTAGAGTGCCACTGCCAGAACGGTAAAATCTACCAGATAACTGAGTCTGACAAAATTTTCCGTCATGATCAGACCCTCCTGAAAGCGGGTGAGTATTTCGCTGCCGAGATAGTGCTCACTGTGAAACGTCACCGGTGCGACAACAATACCCGCATAGAGACCTGCACCGAGGGTAATACCCAGTAAAATGAAATAAGCGATGGTAATGCCTTTGGGAATAGATGGCATAAAACTCCTTTTTTGACAAATTATAGCCAATAGTGCTTTTAATTAAGATAAACTTTATCCTAATTAATATATAATAGTTTTTGTAAGTTTAATATGAAAAAGTTATTCTTACTGCTATATAGACAGGGGAAACAGTGCGGCAATATGTCGCACTGTGCTATTTCTACACTTTAACTATCCTTATTTACTTATCTTATACAATTTTTTCAAACTTTAATCCTTTTCGTTGTAAAATTATGTTTATAACTAATAGTTATCACCGTACCAATAAATACTCTCAGAAATTCAGAATATTTTCTGATACGGTGAGACGAGTTAATAAGAGGAGTAGAAATGAAAAAATATATTGTAATGTCGATAGCGGCAGCAATAGTAACAGCAAATGCTGTGGCAGCGGATGCCACTGAAACACCAGCGGTAGCAGAGACAGCGCAGGCATCGGCACAAACGACTCAGGCACAGAGTGTACAACCTGCAACAGATGCACTGGCAAAAAAAGTTGCCAAGCTTGAGAAAAACCTGAAAAAGCTGAAAAAACAGCTTTCCAAAGTGAAGGCACACGATGCCACCGACAATATCAAATGGAATGTCGATTTCAGAACAGCGGTAGATATGTTGAAATATACGACTGCAGCAGGCAAAGAGTACAAAAACGATTCATTGCTTTCTAACAGACTTTGGTTAAATATGGCTTTTGCACCGATAAACAGCATGATTTTTAAAGGTACGCTCTCTTTCAATAAAGCGTATGGTGCCACACCGGTCAATCCTGCCAACGGTTATCCTCAAAGAGGATTCGGATACGATACATTTGACTGGGTTTTGAATGAAAATCTGCTGGATGATTCGGTGCGCGTGAAAGAGGCTTTTTGGTTATATATGGGTGACAGTTTCCTTGGTACAAATGTAAGCTGGACAGCTTCACTGGGTAGAAGACCTTCAACCGACGGTTTTTTGATATCACTGCGCGAAGGGGATAAACCAAAATCTCCACTGGGACATGTAATTAATGTTGAGTTTGACGGTGGAAGCATTATGTTCGGTCTTGACAAAGTAACCAATGTTTCAGGCATGTCTTTAAAATTTTGTGTTGGTCGCGGACTGACAAATGCTCGATCCCGATTTAACACAGATGGCGGTTTCGCATCTATGGGAGATTATACAAAAGATAAAACAACTTTGAAAGATATCGATTTGGCAGGCTTTATTTTTGTGCCGTATAATGACGGACAATATAAAGTAATGACAACCTATTACAGAGGATTTAATGTACCAGGCTTTGTGATGGCTGATCCCGGTATGATGAGCGGTAACAACAGCGGTATGCTGGCGATCAATCAGGATGGCAGTTTTGGACTCAATCCTGGATTTAGTATGAAAAATCTTGGTGATCAGGATGGTGCGGCTATTTCCGTGCTTGTTGACGGTATCGGTGACGGTATCAATGATTTCCTTGACGATACAAAAGTGTTTGCATCATTTGCATGGTCGCAGACAAAACCTGATAATACATACAAAACACTTGATATGAATAAAATGTTTGGTGCTATTCAACAAGGAGTACAGCAGGCATTGCAGAATGTTGCCAATCCGACACCTGCACAGCAGCAGGCGGCACAGCAACAGGTTGTACAGGGTATGATGGCGCAACTTCAGGCAAATCCTCAGGCAGCGGCATCATATGTTAAAAATGAAGGTATGCTCGGTTCTAATGACAATGAGACCGGTACATCATACTGGGTTGGTGTCAATGTACCGGTAATGTTTACAGATGACGGTAGATTTGGTGTCGAGTATAACCACGGTAGTAAATACTGGAGACCGTTCACTTACGGTGAAGACACAATGGTGGGTTCTAAAATGGCAGTGCGCGGTGATGCTATTGAAGCATATTATATTCAGCCGATTATGAAAGGGTTCTCCGCAGAAGTCAGATATACCAAGCTCAATTATGACTATACCGGAAGTCAGGGATTCTTTGGAGCAGGCGGTGCACCTATGACAATGTCTGAAGCAAAAGCGATGGGTATGGATCCAATCGAAGAGGCACAGGATATCAGAGTATCTCTCAGATACCGGTTCTAGACAGATAGTGTTCATGAGGAGAACATTCTCCTCATGAGATAGAAGACTTTTTTCTATTTTTTATTTTCAGGTTTTCCTTTTACGTGAATGAAAGATACTTTCCACAAGTTGCTGCCGTTAAAATCAGAATTACGCAAATCACTGTTTTCAAACTTTGCACCGCCGAGTGCAGCATGTGAAAAGTTACAGTTGTTTATTTTCGCATCGATAAAGTTGGCTGCCCATGCTCGGGTATGGCTAAAATCGGTGTGATTAAGTGTAGCTGATACAAATTTGGCACCTTTAATTGTGGCACCGGAAAAATTGGCATCAGTAAGGTCGGTATTGGAAAAGTTGATTTTCCGTGCATCCATACCGCTGAAATTTGCTCCGGAGAGGTTTGATTCACTCAAATCGACGCGAATGAGATCATATTGCCTCAGGTCGGCATTGCTCAGGTCGCACATTTTACATTCATGCTCGGTTTGTAATTCATGAAGATCTTGCTTGTCGTAGGCATGTGTAATACTGAACAATAACAAAACGATTGAAAAGAGTTTCATTTTTCGATGCTCTGGAGTTGTTTTAAAAATTCCGGTGCATTGCCGCTGCCTTCAAATTGAGTGATTAGTTTGCCGTCAGGTGCAATAAAGAAAAAAGTGGGAACACCTATAAATGAATATCCCCGGGGAAGTCTCTTTTTATCTTTGGTAATATCGTATGCGAGGAGTTTATAGTGCGATTTCATATAGGCACTGAGTTTCGGATCCTGGAAAACGCTCTCTTTCATGTAGCTGCATTCCGGACACCATGATGCATGGTACATCATCAATACAGTTTTGTGCTCATTTCTTGCCTCTTTCATGGTTTGATTGTAATCATTTGACCAGTGAAGCTCCTCTGCAGATAAAATTGTTACAATAGACAACAGACTTAATAATTTACTCATAAAACAGACCTCGTATAAATAATTCTAATGTAGTTCAACGATACAATTATACCATATTTTTTGTTGAACAATTGTGAAACTATTTTTGCAAAAGTCCCAAAAAGTACCTGTAACAGTAGTTTTTGACTACTTGAAACTTTCATTTTTTTTATATATTGTTAAGAAAATGTATGTATAATTATACGTTTATCAAACAGAAATCATAAGGAGGAAAGATGTTGAAAAAAAGAGACGCGCATCAGGCTGGTGCGGCTTCTGGCAAAGATTCCAACTCTGTATCCACTATAGAGCGATCTGACAGAAGAAATTTTTTCAAGAAGACACTTACATATTCGGTAGGTGCATTGGCTGCTGCAAATGTTTTATCACCGGTAAAAATGAGAGCCGATGACCCAGCGATTATGGAAGAGAAACCATGGGGAACGACACTAGGCGATCCGGTTACAAAAAACCGGTATGGAATTCCTTCTGCATATGAACACAATGTTATCAGAAGAAATGCTGAACTATTGAGATCAGGTAACTGGCAGGCTTCTATTGCAATGTGCCCGGTTCAGGATATGGAAGGCATTTTAACACCGAACGGACTTTTCTTTAGTCGAGCACACGGTGGTGTTGCGCATATTGATCCTAATGAGCACAGACTTATGATTCACGGATTGGTGGAAAAAACACTTGTTTTGACGATGGATCAGTTGAAACGTTATCCAAGCGTGAGCAGAATTCACTTTATCGAGTGCCCTGCAAACGGTGGACCGGAATGGAGAGGACCGCAGTTTAACTCTATTCAGTTTGCAAAAGGTATGATGAGTTGTGCGCAGTGGACCGGTGTGTACATCAAAGATATTCTTAAAGATCTTGGACTGAAGCCAAATGCAAGATGGATGCTGGCTGAAGGTGCAGACAACTCACATATGGGTAGAACGATTCCTATTGATAAAGTACTTGATGACGCGATGATCGTCTGGGGTCAGAACGGTGAAGCACTCAGACCGGAGCAGGGATATCCTATTCGACTGTTGGTACCGGGCTGGGAAGGTAACCTCTGTGTTAAATGGCTTTGCAGATTAGAATTTGCCGAAGAACCTTACTATGCAAAAGAAGAGACAGCAAAATATACAGCGCTCAAACCGGATGGAAAAGCGATCCAGCACTTCTATGCCAATGAAGTCAATTCGGTGATTACATCTCCTTGTCCTGAAAAACCCTGGACAGATCTTAAAAAAGGCGATATCGTCGAAATCGAAGGTCTTGCATGGAGCGGTATGGGTACCATTGAAGGTGTAGACATTTCGTTTGACGGCGGTAAAAACTGGGTTGAAGCGAGTCTGAAAGGTCTTGTGCTTCCAAAAGCATGGACAAGATTTAGTTATATGTATAAATATGAAGGAAAACCGTTACTCCTCTCCAGTCGTGCACGTGATGATGCGGGACATATTCAACCATCGGTGAAAGAAGAGAGAGCAGTTATGGGTGTAGAATCTGTTTACCACAGAAACGGTATCCATACATGGCAAGTAACAGCAAAAGGAGAGGTTAACAATGTTCAAGTCTTATCGTAATATTCTGTTTGGAGCTGCATTGATAGCTGGAGCTTCTGCAACATTGCTCGCAAATGCAGATATTAATGCAAATACAGGCGGCACAAAAAAATATAATAATGGAAAACTTGTTATAGATGGTGGTGTGACGTATCCGGTACATAACGGAAAAGTCGGTCCATACTATATTAATAAAAAAGCGCACAGTCTTGCGATCAACAATGGTCGACCTGCAACACCGAATGAAATCAAAGCATGGGACATCGATGTCATGCCTGACGGAACAGGACTTCCCAAAGGGCATGGTACTGCTGAAGAGGGTGAAGAGGTTTATGAAGCTAAGTGTCTTTCCTGTCACGGTGACTTTGGTTCCGGTGGCGGCGGATACCCTGCACTTTCCAAAGGTAATGCTTATGAGTTACACAAAACACTGAAGTTTCAGAGAACGACACCGGATGCCGACGGTCCGGTACGTGTATTTGGTACCTACTGGCCGCGTGCAAGTACACTTTGGTGGTATATTAAAACCGGTATGCCGCATCCTGCACCTTTGAGTCTGTCGGACGATCAGGTTTATGCACTGGTTGCGTACATTTATGTACTTAATGAGCTGAAGCTTAACGGTGAAGAGATTGAGGACGATACAGAGATCAATCAGGATAATGTTCTGAAAGTGGATTTGCCGAACAAAGATGGTTTTGTTCCGAATATTGACGGGCCAAAGGGTCTTGAAAATACACGTGCATATTTCAACGATTATAAAAACTACGGTAACGGTACAAGATGTATGCATGATTGTTTCAAAGGGGAGCCGAAAATTTTGCCTATTCAGATAGAGCAAAAGAGCTTTTTACCACCTTTGTCAGAGAAGAGAGATCTTCCGAAAAATCCTTGCTGGATTGCAAGTTGTGACTGTGAAGCAGGCGGAAGCAGCGCCAATGCCGAAGGTAAAAAAATATATGAAGCAAGTTGTGCTGTTTGTCACGGTAACGATAGTATGGGAGCACCGGATCTCGGTAATAAAGAAGCCTGGGCGAAAGTCATGAAGCAGGGCATGGATACAGTTATGAAAAATGCTATCAACGGTAAAAATGCAATGCCTCCAAGAGGCGGTACAGATTTACCTGATGATAAAATCAAAGCGGCTATCGAGTATATGTATAGTAAAAGTAAGTAATCCACGATTACTTCACGGTAAAAAGTTAAGATTATGTGTTTAAAATAGATCATTAAGGTCTGTTTTACAAATGAAGAGGTTGGAATATACCTCTTCAAGTATTTAAAATAAAATGAAAAGGAATGAAAGATGGAAAGAAGAAAATTTTTAGGTTTCGGTCTTGCGGCGATTGCGGCAATGCCTGCTATCGTAAGTGCCAAAGATGAGAGAAAAGAGAAGCCTGATGCATGGACTGCAAAAACTGTAAAAGATGGTATTGAAAAGCTTTACGGAACAATTACGCCGGTAGAGAAAGGTGTTAAAGTCAAAGCACCGAAAGTAGCGAGCAATGGTGGACAAATTCCTGTAACTGTCAAATCTGATATTGATGCCAAAAGTGTTGCCGTATTCCAGGATGCAAACCCGGAAAGTACTGTAGCTGTATTTGATGTTCCGGAAGGACAGCCTGTTGACTTTTCTTTCAAAATCAAAATGAAAAAATCCGGTACTATCACTGCAATCGTAGAAAGCAAAGATGGTAAATACTACAAAGGTACACAGACTCTTGAAGTTGCGCTTGGTGGTTGTGAAGGTTAATCTTCCCTGGTTACGAAGATAGATTTTTGATATTATAAGAAAAAGAAAAAAGGATAAACAATGAAATTAAAAGCAAAAGCAAAAGGTGATTTAGTACAAGTAAAAGCAATGCTCAAACATGACATGCTGACTTACGATCAGGCGAAAAAGAAAGGTAAAGAAGCAAACTTTATTACACACATTACAGGTAAAGCGAACGGAAAAGTAGTATTTGATATGTCTACAAGTCAGTTTCTTTCCAAAAACCCTTTGATCAAATTCAAATTCAAAGGTGCCAAAAAAGGTGATGAGTTCGAATTGAGCTGGGTTGACCTTAAAGGCAATACAAAATCTAAAAAAGTAAAAATTAAATAATCAATTTGATTTACCGTTTGTCCGGAGTTTCCCTCCGGGCAAATACTCTCTGCGTAATACTATATTTATAATTTGTACTGCTAAAAGGTGATTTATGCCATTTCAAAATATAGAACCCGGCGAAAATATTCAGGAAGTTATCAAATCTGCATTTGATGTTTTTCTCAATGTTTCCGGTGAATGGGGCTATGATGAAAATCTTGCACTTGTGATTCATGAAACTGAAGTACCGCTTCAGCAACTGGAGCATACGCTGGCGTCGATGCGTGCGTTTATGGAAATGAACATGACGCAGCCAGAAGAGAAGCGTTACGGAGCTATTAATGTCAATGAAACAGCACGTGAGTGCATTGGCAAAAATAACAGAATTTACGATAAAATTGTTTACGAAACAAGTGCAATGCTCGAGAGTGATTATGAAAAGTTTATCGATGAGTATAAAGAGGGCTATGGTACAGCCGGTTTTGATCTCGATGAACATTTTCAAAGACGCAAAGCAAAAACGGTGACTTTGGAAAAAGTCTTTTGGTTCGATATCACAGATGTGAATAAATTATGAAAGAAAGGATCTATATGAAAAAATATATATTGGTCTTGTTGGTAGCTGCAGGTTTTGCGATGACTGCGTCTGCCGATGCGACAACAGCAACTGCAAATGCGGCTAAAGTAACGGAAAGTGTCAAAGCTGCAGCGACAACTGCAGCAGCAGAAGTGAAAAAAGAGGTGAAAAAGGTAGCCGACGCGGCGACTGCATCTGCAAATGACGACATCCGCATTTATCAGGCAGATAACAGTGATGGAAAAATTACACCCGATACCATTCAAAAAGCGTTTGAAAAAGCCGGTTTTTATATGGCGGCAAACAACGGTATGAATTTTCCGTTCAAAAGAGATTTTAACAATACCTACTATGATGTCTATAATCTGGCAGCGTTTTACAATAAAGATGTCGTGGCGGAATTTATCAAAGAATATCCGACTATCGGACTTTTTGCACCGATGACAATGTCAATCTACACCAAAAAAGGTGATAAAACTATTTCTATTGCAACACTAAATCCAAAAAGAATGGCAACTATCACCGGAATTCCTGCTGATCATCCGGGTTGGAAAAAGCTGGATGATATGATTCACAAAGCGCTCAAAGCGGCAATGCCAAATGGTAAATTTGTACCATATACCGCAAAACATATTGACGTAAAAGCACCGCTGACTGTCGAAGCGACAATGCAGATGGGTGACGACTGGGAAGACAAACTGGAAGATTTGGAAAACAACTTTGAAAGTGCTCTGACCGTAAACGGTTTTGCGATGCCTGCATTTAACGAGCTTAGTGAAGAAATTGAAGATATTGGATACGATTTTTATATTGTCTATTCAGTGTGTAAAATTCCTGTAGCGTATACTGTTTCCAAAAACCATCCGGAAATGGGTGCCTATGCACCTTGTTCAATGTATATTTACAAAAAAGAGGGTGACAAAACGGTTCATTTCGGTATTCATCATGTGAAAAACTGGGTACACTCTATGGGGCTGACAGACAAAGAAGAGTTAAAAATTCTCAACGGTGCTATGGATAAATTTGCAACATTGCTAAAAAAAGTGACTGAAGCAGAATAATCCTATACTTCAGGCAGTTGGACTTCATCGTGACGGTGAAGTTCACCGCCTTTGACTACCTTCGCAAATACACCCCGATCATGGCGTAACAGTTTGGGAACACGTTTATCGATTTTTGAGAGGTGGTTGCACAATGTGCAGTTTTGCGTAATCTCCAGAATAACTTCACCGAGTACGATTTTATCTCCCGGATTGATTTGATGCAGATCGTAATCTATGACGATGTTTTCACCTAAAGCACCAAAAGAGGCGTCGATATTTTCATGAAGAAGTATATCGTATGCATGTGACGAAGTAAGTAAAACAGTTCGTGCAGGTTCCTTTCCGTAGTGTTTATCTCCGACAATACCTTGATTCTCCAATACAATTTTTTCACATGAAATAGTCTGTTTTTGTGAATCGGTAATGAAAAGTGCCTGGACATTGGCGATAACTTGGGACAAAAGGACTCCTTTGAAGCGTAATTTAAAGATTTTAGCACTTTTTGATTAGTGTAAAATAAATTGCCGATTATTATGATAAAATAATTATTTATAATAAAGGAGATCAATTGAAAAAGATAATAAGTGTTGTGTTGTTTTTGGCTGCATTTTCATTGCAGGCGTTTGAACTGGGAAAATATGGCAGCTTTACGTTTCAGAAAGTTAATGGCAATGTCTATATCATGCACGGTCCGGTGATGGAACCGAATGTGGAAAATGAAGGTTTCATGAATAACCCCGCAGTCATTGTCGGAAAAAACGGATTGATTGTGGTCGATCCCGGAGGCAATTACAATGTCGGGAAAAAGATTCTGTCAGAAATAGAGAAAGTAAGCAAAAAACCGATCGTGGCAATTTTCGATACGCATAAACACGGCGATCACTGGTTTGCAAACAAAGCGATTCTTGAAAAATATCCTCATGTAAAAATTTATGCACACCCCAATATGATTAAAGAGGTCAAAGGGGGAGAAGCGCGCAAATGGTACGGTATTTTAAACAGATTGACCAAAAATCTCAAAGGTACGGATAATGCATTTGCTTATCCCAACCATGCCCTCAAAAATGGTGAAAGGGTAGAGGTAGATGGAGAAAAATTTGTCGTCTATCATCCAAAACGTGCCCATACCGATACCGATTTGATGATTGTACATCAAGATTCACAGACGATGTTTCTGGGAGATAATGTCATGAGAGGACGTTTCGGTAATTTTGATGAGAGTTCCAGTATTCTCGGAAATATCGCACTGCTTGAAAAACTCAAAAAAGAGAAAGCGTTGCGCTACTATATTCCGGGACATGGTATGTCGGGGCAGAGAGATGCAGTGATCGATCCTTTTTTGACCTATCTGAAAACAGTGGCAAAATGGGCAAAAAAAGCGTACGATGATGATCTCGAAGCATTTGAAGTTAAGCCGCAGGCGGTAAAAGAGCTGAAAGCGTTTCAGAACTGGGATGCGTTTGATCACAGGGTAGGGCAGCATCTGGCAAAGGCATACAACGAAATCATGATGGCAGACGACGAATAGGAGGCTCAGACGAGTGCCTCAGCCACTGCTTCCTCTTTGGTGTCGTTTTGGTATTTGTTGTCGAGATAACGTTTGATATCCTGATGAATATAACCGTTTTCGTCGACGAGCAACAGGTGTTTGCTGGATAATTGTGAAATGTGGGAGAGTCCCATGACTGCCAGAATCATTCTGATATTTTTGCGCATGTTGTGATGATACTGTTCCACCATGGTCGCATATTTATGGACAATATACGCTTTACGTTTCGTTTTATCCTGTGTTGCAAGTCCGACAGGACACTGATGCTTGCCTGCTCCGGAACAGACACGGGCGCGGATACATCCGGCACTCATCATGAAACCTCTGGCAATCGCCACCATATCCGCGCCAAGTGCCATAAGAATAACCACATTGTCGGGTGTAAGCACTTTCCCGGATGCAATTAGTTTGATCTGGTCACGGATACCCTCGACCCTGAGTATTTCGTCGGCAAGATAAAGAGCATCTTTGATGCCCAATCCGATGCGCTCCATCAGTTCGATCGGTGCCGTTGCACTGCCTCCTTCACCACCGTCGATAGTGATGAAATCGGGAATACTTTGTCCCTTCTCCAGCCGTTTTTTTATCTCTCTGCAGATAGGAATAAAACTTTCACGATCGGAGATAATCGTCTTGAAGCCGACCGGCTTACCGCTGAGATTTTGTAGTTTTTCAATGAAATCAAAAAGTTCCGAAACGGTGTTGGCGTAGGGGAATCGGTTGGGTGAAAAAAGGTCTTTGTGTGGTGTGACACCGCGGTAGTAGGCGATTGCCTCGGTTACTTTGTTCTTCGTCAGTTTTCCACCGGTCTGTTTGGCGCCCTGTGCCAGTTTGATTTCGGTCATTTTACAAAAACGCATCGCTTTTTGGTATCTGATCGGATCAAAGTTTCCTTTTTCATCACGTACACCGTAGAGACCGGAACCGATTTGTAAAATAATATCTGCAATATCTTTCGGTACGTGATCGGGAAAGTGTGAGAGCGGTGCTTCCCAGTTTATGCGGTAAAAACACATTTTGGAACGATCGAAATTGTATGTATCTTCCATACCACGGGGCAGAACAAGTGGCTTGAGTACTGAAATTGCAAAGGCGGTATTGAACAGGAATCGCAGTAGCTGAAAAAGCCGGGTTTGCCAGCTTTTCAGCGAAACAATTTGCATATAACGGTTATCGTACGCGCGGTGCGTTACAAGAAAATTGGTTGTCAGACCACCTTCTCCGGTGTTGATAGGGAATTTCCCCCGGTGGGCACCGATGGTAAATGCCTGTGTTCCTTCCGGAGAGATCGAACCGTCACTCATAGCACTGCGGCAGATGACAGAGTTGGAGACAAAAGGTATGGTTCGCCTGGCGCCGAAAGTAACGGAAAAATCCACGCTCACTTCATGATCGTTTAATGGTGCGAAGGCGTGTTTGAGCATGAATTTCGGATTTTTCTGAGGATCACTTGGCGAAAAAGAGGTGAAGGTACTTTTCCCACGTGCCGCTTTGTATACCCACTCGATTTTATCGCGCGAATCGAAAATATCTTCACTGCCAAAATATTGACGAAACGGTTCGCGTACTGCTTCGAAAAAATAGCGCATACGACCGATGACAGGGTAGTTGATGAGTAGTGTATGTTCACGCTGGACGAAACGGTCATAGAGATACCAGAGCAGTAACAGGGAGGAGAAGAGGAAAAGTATCTGATATACCATAGGGTTGTATGCCTTTTTTATAGTATATCGGAATAGACTCCTTTTGGTTTAGCCTATGGGTGGATACTTCATGAATCACCCTTTTTAAAAATTTTTTTGAGTTGCAGATAGATACGTTTGATGCGCTTTCTAAATTCCCCTTTGGGGAGATATTTGTGCTTGAGTACTTTGACACGCTGTTTGATTGCAGCGGATTTTTCTTTGACTGCATGGTATACGTCGGTATTTTTCAGCCGGTCGATTTGCTTCATGATAAAGTTGTATGTATAGCGAAACCAGCCGATGCTGAGCAGTTTGTTTTGTGATATGCGAAAAAGCCAGAATGCGAAAGCGGCAACGGGGATTTTGGCGAGATAAAGCAGCCCTGCAATGATAACATTTCCCTGAAGTGCCAAAACTCCGGCAAAGATACCGACAATCTCGACGACAACGAAAATCGACAGAAAAAGCGTGAGTAATAACCACGGGTGTAAATGTGTTAATTGTTTTTCGATTTTTTGCAGGATTTTGCGCGTATGGATATATTCGTAAACCGGTCTGGCGATTGTCTCCCAGAAAAGCTCTTCAAATACGATATAGGTAAAGACC
>Ga0256831_1001213_pt1 | contig 13639 bp, 13 predicted proteins | sample 132544metaG_FD_189087 | JGI IMG/M metagenome (GOLD analysis project Ga0256831, IMG submission 189087) | Hydrothermal vent microbial communities from Lau Basin, Pacific Ocean - 132-544 | ecosystem: Environmental > Aquatic > Marine > Hydrothermal vents | place: Pacific Ocean: Lau Basin | collected...
CGACAAGCTCAGGGAACTAGCTTCCTGAGCTTGTCGAAGGGTGCGGGTGAATAGCAGAAACTGAACTGTCCCGCCTTAAACTGGTAGCCGATTGTTGCTATTGCTCATACTATTCCCCCCCCAAAAGTACCTGAATAAAATATCTAAATCACCTGTAATATAAGCCTTAAAATTTGTACTCCGTAGCATGCTCGATATGCATTCCCACGCTGGAGCGATGGGAACGAGGGTGCTCAAACATACTTTAGGAACGTGCACGAAACAACTTCCCGATCTCTAACTTGCCTTTTTACCCCAGCTTGGATGATCTCATTCGTTGCGTAGAGTAATTATGCGCCTCATGAGTTCATCCAATCTGAAATAAAAATTCTCTGCGTTAGAACTTCGAGAAGTTATTCCGTACACGTTCCTTAATAGCTTTTAACTGCGTAACAATTAGTGAAATATATATATCTGAACAAGGAAGTTTCAAGCAATAATTCTACCCGTCTTATCCGCTCTTTTACCCCTGCTGAAATCCTATCAACCGTGGCATGGTCTACCGTTATGCACTTTAACAATATCTTGAATACCGATAAGATGACTGACACCAACACTTTGAACTGGTTGATGTACTAGTGTAAAATATAGCACTCATATTTAAGCAAAGAGTCTTAAAAACACTCTACTTATTTTGTGTAATATAACCTTGCAATATGGATAACAATATGAATTTTAAGAAAAATATAATGACGATAGTTTCAGCATCTTTAGTAACGGTCGGCATAATGAGTACAGCAAGTGCGGAGCGTGAATTTGGAGAAATTTATACTCAATGTGGCATTGGCGCGATGATTTTCAAAAAAAATGAAACATTAGCAGCTATCTCTAACATCACATGGGATTTAGGAACAACGGCTCTCAGCTCAAATATGTCATCAGAAGAAAATTGTAAAGGATCAGCTGTTGCAAAAGCATCTTTTATCCATAGCTCTTACACGGCTCTTGAGCAAGATATTGCTAAAGGCGAAGGACAACATTTGAACGCATTGATGGATATTATGAAATGTGATGCAAAAGTTCGTCAGGATGTAGTTAAGTCAATTCGCACTGACTTTGCTAAAACCGTCAGCACCGTTGCTTACTCAAAAGCATCAGCACAGCAAAAATCTAAGCAGCTTTATGATATGACTAATACGGGTAAAGCCGCTTCATGTGGTACTAAAATTTAAGCACTTACAATAATCTCAAAAATTGCAGAGTCGGTTTCTGTAAACGTCACCGACTCTACATTAGCCCCTATAGTTTTTCACATAAATAAGTCCCCACTTTTAAGGAGTGAAAAACTTATTTTATATGGTTCGCACAAGCTAAGGAACGGGCACGAAACAACTTCCCGATCTCTAACTTGCCTTTTTATCCCAGCTTGGGATGATCTCATTCGTTGCGTAGAGTGACTATGCGCCTCATGAGTTCACCCAATCTAAAATAAAAATTCTGCGTTAGAACTTCGGGAAGTTATTCCGTGCACGTTCCTAAGGAATGTGTACGAAACAACTTCCCGATCTCTAACTTGCCTTTTTATCCCAGCTTGGGATGATCTCATTCGTTGCGTAGAGTAACTATGCGCCTTATGAGTTCATCCAATCTGAAATAAAAATTCTGCGTTAGCACTTCGGGAAGTTATTCCGTGCACGTTCCTAAAGCTTGGACTCCTGTGGAGATTTAACAAATGAATATCATTTCCTTTTTTCTTAATTCAATGGAAAAGGTAATATAAAGTCATTGTGTTCAAATCACTCAACGCACACTCGCGGCTCTAAATGCGACAATTTCATCAATCACATCCTCCTCTTTAAGCCCATCTCCACTACTAAGCTCTTTCTTTTTTATATCCATAATTTCAGAGAGTTTTTCCAATTTTTTGGTGATAATAGATAGTGCCACTTTTCTTTTCGCAATATTTTTTTCGGCCTGTTGGTACTTCAATTTTATTGCTTCCAACTCCTCCTCAAGCTGCGTCTTTTTAACCTTCATGCCTTCTATGTTTGACATATAGCGCCCTAAATCATCGGGCGAAAAGCTATCTACCTGCAGTTGTGAGAATAGTTTTTCTTGGTGCTGCAAACGCCACTGCCCATATTGCTGCAATTCATTGTATTTCTCTGCGGCTTCGCGTTCACAGGCTAGCAAGTACTCTTTACTCTTTTGTAACGCGATGGTCGCCCCTTCTTTACGCCGCTTTCTTAATGTTTTTAATTGTTCTAGGCTCATTGAAGAATCTGCATTAGTTGTGGAATAGATGCCGATGCATCCCACACCTCATCTGGTTTTTGTGTCAAAAAATCATTAATAGCATCAATTTTTGCTAGCGCTTCATCGGCCTCAGGGTCAACTCCTGCTTGATACTCACCTACACGCACTAAAAACTCTATTTCCTTATGCTTCGCCATGATGCTACGCACTTTTGCTGCCGTCTCAACATGCTGAGGATGCACTATCGCAGGCATAACACGGCTTAAGCTTTGTAATATATCAATGGCGGGATAATGGTTTTTTGCCGCCAAGTCACGTGACAATACAATATGCCCATCCAGTAACGAGCGGATTTCATCGGCAATGGGATCAGACATATCATCTCCCTCAACCAAAACGGTATAAAAAGCAGTAATTGATCCTTTATCAGAGCGCCCTGCCCTTTCCACTAATAAAGGCAATTCTGCAAAGACAGAGGGCGGAAATCCACGCCGCGCAGGAGCCTCACCTGCTGCCAAGCCAATTTCACGTTGCGCACGAGCAAAGCGTGTTAATGAATCCATCATTAATAAAACGCTTTTACCTTGGTCACGATAATATTCAGCAACTGCGGTTGCAACATAGGCAGCCTTCAGGCGCTCAATTGAAGGGCGATCAGAAGTTGATACAATCAACACCGTTTTTTTCATCCCCTCTTCACCCAAGGCATCTTCAATAAACTCTCTTACCTCACGCCCACGCTCTCCAATCAACGCAATAACATTGACATCAACTTCTGCATGTTGCACCAACATACTCATAAAAAAACTTTTACCCACCCCAGCGCCTGCAAATACACCCATGCGTTGCCCTATACCACAGGTTAATAAACCATCCATTGCTTTAACACCCAAGCCCATTGGCTCTCTAATAATGTCACGATCTAATGGCGATGGAGAAGGCGCAATGACAGGATAACTTTCTTCAAGATACACCGCGTCCCTACCACCTTTATCAATAATATTACCCACCCCATCCAACACGCAACCCACCAGCTGATCGCCCACCGCGACATGTAAGGATTTACCTGTTGCAATGACCGCCGTTCCTGTTGACATACCTCGCATATCGCCAATAGGTGCGAGCAAGACTTCATTATGGTCAATACCAATCACTTCTGCTGGCGTAACCTCATCGGAGGTATTATTTTTTAAGATACACAACTCGCCAATACTCGCTTGTGGCAAAATAGCACGCACAACCGTTCCTGCAACCTGCACAATACGACCGTGCAACATAAGCGATGGAACATCACGAACTGCATCTTGTAACAACTCAGGTATATATTTAAATGACATAAGGCTAGTTACCTGACACTTGCAAACGACCCAAAGGGTTCAAACGCACTTCTGAGGTTAACTCTTGAAATGCTAGTACAGGAATCACCACCATTTTAGAGGCAAAATAAGTGCTTAAATGGCGACGCAATTCCATTGACGTTAGCACCACAGGACGTGCGGTTAAATCAGCTTGATTCTGCGCTGCTTCTTCATTATTTTTTAATGTTTGAATAAAGAAGTCTGACACTTCGGGTGCTAAATCTAAAAAAGAACCTGTCGGCAATTGGCGAATACTACCTTTAATCGCATTTTCAGTTTCAGGTTCTAGTAAATAGACAGGTAATGTTAAGGAGCCATTTGAAAACTTATGGCTAATTTGGCGTTTCAGTCCCATGCGTACATATTCTGCCAACATCGGTATATCTTTTTCTGTCTCACCCCGCTCAATAATGGACTCTAATATTTGACGCAAATCACGAATGGAAATACCTTCTGCCACCAAACGCCTTAATACATCGGTAATTTTTGGTAAGGGCACTAAGCCCTGCGCCTCTCTAATTAACTCACCAAAACCTTGCCTTTCTAGTTTATTAAAAAGCATATGCACTTCTTGCACACCCACAAACTCAGAAGCATGTTGACGCAATGAGGAGGACAAGTGAAACGCGAGTATCTGCGCGGGATTAAGTGTTTTAATCTTCTGATTTTGTAAATTTTCCGCTTGCTCTTGTGCCACCCAGACCGTTGGCAAACCAGGTAAGAAATTTTCACCTGCCTGATGCGGTATTTGTTTATTATTCAAATTTTCAGAAGTCTCATTAACAAACACCTGCCCAAGCCCTAATTGCCCTTGCGCCACAGGAATGCTTTGAATAAAAATCTTATATTCATCCTGCATACTAGTCATTAGACGAAAGCGAATACCAGGAATGGGAATACCCATATCCAGATAGAATTTTTTACGCACAGCAGTAAATTCATTATGCAAATCTTCTGGGGTTAAATGTTGTCTTGCCTGATCCGTTAATTCAACTAATACGGGAGATACTTCTTCATCATCTGATTTATTAGATGACTCTGCCGCTTTAAAGCGTGCCTGATCTGAAATATTGGCGCCAATTAAAGACGTTCCTCCTGCTTCTTCAAATTGATGCGCTTGTACTTGGCGCATTAATAGTCCCGCTAGTCCCAGTACAAAACTGAGAAATAGAAAGACTATAAAAGGAAAGCCAGGGATCAGCCCCATAATAAAGACAACGCCCGATGCAATAAGCAATGCATTAGGCTGGGACATCATTTGATTACCAATATCTTGCCCCAAATTGGTATTTTCATCTGTGGTAACACGGCTAACAATAATGCCCGCCGTAATCGAAATAAACAGTGCAGGAATCTGCGATACCAGACCATCACCAATGGTTAGGATTGAGTACAACGCACCCGCATCACCAAAAGACATATTTTGTTGCATCATGCCAACGGAAATACCACCAAGAATATTGACAAAGATAATCACCATACCTGCAATGGCATCCCCTTTAACAAACTTCATCGCGCCGTCCATCGAGCCATAAAGTTGACTGCCTTTCTCCAGATTATTACGACGCACGCGTGCTTCGTCCATCGTGATAGTGCCTGAGCGTAAATCACTATCAATACTCATTTGCTTACCTGGCATTGCATCAAGAGAAAAGCGTGCACTGACTTCTGCAATACGCTCTGAGCCTTTAGTAATAACGATAAACTGCACAATGGTAATAATAAAAAAGATAACAAAACCGACCACTATATTACCGCCTACCACAAATTCACCAAAGGTGGTTACAATGGCTCCTGCATCTGCTTGCAATAAAATCAATCGCGTTGTAGAAATACTTAATGCGAGGCGGAACATGGTGGTAAGAAGTAACACCGAGGGAAAAGAGGCAAATGCCAGAGGCGATGGCATATAAACGCCAATCATTAGCAATAAAATAGCACCACTAAGGTTGATACCAATCAATATATCAATAACAAAAGTCGGGATTGGCAAGATCATCAAAAAGGCAATCATTACCAAAAATATTGCCAAGACAATATCGTTGCGCTTCGTTATTTTTAATAAAAAATCTTGGACGTTGTCACTAAACATCTATAAACCTTCAGGAAGATAATTCAAAATCATAGATAAAGTTTTTCTGTCATCTTCCTTAAGTGGTGGTAATCAAATTACCTAGCCCAGCTGTCTCTAACAACTGTTCAACATCCTTGCTGACATTTTTAAACTCTACGTCATAGTTATTATTGCGCTGATCGCTCAATAAGACACAAACTGCATCAGCGGATAAGTAAGTGCTTGCTCTCATATCCATAATTAAACGGTCATTGATAGGTGATTTTATATCTAACAATACACTTTTTAATTTGGATGCACTTTCGGCATCAACAGCACCATCAAAGGTAACCACCGTTGAATATACCGTTTCATGTACTTTCATTTTTCATCAATCCTTTGTATTTAGGAAGTTCCAAGCAATGATTTTACCCATCTTACTTGCCCTTTTGCTCCTGCTTGAATCATCTCAATCATGGCGTAGAGCAACTATGCGCCTCTTGAGATGCTCCAATCAGGAACAAAAAATCAGCGTAATAGAGGTAAATTCATTACTTGGAACTTCCTTACTAAACATAAACCATCCTGATTTATGGGGGATTAGTGGGCTCTTCATCAAATGCCTTCATTGCACTAACCACATATAAAATATCTTTTTTAACAGCAATCACTTTTACTCGGGTTCCTGCTACTAAATCATCACCTCGAACTCCCCAAGTCTCGCCTTTAAAAACAACTTCGCCAACACCATCTTTAATTTCCTTTTTCAATGTAATTTTCTGCCCTATTAATTGTTTTCCTGGATAAACAGCCAAGACATTATCCACGCCATGAAATAAAGACCTAAAGAGTTGTAAAATAAAAGACCCTAGAAAAATAATAACGAGTATAAGAAGCAACTGCCAATACCATTCCATCGCATTATTCATGAACAGTAACAGACCTGTCACTCCTGCCGCGATACCAAACCACATAGAAAAATCATCAGGAAGTGCGATGTGTTTTAAGAGGCTAAAACCATTTGCCTGCTCTCTTAACTGTCCAAGTTTAGGGTTAACATGCTCAAAATAGGCATTGCGAATAGTTCGCTTACTGTTATTCAATTTGTCAGATAATTCGCTGATTTTTTCTCTCCAGAAAAATAGTATTTTTAGGTTCGCAAGGAAGTTTCAAGCACCTGTGCATAGGTACTCCTACTTATTCTCTCTTCGACATTATTAGATAGTCATTAGCAATATGACCAGTCTTGCCAGACCAAACGTATATTTATAAAGAACATAGGGCTGAGGATCAAAACAAAAAACTACTCATTCGACTGCTGAATCGCTCGTGCCGCACCTTCAATAGTTGACGATGGAATATACTGGTCAATATCACCTTCATTTGCCAACTTCGTTGCTAACTCGGGATCAGCTATAATCTTTACGCGTTCTTTATTGGCTATTTCTATCATTTTAAAACTCATTCTATTCTTACCAATAGCCAGCAAAATGGGTAATGGCAAGTCCTCTTTATATTTTAATGCAACGGCCAAATTCATCCCTACAATGATCACTCTGGATTCTTTGACTTTTTTATTAAGATCCTGCTCCAGCATTTTGCGTTGCTCTTCTTTTCGCGCACCTTTTATTTCAGGATCACCTTCTTGATTTTTATATTCACGCTTCACCTCATCCTTAGTCATACGCTGATCTTTCGTAAACTGAGCTTTTTGGAACATAAAATCCATTGCTGCCACAACGATAAGAACAGGTAGCAAAATCATAATTAATTTTTTCAGCAGACTTTGAAACACCAGCATTTGACAGCTTACATCGCACTGCGATAGGTCATGCATATAGTCACGTATTCCCAACCGAACAACATAGGTAATAATAATACTCATGCCTATAATTTTAATAATGGAAAACAAGGTCTTAATGACTGATTTTACAGAAAATATGCGTCCAAACCCTTTGATTGGACTAATCTTTTCCCCTTTAGGTATAACAGGGTCAACGGAGAATAAAATTCCCGTTTGCAGCACATTACCTAAAATACCTGCTACCAACATCAATAGCGCAAACGGCAAGATAATCGCATAAATCACCTTTGACACGACTTTATCGATGAGATTATCCAGTGCTAGGGGAAAGTCCGTGGTATAAATAAAGGCAGGAATAGAGGTCATCACCTCTTTGATATTGGCAAACATTGAATCCCAGCCAAACCAAAAATACAGCACTGCAAACACAAACATCAGCGTTGGTCCAAACTCTTCACTACGCGCTACCTGAGCTTTTTTACGCGCGTCTCTCAGTTTTTGCGGCGTGGGTTCTTCTGTTTTGCTATCTTTATCCCCACTCACTTCAATATCCTTTCAAGGATCTGAAATGAATCACCAAAATGAAGGAATTGCTCACGTAAAAAATTGGCTATAAAGGTAACGTAATAAATTAATATCAACATACCTACGCCACTTTTAATCGGCATAGTGAGAAGGAATACATTAAGCTGTGGAACTTGTCGGGCAACTAGTGCGGCACCAACTTCAATCAAATACATAACAGCAACAATCGGCCCTGCGATTAATGCGGCGGTATACATTAATAAATCCAACTGGTGTAAAATAACGACCACTGAATCCATATTAAACTTAGGGAAATAGCTATCAATCGGCCATGTTTGGTAACTTAGCAATAACACTTCATACAAGAGCAAAAAACCACCCGAAGCAAATAATAAAGTAACCGCCATTAGTGCCAATACATTACCCAATGGGGATGTCTGATCGGTAATAACTGCTGCAAACTGTTCTGCACTCATGGTTCCCCGTTGCATATCAATAAAATAACCTGCGGCACTTACCGCCCAAAATGGAATACTGAACATAAACCCCATCATAAAGCCCAAAATGCTTTCTTTAATGACGATAATTATAAGGGGAAGGGCTTCTAAAGGCAGGTCTTTCACCTGTTCCATCGTCATGGGGATCGCGACAACCGACAGCACCATTACAACACCATTTCGTACCAAGCCTGGCAAGGTATTACTACTTAAAAAGGGCATGACAACAATAGCACCAAGAATTCGAGGTATCGTAAGCGCCCAAGCGAATAACCATAATTCGCCTTCTTCTAAAAGAAATAATCCATTATCCATAAGTGTTATCTTTTAGGCAAATGAGGAAATTCATTGAATATATTGATCGTAAAATCATACAATTCAGAACCTAACGTCTGCACCGTAAAGGCGATTGCCAACATAACCGCCACTAATTTAAAAGCATGTGGTAATGTCTGCTCCTGTATTGAAGTCAACGCCTGAAATAGACTAACAATCAAACCTACAACCGTTGCGGCTATCAAAACGGGCAATGATAAATACAATACTAATTGCATTGCTTGTGATGTGAGATGAACAATTATTTCTTGTGACATGATTTTTTATTATTAACTTATTGAGAGTATGTGAAATATAGCCAAAATGAGGTTTACGCAAGTTTATTCCCTTTCAAATGGATAACCTGAGCAACACAATCCAAGGCATTTCTATTAATTCTTAGTTGAACAAATTATAGGCTTAATTTGCCAATACATGCATTAATAGACCTACCCTCCAGCTATTGATAACTTAAAATAAGCCCATGCATCAAACGTACCCAGCCATCGACTAAAACAAATAACAAGACTTTGAAAGGCAGTGAAATAATAATAGGCGATACCATGATCATGCCCATTGAAATCAAAATATTGGAAATAATCAGATCAATGATAATAAACGGCAGATAAAGCAAAAATCCTATTTGAAACGCAGAGGTTAGCTCACTAATCAAAAAGGCAGGCACTAGGATTAATAAGTTATCCTTGTTGACTTTATCAGCATACTTTTTAGGCCATATTTTCTTGGTTGTCTGCACAAAAAAGTTACGTTCATGCTGATTAGAATGCTTAATTAAAAACATTTTAAAGGGAACAAATGCATCCTCAATAGCAGGTTGAAGATCTGGATTTTTTATGTCTTCAAAACTCACATCATGGGCATTGAAACGCTCATGCGCCTCCATTAATACAGGTGCCATCACATACATGGAAAGGATAATTGCCAGCCCATTAATCGCCAAATTCGGTGGTGCTTGCTGCAACCCCAACGCACTACGTACCATATGAATAACAATCACTATTTTTACAAAAGAGGTCGTTAATATAGCAAGAAAGGGGGCCAAACCAAGCAGGGTTAAAGCACTAATGAGTATGATAGGATTCGGAAAGCTATCCATTGGTATTGATGCCAAATAAAGAAACAATACGCACACCCACTTTGCCATTAATATCAACTAGCTCACCTGTACCAATCACACGGTTTTGCGAACGTATTTTTACCACCTCTGTAAAGGGTTGCTCCAAATTAATCACATAGCCTGATGTTAAACTTTCCACCTGACTAAACGGCAAGACCAACTCACCAATATCAAAGGTTAGCCTCACTGGCAAATCCCCCATATTTGCAACATCATCATTACGATTTTCATCAGACATTCTTCTTACCCCCGTCATAACAGTTAATTGATTATCTTGTATCCGCACACTAAAACGATCCCCTGAAACAAGGCGAACCGATAGCTCATGATTTATTAGATTTTCTGCTGGCTCAAGCACAAGCACATCAGCAGGTTCTAACTGATCCAGCTCAGAAACGGTTAACATTATTGCTCCTATTTCAACAAAGAGCGGTGTGACATGATTTCGCCACTCATGCCAATAAAGGTAAGATGGCCAACGACTAATAAGCCCCTCTATCACTGGCTGTAGTTTTTTATTCATCGCCAAAATAGCATCTATTGGACGCGTTTGGTTTTCTGTTATCTTAAACACAATTGAATAATCATTAAGATCACTGGGCTTTATTTTTAGAAAATTCAGCACCTTAATTTTTATACCCAAATTAGCAATAATAGTCGCTAATAACGGCTCAAGCGCCATTTCCAGCAACTCAGCTCTAAGCTCTAGCGGAAGGTTTTTTAATTTATTTTCAGTAATATACGATCTAATACGCTCAATAAGCGGCCACGACGATAACCATAGCGCAGCAGGCACACCTTCAATTTCTACCAGCAAACCAACCGATTGCTCAGTGACACTAGGCAACTCTGAACGAATAAAAACCTGATAGGAAGTGCTCTGATCTTGCAGAGTAAACTCGATATATTGCGTTTTAGGCGCAATAAAATTCTTCCAGTGAACTAACTCTTCGCTGTCATAACGATGCAGATTGATTTTTTTATAATTGTTATTATTCAGGATCATTTTTTGCCCGCACATGCCCGCTGGGAAATATAATTTAAGATGATTACTTTATTAACGATATTAGGCAAAAACATTCAGACAAAGTGTTGATATAAACATGTTACTGTTTATAACGGATTCTGTTGATGACTCTTATCATAAAGTTATGGTAATTTTTATGATTTATCATAACTAAAAATAGGTGATTTATCCGTTAACCACCATGAAATTTACACTACTTATTCGTAACTTTATATAGTTTAAACATATATCAGCTTCCTACAGCACCAACAGAATCCGTTATAAACAGATATTCTGAATGCTGACATTAAGGTTTTTTTTTGATAATATCCCGCCTTCTAGTTATCAGGAATAAAGAGTGATTAAGTCTTTATAATTTCTCTCCAAAATCTGCATAAGGAACGTGCACGGAATAACTTCCTGAAGTTCTAACACAGAATTTTTATTTCAGATTGGATGAACTCATGAGGCGCAGAGTTACTCTACGCAACAAATGAGATCATCCAAGCTGGGATAAAAAGGCAAGTTAGAGATCGGGAAGTTGTTTCGTACACGTTCCTAACGTAGTGATTGACTCCCGCAAGGGGTAATTTACGTGGAGCTTCCCATTGTCCGTAAAAGGCATGATGATAAGGAAGTTTCAAGTAAAGAGAATTAACTCTCTCGCGGCAACGAGGTTGAGGGTACGCCTCTGATCTACCACTACGGGTAAATTAAAGAGTAAGGTATTTTTCTTTCTACTGATGGATGCCAAGTGTAATACAAATTTTTAGATCAGCTCTTTTTACAACAATGGATTTATATGAATGGATATTAATAATCAGCTGGATGGACTAGCACAACGTCTAACATCTTTACTTCCACCCTCGATAAGTGAATTACAACAAGATGTGGAACAAAACCTGCGCTCTGGACTAGAAAGTGGTCTACGCAAGATGAATTTAGTCAGCCGTGAGGAGTTTGATGTGCAAACAGCTGTGTTACTACGTACTCGTGAAAAAGTTGAAAGACTGGAAAAACTTATTGATCAACTAAGCAGTAAACTAGAACCACAAGAATCTATACAAAAAAATAAATCCGAATAATTTTCTAGTTATGCGCTAAACTCCATGTATTAACCCTCATTACCAACATTGGCTTACCAGCTTAGGACAGGTGTCTTAATGTAGGTCGAGTAACGTTATCTCGCGATGCTTGACTAGCTGACCTACCTGTTAAGAGGTTTCAAACAATGAATCTATCTATATTGCACAGATTTTTTGTTCCTGATTGAAACATATCAAGAGGCGCATAGTTGCTCTACGCAACGATTGATAGAATTCAAGCAGGGAAAAAAGGACCAATAAGTGGGTAAACCCATTGCTTGGAACCTCCTTAGTTGCCCCGCCTTAAAATTGGTAACCTCAACATTTATAGTTAATCTTATGAACATCAACCAGAAATTATTAATCCTATTTACCTTTTTCTTTTTTTTCTCTAGTAATCTTGCCTTAGCGGGCCCCAATGAAGATTTGCGAGCGGCTTATAAACGCAAAGATTATCGTACTGTGTTTCGAATCGCTTCTGAGTTTGCTAAAAAAGGTGATCCTGCGGGACAGTATATTTTAGGCGAACTTTATATGCAGGGTCAGGGTGTAAAGAAAAATGCTTGGACAGCAGGTCAATGGTATAAAAAAGCAGCGGATAAGCAGCACCCAATCGCCATGTATGCGATTGGTTCTATGTACGCTACAGGTGTTGGTGCAAAGAAAAATCCTAAACTAGCATTTCAGATGTATACCAAAGCAGCGGCTAAAGGTATCCCTGATGCTTATCGTGGGCTAGGGATTATGTATGAAAATGGACACGGTACTAAAAAGAATATGGGCGCGGCAATTCATTGGTATGAAAAAGCAGCTCAAAAGGGTATGACGGATGTGCAGATTATGCTGAGTGAGCGCTTCTTAAATGGTGCAGGCGTGCAGCGCAATTTTGGAAAAGCCTTTTTATATGCCAAAAAAGCTGAAAAGTCAGGCAATCCTGGGGTTAATTATTTACTAGGGCTTATGTATGCAAATGGTATGGGAACCAAGAAAAATCCCTATCATGCGTTTAGAAATATGAAAATTGCAGCCGATAAAAAAGTGGTATCTGCTTATTACAGTTTAGGCGCAATGTATATTAAAGGCTTAGGCGTTAAGAAAAACCCCTACCATGCCTTCCAATGGTTTAAAAAAGCAGCGCAAAAAAATATCCCACTCGCGCAACATAATCTGGGCTTAATGTACCTAGAAGGTAAAGGCACTAAGAAAAATCCATATCACGCCTTTCAATGGCTTTCAAAATCAGCCAGAAAAGGATTACCAGCATCCATGTTTTTGCTAGGTGATTTATATGTGGATGGCATTGGGGTTAAAAAGAATCATGGACAGGCGTTAGCATGGTATCGAAAAGCTGCCGCCAAAGGCGTTCCACTTGCTATTTATAGTGTTGGTGCCATGTATGCCAATGGCTATGGTGTAAAGCGTGATTTGCGTCAGGCGAGAATATGGTTTCAGAAAGCGGCGAATAAGAAAGTACCTGCGGCACGAAAGGCGTTACAGCGTTTGAATGCAGCTCATAAATAATATTTCTAGCAATATTTACAGCCTCCTTGAGCAAATGGACTATCAACTTAAGAGTTCCTAAAATAATTTGGACTACCAATTTAAGACGGGACAAATCCTGCG
>Ga0256831_1001214_pt1 | contig 13637 bp, 6 predicted proteins | sample 132544metaG_FD_189087 | JGI IMG/M metagenome (GOLD analysis project Ga0256831, IMG submission 189087) | Hydrothermal vent microbial communities from Lau Basin, Pacific Ocean - 132-544 | ecosystem: Environmental > Aquatic > Marine > Hydrothermal vents | place: Pacific Ocean: Lau Basin | collected...
GGCTAGGGTCGATCCCATGCCAGCGTATTCTGGTCTGTTTTGGCTTTGTAATCGTATGCGATTGCTTAAATCAATAATGGCTTGCTTTAGTCTATCAATCAATTCTTTTGAGGTCAGAAGTTCTGGCTCGGCAATACGCTGCAACAAAAGCTCTGGTAATACTTGAGTGATCAGCATGGAGGCAATATCACCTGCGGGCATACCACCGACACCATCGGCAACAAAAAATAAACCCTGCTGAGGAAACAACCCGAAACTGTCCTCATTTTTCTTTCTGACTTTTCCTTGATCAGAAAGACCTCCATATTGAATAGCAGTGTATTGAGAGGATGCTTCACTGGAATAAAGTACGGTTTCATTGCTCATAAATTAAATTACTTTTAGTAAATCTTCTTTGAATTGTGCCGCACTTTTATAATAAATTTCAGGCTGATCAACCAATGCCTGATCAATAATCTCAGCTAAGACTTCAGGGATAGATGGCTCATAAGATCGAATAGGTATGACTGGAGACTTCAGTGTCGTTAACCATGGATCGGATTCTTTGGTGTATTTTCTTGGGTGTTTACCCGTCACCATTTTATAAAATGTTGCCGCAGCTGCCCAGATGTCCACCTCAGGTTTTGCAAACTTAAAATTAATCACTTGTTGTCTAGGCATGTAAAATGGTGTCCCCGCAGAGACACCTGTTGCTGTACGCCCACTCAAACCGGCGACATCAAACGCTTTTGCCAAACCAAAGTCTGCTATTTTAACACAAAGCTCACCGTTCACTTTGGTCAGCATAATATTGCCTGGTTTTAAATCTCGATGGACTAAACCCGTTGCTGATGTTTTTTTACCATTGGCTAAAACAATAACAGGAATAGACACCGTATGCGCAAACTCAAGACCACTTAGAATTTGCAACAAAAGTTTAAGTGCTTCAAATAAAGGCAATTTGCCACCTGATTGCTTGATAAGAGAGGCCAGCGTCCCTGCTTCACAATAATCCGTAGTAAAGAAAAAGGTATCATCATAACAACCAATATCATACACTCTAACAATATTATTATGATCCAGCAGTTTGGTATTTTTAGTTTCTCTAATAAATTGTCCCCGAGCTTTGGGGTCACTTTCTACTTTAGGTAGCATTACCTTTAAGGCAATCTGCTTATCATCATCCTCTTTTTTAGCCAGATAAACAGCGCCCATACTTCCCTTGCCCAATTCACTAACGATGTTATAACCTTTAATGGCAATTAATTCATCATTATTATCATCAGCCTTACCTAATAATAGGTTAATTTTATCCAGAGGGTCAACACTTTGAGAAGCGGTTATTTTTTGTGTACCCTCCTCACTGTTCAAATTATTATTAAGCTGATTTATTTCTGGAGTTTCATCTTTTTCAATAGCCACTTGAAAGATGCTTTCACCAAGTTTGAAACAATCATTGTGCTGCAAGTCATATTCTGGATAAATCATTTGTTTTGCTTTGTTTAAATCACAAGCAATGTCTCTTTGACCAATTTTTTCACCATTGACATAGGTACCATTTAAACTACCAAAATCTCTAATACAAAGCTCTGGTGGGCTAATATCAAGCAAGCAATGGTAGCGTGAAATGGTGCTATGCGCCTGATCATCTGGCAATAAAATATTACAATCCAAGGCACGCCCAATGACACAGGTTGCTCTTTCTTCAAAGTGATAGGTTTTCCCTGTCAAGCTTCCTTGAATGACTTTAAGTGTTATTTTATTCAATTTTTAACCTCATTTTTACCCCTAAGTGATTATGCTTTGACCATAATGATTACCTTAAGTCATCACTTTGATCATCTTCTAGAGGATTATTTTCTGCCATTTTATTCCGGTAATCCGAGAGCGTCATTATCGGTCTATTATTTTTCCTTATTACTAATGAACGCCAATGAGGATAACCATTAAGAACAATATCATCTTCTGTTTTATAAAGCTGATCAATCCCTGCTGAACGCAAAATAATTCTATTTTGAAAAGTGCCTGATTTCACTCCTTGATATTGAAATGCCTTACCCCACGAATCCGTTAATTCCTCTTCACTTAAGTAAAAAATATTTTCTAATTCAAGAAGTGTAGCAGGTACTAACAATGCTTTAACATTAATGCGTGTATTAATTACTTCAACTGACTGATTTAAATTTGCTAACGCACTGGCAATATTAAGAATTTTATCTACAGTTTGTTGTTCCATCTCATCCGTAATAACGAGTCTTTCAGTCTCTTGTGGTGCTTTTTTATCAATAGCATCATCTGATGATCCTTCTTTAAAAAAGATGCTCACGATGATCAAAAAGACAAGGCTTGCTAATGCTAAATAAAATTTATTTTTTGTTTTTGATGATTTTTTGGTCTGAGTTCGATGACTATGGCTTAGTTGACGCCCCGAAGCAATGGTACTGGTATTTACGTTAGAAAAATCTAACAATCTAGGTCCAACCTCATTTTTATCTAACCAACCATAGCCTGTATAGTTCAAAATTCGAAAAACATTTTTAAGTGATTTATGGGCTTCTTCTTTTTTATGCGTCAGCATATAATTTTTTAAATACACATCCGCACTACTATTCCATTCATGATAAACTTCCGGCTTTAACAACCAATCTAATGACCAAACAAGTAAGGCACCGCTGGTATCACCTGAGATAGCATATTGGCCATTCATACTTAATGCCACACGGCTATAATAGGCATTAGCATTATCAAACGTATAAAGGCACTGGCCATTCATAAGATCCCAAAATTTTATTGTTTTATCATCACTCACCGAAACCGCAATTTTATTTTGTTGATCAATCGTTACTTGATTAACCCGTTTGCTATGTCCTTTCATTACTCGTATGGATTTATTACGGCTAGACTGTACCTTCCATAAGCGTAGGCTACCATCAGCACTGCCTGAAAGAAAATAGCGACCATCGGATGTTGTGGCAATACTGGTGACAATATTTTCATGTTCATCTAATGTCGATACAATTTCGCCCTGACTCATATCCCAGATCAGTATGGAATTATTATTACGTTGTCCCGTTAGCACAAAACGGCCATCCGGCGTGACTGCAATAACGGTCACTACATGCTGTTCATCTGTTAGATCGGTCATTATTTCACCGGTTAACAAACGCCATAAATAAAATTTACCACTATCATCACTCGATAGTACAAAACGCCCATCAGCACTAATGGCCATAGCATTGACATCATCACTATGATGGCAAAATAATGATAGCTGTCGGCCACTAATAATATCCATAACCAGAATATTTTTACCTGAGGCAATTAAGATGGCAGCTCCATCATGGGTTGTTTTCAAGCATGAAATAGGATGCTTAAATACTGAGAAAACACGGTTCATTTCTTGTGTCTTTATATCCCATTGATACACTTGATGATCTTTACTGGCAGAATAAAATTTATTATTAATAGGTGATACATCAACAGCAGTAATACGATCAGTGTGTTCTTTTAGCTCTTTATGTTTCCAAACATCTTTGAGCTGCACCTTAGGAAAAACCAAATATAATTTTGCTAAATAATTAAAGGCATTGATATCACGTTCATAACCAGAGATAGAACGTGCCTGAGTAATTTTATCTAATGCGGTATCAAATATTTTTTCTCTTAGGGCTATTTTGGCCTGATCGATATTATTTTGATAATGCCTTGATAGCTGATCAATTTCTGTAGCAGACTCTGGTAAGGAAAATAAATAAGAGGCACGATAACGGTAGGGATTGTTTGCTTCGATTAAACTCACACCAGAGGCACTGAGTAATAAAGCAAACAGGCCTTCATGATCCAGACTAATATTGCGTATGGCATTAGGTAATTGGGTAATTGTATAGGATGACCCTGTGTCAATATTCCAAAAACGCACGATACCATCACTGCTACCAGAAATAATAAAACCCTGATCGACATTCACTTTAAGTGAATTAACCATGCCTTTATGACCACGATAAACCTTAATACATTGCCCCGTTGACGTATCCCATAAGCGTATAGTCTTGTCATGGCTTCCTGACACCAAATAGTGCTCATCCAACCAACATACACAGCTTACTGACATAGTATGGCCTGATAATATTTTTTTTACTCGACCCGTGGTATTATCCCAAACTCGAATGGTATTATCGGCACTGCATGATGCTAATTGTTCTTGTTCCTGTGATAAGTGTATGTCGGTTATTGCCGCACTATGTCCTTCACCATGAAAGTTTTTTATCTCTGTTTTTTCTTGTAGATCCCACTTAGATAAAATCTTTTCATTTGAGGCACTATAAAGATAGCGACCACAGGATGATAATTGCAGTTTATTTATATTTTCTTTATGCGCACTCCAGACATGGATCATATTACCTGATGATAAATTCCAGAGCCGAATATCTCCTTGTTCGGTACCGGAGATCAATGTTTTTTCATCACGACTGACACAAATAGCGGTTATTCTTGCTAAATGCCCTTCAATTTTGTGAATGATTTTTTTCTCTTTCACATTCCAAAGAATAATGACATTTCTTTGATTAAACAGGATCATATCACCCTGACGAATAAACTGAGCCACATCCATATTTTTGTCAGAGATACGGTATAGCACTTCATAACCGGGTAAAAAAACAGCTATTGCCTGTTTAAGCTTCTTAGGAATATTACCAATAGTGCTACTAACTTTAAAAAATTCAGCCGCTTTTTTTGTTTGCCCATTACGTTGTAAGGCTAAGGTATAAGCGGTATTTAGGTACGGATCAATGGCATTATTTACTATTGCTTTTTGTAAACATTCAACCGCCATTGTCCATGAGCTGGTTTTTTTACTTAAGCGTTTTAAAGAACATTGGGCAATACCTAAAACCTTATAGGCCTCATCAACAAGTCCCTTTGGTATCTCAGAAAGTGTTTTATGACCATTATTAAGTATTTCAACCACTTTATTATAAAGAGAAAACTGTGTATATAATTGTGCTAACGCCAAGTTAACCCTTGCAGCTTTTTTATCACCTGCACTATCTGACCCTGAACTTTGGTGGTAAGACTCTACTTTTGCTAATAGCTCCGCCTCTGGCAAACCTTGAAATTGCCATTGAAACCATAAATAATTATACGTTGTTTCAAAGTGTTGGGGATCAATCATAAGTGCATTTTGCCATGTTTGCACCGCTTCATCTGATTTACCCAAATCAAGGAGTGAAATTGCCTGATTATTTAAACTTGAAGCCGTACCATTACCATCTTTTGGTTGCTGTCTTGGGTACTCTTGCTTTGCCTCATCAAAATATATTCTTAATAAGATCTCAGCAACCTCATTCAAATTAGCTGGGCGTTGCTCTTCTGACTCTTGAAAACAGTCTTCTAATAAAGAAGATAATGCTTTGGGGATACTCGCCACGGCAGGTTCATCATCTAAGGCATTACTATTATAGGCTTCTAGAATCCCCGGTGCGACTGCGCCTGCTTCCCATGAGCAATAACCCAGAATCATTTCTAATAGACAAACGCCCCAACTCCATAAATCCGTTCGACGCGTTAAGGTTTTACCTGCTAACTGTTCGGGTGAGGCATAGGCAGGGGTCATTCCCATACCATCAATAATCATTGTGCCATCATTTGCAGAGCCATTAGAGAGCTCATTGATATTCGCCATCGCACCAGCTTTAGCCAAACCAAAATCGGTTATTTTGATAATGCCATCTAGGGTGGTCATCACATTGGCAGGCTTAATATCTTGATGGATAAGACCCTGCTCATGGGCATAATGAAGCCCCCAAGCAAATTGGATGGCAATATCTAAAATCGTCAATAAAACCTGTTGGTCATCTTGTTGATAGAGTTGTTTAGAGCTAATCAAGCCCTTGAGATCGCCACCATCAACATATTCACTAAAAATCTGTGGCACATCATTAATATTTCTCACATAATAGCAATTAACAATATTCGGGTGTAAATCAAGATTAACCCAAGTTTCGGCTTCTTTTTCAATGGTATCAGAACCCACTAGAAGGGCTTTTTGTTTCGGTGTTTTAAGTGCTAGATCAATATTCCAGTCACGATGGTGTACCTGAAAGACCTTACCAAATTGTCCCTCACCCAAAACTCCTTTCACTTCATACAATTCAAGCAATACATCACCGACTTTCCAATCATGAATAGAGTGTTCTAATGAGGTGATTTGTGAGCTTAAATGATCCGATCCCATACCAATGATTTCAGAAATTCTTGATTTTTGCCCATTTGATTTTTTTGATTTCTTAGTTTTATAGCTTGATGGTGATGCTAATTGAGTCTCTTGGGGAGAGCTACTTACTGAGCCTAAGCTTTCAGGCGGTGCTAGTTGGGTCTCTTGGGGAGCACTGCCTACTGAGCCTAAGCTTTCAGGCGGTGCTAATTGAGTCTCTTGGGGAGAGTTGCCTACGGAGCCTAAGTTTTCAGGCGGTGCCAATTGAGTCTCTTGGGGAGTACTAGGAGTATCCATGCTCTTTTGGGCAATAAAGCGATGGTCGCATTTTTTGCAATGCAACGAGCGCCCCATATATTTCTGAGATATATTTTTATAGCGAGCCTGACATTTGGGGCAGGTTATATTCATTTTATTCCTATTTTGAAATAGTATCCTTATACACCTAGGCTTATGCTATCCCATTCATTCACCTTAATTCAACATTATTTTCATTTGTAGCCACAACTATGTGAAGCAAATCAATGTAGCTCAAACACGTTAGCCCAAGATAGTTGCAAGATCGTAACTTTATTATACAAAAAGGCTCAAATAAACCCATTTGAATAAGAATAAGTATTATTTGCTCACTTGTTTGAATATAATGTCGTTTCTGTCTAGACTTTATAGAGTAATTATCGGTAATCGTACAACCAATGGTACGATAGAATTATACAAAGAAGCATGTCATTGAAATTTATTCTAAAATCATTGAAATTTATTCTAAAATCATTCGACTATTGCGCTTTTTTCCTACACTTGGGCTATTGCTTACTCTTCTTATTGCCGATGCAAATGCTTTATTGCGCCCCCATTTCTACAACACAGGTTCTTGAAAAAATATCTATTCAATTACCTTGGAAATTCCAATTTGAGTTTGCCGGTTATATCGCCGCAAAAGAATTAGGCTATTATGAGGATGCTGGACTGGATGTCAGTCTTAAAGAATTAGTACAGGGTGATCAAAATATTGTTGATGATGTCCTAAATAATCGCTCTGACTATGGAGTATCTGATAATGATATTACGCAAGATCCCAGTAATCCTCCCATTGTTTTATTAGCCAATTATTTTAAACGCTCCGCATTAGTCATTATCAGTCATGATCTCTTACTAACCCCAGATAAATTGGCTAATACTCATATTATGGCCTCTGAAAATGATATCCGTTCGGGTTCAATTCACTTATTACTTAAAAAATTTAATGTTGACTCAAAAACCATTACCATCATCCCACAATCATTTGATGTCAATGATTTTATTTCGGGCAAGATCACTATCGCAACCGCTTATCTATCAAATGAAATGTATATCTTGCGTAAGAAAAAAATTCCCTTTAGCATCATTGATCCCAATGCTTATGGTATCTACTCTTATAATAACAACTTGTTTAGTTCAAAAAAGACCGCTAAGAATCATTATTATCGTACTCAAAAGCTGATTAATGCAACCAACAAAGGTTGGCAGTATGCACTGAAACACCCTAAAGAAATTAGCCAGTTAATCTATCAAAAATATTCTCAGAAAAAGTCCTTAAAGGCACTTATTTTTGAAGCAAATACCATAAAAAGTCTTGTACTTGCCGATATTTATCCTATTGGCAGTTATGACAAAGACTTTATTCGAAAAAATATCGATACCCTGATATCCTATCAATTAATTGATCCCTCCTACTCACTTGATGGTCTATTTTTTGATCAATACAAACCCTCTCAACTACACCTAAACTCAACTGAACAAACTTTTTTGACAGAACATCCTAAGATTATTGTTTCTAATGAGTTGGGTTGGTATCCTTATGACTTTACCGATAATGAAACAAAATCGGGCTTACCTATGGGCTATTCAGTTGACTATTTAAAACTATTGGCTGATCGTATTGGTGTGAACTTAGAGTTTTATAGTGCTCATTGGTACGAACTACTGAATAAGATACAAACAAAGGACATTGATGCCCTTAACCTAGTCTCAAAAAATCGCCAAAGAGAGCGCTATCTGGCATTAACCAAACCCGTTTTAAGTATTCAATATTCACTGATTTCATTAGATCCGGAACTATCCTTAAGCAATCTTAATGGTAAAATTTTAGCTCTAGGAAAAAACTGGAGTATCACCACGGCAATCAAAGCTCAGTATCCTAATATTAAAATTTTAGAAGTAAATACCTCAAAACAAATGCTTGAAGCCGTTGCCTTTGGTCAGGCTGATGCCGCCATTGATGATTTTCAAACCGCCACTTATTTAAAGAAAAGTTTATTTTTTAATCAGTTAAACATTAAAAAAATTCAACAGGGCTTAGTTCAAAGCAATGTGTTATCCCTTGGGTTTCGTAAAGATTTAGCCATGTTTGTGCCTATTTTTGAAAAAGCAATGGCCAGCATCACGGCAAGTGAATCACACAAGCTTAAAGAAAAATGGTTTGACTACACAAAAGAGCAAACAGCATCAAAGTCAAATAAAGAAATAACAAACACACTGTTTAACAGCAAAGAATTATCTTATTTAAAAGCTAAAAAAGAGATCACCTATTGCATTGACCCTGACTGGATGCCATTAGAAAAACTGCTGCAAGGTAAACACATTGGCATGACTGCCGATTATTTTAATTTATTTAAAGCAATCATCCCAATACCCATTACATTGGTTCCCACAGGTTCATGGTCTGAATCGGTCAACTTTGCCAAGCAAAGACGTTGCGATATATTCTCTCTAGCCATGCCTACTGATGAACGTAAAAAATATATGAATTTTACCCATGCTTATCTGGACATCCCCCTAGTCATTGCAACCCAAAACAAAGAACCTTTTATTGCCAATATTACTTTAATCACCGATAAAAAAATCGGTATTGTAAAAGATTATGCCTTTGGTGAAATTTTAAAAAAGCGATACCCAAAAATGCAAATAGTGGCGGTAAAATCATTGCAAGATGGTCTAGAAAAAGTCAATAAAGGACAGTTGTTTGGCTTTGTCGGTACCTTGTCAACAGTAGGCTATACCATACAAAAACAGTTTACTGGTGAACTAAAAATTGCTGGTAAGTTTGACGAAACCTGGCAATTAGGCATTGCCACCCGCAATGACCAACCACAGCTCAATCGTATTTTTAATAAGGCCATTGCCAGTATTAACCCTGAAAGCCAACAAAAAATCCTTAATAAATGGATCGCCGTACGCTTTGAAAAAGGTATGGACTACCAAGCCTTTTTTCAGTTAATTGCTCTATTTGTTGTTATTGCCTCATTAATTTTATATCGAAATTACACACTTGAAAAATACAATAAACAGTTAGAAAAACTAGCCACGACTGATAAGCTCACACAACTTTATAATCGCCAAAAAATTGATCAAACATTAGAATATCAAGTCGCCTATAATAAACGTTATGGCCATACATTTAGTATTATTATTATTGATATTGATTTCTTTAAACAAGTAAATGACCATTATGGGCATCTTGTTGGTGATTCTGTCCTAATTGAAATTGCTGATATACTCAAACACAGTATACGGACATCTGATATTGTTGGCCGCTGGGGCGGTGAGGAGTTTTTAATTATTTGCCCTCATAGCAGCGCCCATGAGGCAGGTATTCTTGCAGAAAAAATTCGTTTTTTAATTGCTAACTATCACTTTACTTCCATAGAAAAAACACTCACGGCCAGCTTTGGTGTCGCTCAGTATCATAATAAGGAAATGTCTATTCAGACACTTGTAAGGCTTGCAGATAATGCTTTATACCAAGCTAAAGACAAGGGAAGAAATCAAGTCGTCTGTCATACGGAGCAAAGTAATGAAAATGAATAATGCTTGAACTTCTAACCCCTGCCGAAATGATTATCAGTTCTCTAATACTGATCTTTGCTTATATTATTCGTGGTATTACCGGCTTTGGTTCAGGGCTAATAGCCATTCCATTACTCGCAGTGATATTACCCATTAGTATTGCCGTGCCCTTAGTGGGCTTTCTGGATTATGCTTCATCATTAGCTCATGGCTTAAAATTACGCAGTGATATTCACTGGAAATTAATACTACCACTCTTACCATTTACTTTAATCGGGCTATTATTAGCATTGTATATTTTTAATACTCTGGATGCTCTTTTACTAAAAAAATACTTGGGTAGCTTTATTATTGCTTATGCATCATATACCTTATTCACCCTTAAACCCCATAGTCACAATAGTCGATTATGGGCAATTCCAAGTGGCTTATTTGGTGGACTTGTGGGGACGCTTTTTGGTACTGGCGGACCATTTTATGTCATTTATTTACAATTACAAGGCTTAGGAAAAACCACATTCAGAGCAACTGTGGCGACTATATTTTTTCTTGATGGTTCCAGTCGTATTGTCGCTTATTCATTCAGTGGCTTTTATAATAATCAAACCATGCTTCTTATTGCCCTAAGCTTTCCTATTATGATCATTGGCATGATGATTGGTGGGCGTATCCATACCAATATTAGCCATCAGAGCATTCAAAAAGGCATCGGTATATTATTGCTTTTTAGTGGCACAGCACTTTTATTATAAAGAAACCCTAAGCCTCAAAATATAACTTACCTGAGTTGTAAAGGTTAACGATAAAATCTCGTTCCTTATCATTAGCAATAGCAAGTAAATCACTAAGTGGCACGTCACGTTTGGCACATAGTATGGTCGCAAAGTGTATACTGACCAGATAATCACTGCCATCAATAAATAAACGGCAACTTTGTGATGTTTCTTGCGTATAAGCAAAACGACTGGCGGGGTGGCGTAATAAAGCACGATTCTCTTGTACTAATAAGCCTTGCAATTGTTCGATACTGGCAATAGGCTCTGCACATTCATGTAAGTAATCCACTTTAGAGTCACTGACAAATTGTCCAAACCAACGTACTAATTCTGGGCTATCAGGATCAAGATAACGACGAAAAATATTTCTCACTTCATCAATAGAAACAGATGAAATTTTGTTTGGCTCTGATTTAAGCGCCTCAAATGGCAACTGATAGGTCTCTTTAATAGATAGATCATCGGTAATATGAGCAATAAAATCATTAACCAAATCACTATGACTGGTGGCTCGAAAACCAATAGAATAACTGCTACTCTCACCGATTGAAATACCATGATGCGAGACTCCTGCAGGTAGATACATCATATCACCTGGCTCTAAAATCCATTCAAATTCAGGAATAAAATCTTTTTGCAGACGAATGGCAATGTCAGGTATAACATTATCATCTGCCACAGGTGCCGTACTAATTTGCCAGCGTCGTTTACCATCACCTTGTAAAATAAACACATCATACAAGTCAATATGAGGACCAACAGAGCCTTCTGGTGCCGCCCAACTACTCATGAGATCGTCTAAGTGCCATTCTGGAATAAAACGAAATTGATCAGTGATCCAAGCTAATTCGGGCAGGCACTTTTCTAAATCATTGACCACCAGAGTCCAATGAGTCTCTGGCATTTTAGCAAAGGTAGCTTCATCCATGGGGCCATGAATGGCCTGCCAAGGATGATCACCGCCCTGTTCAATCACAATACGGGAATTAATCTCTTCTTCACAGGCCAAGCCCGCTAATTCATCAGGTGAAATAGGGGTCTCAAAATTAGGAAATGCCTGTCTAATTAATAACGGTTTTTTCTGCCAATAGTCAGTTAAAAAAGTCTCAACTGACATAGTACCCAAGGGGCTATTTGCATGCACCTGTGACATTAATAGACCCCTATTTCAAGATAAGAACGGGCAATTTTTTGAATTGAAGTAACATAGGCTGCGGTTCTAAGATCATGAATATTTTCATCATTATCCATCGTAGTTCTTATCTCCTGATAAGCTAAACGCATGGTATCATCAAGACCTGAACGTACCAGATCCAATTCATCAGCACCACGACTCATTTTATGACGTATTTGATCAGAGAGTGGATGCCCTGTGGCCTCTTCAAGCACTCGAGACATTTCCATACCCCGCATTTCTTCATGACGACGTTGCATACGACCAAAACGAATATGAGAGATGTTTCGAATCCACTCAAAATATGAGACCGTCACCCCTCCTGCATTCGCATACGCATCAGGAATGATCACAATACCTTTTTTCTGTAAAATTTCATCCGCACCAAAGGTAATAGGCCCATTAGCTGCTTCAACAATTAATTTGGCCTGAATACGATCCGCATTTGCCATCGTAATCTGGCTTTCTAAGGCGGCTGGAATCAAGATATCACATTCTTTTTCCAAGACCTGCGCACCTTCTTCAACAAACAGTGCAGAAGGAAAGGTTTGAATACCTTCATGAGCATCAATATGCTGACGTAAGGCTTCAATATCAATGCCTTCATCATTAATCAGAGCACCATTATATTCAATAACGGCGGTAATTTTTACTCCATCTTCTTCTGATAAAAACTTAGCCGCATGATAACCAACATTACCCAAGCCTTGAACTACACAGGTTTTACCTTCTAAAGAGCCTTGCATATTGGCATTTTTAATATCTTCAGGATGACGAAAAAATTCCTGCACAGCATATTGTACCCCACGCCCAGTTGCTTCTACCCGACCATGAATGCCCCCATGGTGAATAGGCTTACCCGTAACACAGGCAACATAATTAATATCATCAGGTTTTAATTGTTTGTAGGTGTCTGCAATCCACGCCATTTCTCTTTGTCCAGTACCGATATCTGGTGCTGGGACATTAGTCGATGGGCTTAAAAAATCTTTACGGATCAATTCTAAAGTAAAGCGTCGAGTGATCATTTCCATCTCATCACGTGAATATTGAGAAGGGTCGATCATCAATGCGCCTTTAGAGCCACCAAAAGGAACATCCACAATGGCACATTTGTAAGTCATCAATGCCGCCAGAGCTTCTACTTCATTTTGATCGGCATAAGGGGCATAACGAATGCCTCCCTTAGATGGCAGGCGATGGGTACTATGAGTCGCACGCCAGCCAGTAAAGACTTCAATTTTACCTCTGATTTTAACAGGAAATTGTACCTGCAATACCGCATTACACGATTTAATAGCTTTGGCAACGCCTTCTTCTAGTTGCATAACGGCAATCGCTCGATCCACCATCAGATTAACACCATCGCGGAAGCTGGGTTCATTAAATACTTTGCTCATATCATTATCCTATGAAATTTTTATGCTGAAAAAATTTTGATATAGATCAGCGATATTTTTTACCATCAGTGCTACATTTGAGAGCTTGCTGTGATAGAACCTAAATAAATTCAGACTAGGCCGATTATTTTTTTAGCCTGTCTATACCCGTGATACTTGGAAATGCAGCGAGGCATTTTGACTAAGAGCCGATTGAGTGTATAAGTACTACATGATTGAGGCTTTTAGTTAAAATAACGAAGACTGCATCTTCAAGTATAATGGGTATA
>Ga0256831_1001215_pt1 | contig 13636 bp, 12 predicted proteins | sample 132544metaG_FD_189087 | JGI IMG/M metagenome (GOLD analysis project Ga0256831, IMG submission 189087) | Hydrothermal vent microbial communities from Lau Basin, Pacific Ocean - 132-544 | ecosystem: Environmental > Aquatic > Marine > Hydrothermal vents | place: Pacific Ocean: Lau Basin | collected...
ATGAAAGAATTACTAAAAGATGTAATTGAAGACGCTGAAATTGTTTCAGAGGAATCCGTAGCAGAAATGAATGATGCAGAGACTGAAAATGAACTGCCAAAGCAACTGTCACAAGATGAAGTGTTATCGTTAATGGAACAGGCTAGGAGTCACGGTGGTATGGATCCAGTACAATATACCAACATGGTACACCGGTTAAATGCCGGTAAGGTCATCGAAGATAAGGTACAGGCCTTAAATAAATGTCGTAAAGGCAGTGTTAAATACCGGATGCTGTCTAAACAAATAAATAAACTAAAGAAAAAACTGATCAGGGGATACTAATGCAAAATCGAAAAACATTTACAGTAAAAGAATACGCTAAGCTGGTAGAAATACAGGATGCTTTAAATACACAGGTTAATGTAAACTGGCGGGCTGCTAACTATGCCTTTTATCGGGCCATTTACATTGAAGCGGCTGAGGCCATTGACCACACTGCATGGAAGTGGTGGAGTGGGAAAGAAGAAGATACCGATGCACTTAAGTTAGAGTTAGTTGACATGCTGCATTTTGTTATCTCTGATGCCATTATACAAAACGGTGGATTAAATGAATTGACTGTAGATAGTTATAAGGATATAATTGAAGGCGATGGCTGTCTATTCTGTACTGTTTTGGCCCGTTATAGTAAAACACCGGTAATTGAGTTAATGGAAGAAATTGCCCTCCATGCACTGTATCACAAAAACACGTTAGTGTTATCGTCCATGGGTTTGTGTTTGCTCTTTCTTTTATTTGATCGATTTCAAATGGATATTGAAGATGTGATTAAACATTATGTCGGTAAATATACTCTGAATATGTTCCGAAACGTAAACGGATATCCAGAAGGGTTATATAACCGAGAATGGGCTGGTATGGACGATAACTATGTACTGACTGAACTGTTGGAAGAACATCCGTTAGAAGACATCGACAGGTACATAACTTTAATAACGGAAGAACTGCAGACCCGTTACGATGCAGCAAAAAATAGTTAATGAAAATACCCTACACAGACCTATTAGCAGGTCTGTGTAGGGTATATGCTGTTTTAATCTTATTCTTTGACAAGAGAGGCTAAGGCTTTATGCAAGTCAAAAACTAAAGTTTCTGTTTGACCGGTCTTATCAACATGTTCAAGTTCTACTACGGGATAGTCTTCATCAGTAACCGTAGTGATGGTAAGTTGACTGCCGTCTAAGTTTACAGGTTTAGTCACCACAGGAAACACGCTTTGTGTATTTCGGTTAAACTGACCTACCGATACCATGGTTTCACCGTTTTCATTTAAGCCAGAAAATACAAACAGTAACGGTCTATTAGAACTGACTGCGTATAAATTAATGTGGTTAGGATCCACATTAACGATAGGACTTTCCAGTAAATCCACAGGGGTACGAACTATGGGATGCATCCCTTGTACCTTTATCCCAACCAGTTCTAGTTCCTTATCTGCCCGCTCACCTAAGATGATTAATGAGCTATCATCTAATGATAATGCGATATAAGGTTTAAAATCGGGTATAGGCACCGTGACTTCTAAACTTCCATCAAAGCCAGGTATGTGCATTATTGTACTATGATCTTTGCTTCTGAAGACGGTGGTAAAGAATAAATTATTATCATTACTTTGATAAGCCAGCACTTCATCATAGCCCTTAGCTACCATCGCTGGTTTTAACTCCATACGTAAGCCTAGAACCGGATCTCTATCGTCGATATTAAAGATATCTGATACTATCATTTTACTTCCTTTATTGATTGGCGTAGTATAAATACACCTTATTACTGTTACTGTCAATTACCTTTAATCCGGTACCGATAACTTCTACACGGGTATCCGGATTACAGGGTATTATAGTGGGTGTAGATTCACCGCTTAGACCTGCTATTCCATAACGTACGTATATTTTATCATCTGCACGTTTGTAATGCCAATCTCCTTTCTTTGTATAGCCTTCTAACGGTGACTTTTCTACTTTAACACCCATCTCTTAACCCCTTTTATTGCAGTACTGTTAAATTATAGAATCCTTTACCACAGCTATGTATCTATGACCTGTGTTTAAATTCTTTCGCAGTAAATACAAGACCCCGTCATCGGACACTGACATATCTATTGTTTCATGGCCTTCAGATGTTGAGTTGGTTGTTTTAGCTATCAACTCTGATTCACCTGTTACCTGAGCCAAACGCCAAACATATTCAGTGTTATCATCACCAGTCAATAAATACAATTCACCGTTTTTACCCATTGCCGTATTAAGTATCTTTTGATAATGGTCTGTATGTTCTATTACAAAACTAATAACATAATCATCTATTATAGGCTCGTATCGATATACCGTAGGGTATATTTTTCCATCCCTAATATGAACCACACCTAGATAGAAATCATTAAAGTCACCCATAATAATCCCACCATTGATAACAATAGTGTATTTTTTAGTCGGACTGAAGACACCCACATCAGTAATATAAATGGGTACGTCTTTCAGACCTGGAATCACTACACTACTGGCTGCCAAGACCTCTGTACTGCCATCTGACTTATTTTCTAAGTTATAGGGTACGGTAAGGCTATTATCCACCTTAAAGCCGTTAGAAGTGATTACAATGCCTCCTCTACCTACCTGCTCTGTAAAAGGCGTAGAACCTATTAAATGTCTATAAGTACTAATACAACCTAATGACGTACTGTGCATCATAATTTGTTTCATTGAATATTCCTCAATTAATTAAAGCATAAATCAAGTGCACCTTTATTACGGTTTATAAGTTTTCTGGGTAACACACCATACGTGTATTCTCAGACTGGATAATCAGTGCCCGTCCTACCGCCTTAACTTCATACCCTGTGTCCGGAGTATCTATATGCATGGTAACAACAGGCCGACCACTTCCTTCCTTTTTATACTTAGCGATCAAAACAACAGGAGTGAATTTAACCGTCCAATCACCTAGTCGTTTGGTCTTATATATCCTTCTTTTAGGCTTCTTCTTAGCCTCTACCAGCTTTAATTGCTCCAGTGCTAGTTCTATAGACATTAATTTAAAACTCCCCTTTATTCTTCTTTAACTGCAGTAGTGCCTCCTCTAATTCAGAAGGCAGAACTGTGCCTTCTAAAATAGCAAAGGAGTATCCATTTATTACCTCAATGCAAGCATCCACTCCAGCGTTCCAATCTCTAGAATGATTATCTTGCATTAATGCCTTCAATGGATCTCTTACTGTTTTATCTTTTACCGCATCTAACATAAACGTCTCCTTCTAAACCAAGATGTTAGAGGTTATTGATGTAATACTTTTAGTGTGCGATGGGAAATGGTCTGTCCGTATCTTCCAACTGTACTGGGTGTGCTTAGGTATGTCTGCGCACTCTAACCATAGGTACGTGGGGCTTATGTCAGGGTAATCCTCTAAAGGCCTAAGACGTCCTAAACATTGTCGGTTTAACTGTACACTACCAATGGCCACTGTATTTATACAGGTTCGTAAGTTTGGTATATCCTTACCGGTGCCTGCAGATTTAGGCGTGCTAACAACAATATCGGTTTCATAAAGAACAGACTCATCATGACTCCCTGTATAATCGGATATGGATAATCCATCTACCTCTATACGAGCTTTAATACCTGCAGCCATCAACGCACACATTTCAATGGTATTACAAAAGACCAAACATCGCATGTCAGCCTTTCGTTCTACTAAATAGAAATCCTTAATTAAAGACATCACTAAATCCATATAGTTAGAGAGATGCACGGCTCTTTTCATAATCCATGTTTCGTACATTACATGACTGTAGCCTCTAGGGCCCTCTACCTTTAAACCGGTACTGTCTTCTAGATAATAACGTACACAGATAGCCTCTGCATGTTTATTGTTAGTACCCTCGCCAAATCGGTCTTTCATCGGAAACATTTTATCATACATACTCTGTATGAAACTGTCTTCTGACTCAATGGTAGCCGATAGGTAAATATTTCTCCCTACGTGGGTATGGATAGTATCCCTAACCAAAGCATGGGGCATGGTATGGGCTTCATCCACTACCCTCACACCCACACCCAGGAATTCCATTAATGTCAGTGGCGTCACCCCTTCGATGGCTAAATTGTCATCTAGGTGATCCTCTAAAAAGGCCCTCAAAGTACTAATGGAAAAGAAAATTAACTTTTGCGTTAGTTCGTTCTGACGTCTTAAAGTAATTAAATCCTCCAAAGACTTCCTACCACGAATAACTAAAATATCATCCTTACCATAACCCAGTACCCAATCTATGGATTTAATCCATGTATCAATATAGGTAGCGCCCATAACTAAAGCTGTGCGGACTTTAAACTGTGCAATGGCCATTAAGGATGTAGCTGTTTTCCCCCCACCGGTACGTAATGGCAATACTCTGTTTCTTTTCCCCGATTCAGAGATAAAAGCTAAAGCAGCCTCCTGTTCACTATCCCTAGGTTTTACACCGGGTAATAAAGCAATATCTATAGGTTCTCCAGGAACGGCAGTGTGTTTATTAATCTGCCATTCCCTAGAAGTATAATTGCTTTGTTTTAAATAGTTTAACAAACTTTCTAATTCTTCAATCAGAAAACCATATGTCTTACGGTCATAACTGCGTGTGGCATAAATAGCCTTTACCTTCATAACCTTACGACGTCGATTAGGGTCCCATACCTTTTCATAGACCGCTAATCGCCTACAATAATTAGCAATGATGTCCCTTTCATTACCGTAAAATGTCTTAACCATAAAACTATGGCTATAAACATCTATCTGAAACTTTATCATTATTGCCCTCCTCAGTTGGGCGACTCTAGATTAACATCGCCCAACAATTAGGGCTGATTAATGTGATTAAAACAATGGGTCCATGTGGAAGCTAGGTCGTTTACCGTTTTGTAAATAGGTTCTAGGCGACACTAACATGACTTCTTGCCCCTGAAACGCTAAACTAGCAGACACGCAACGATTAGCAATCACCCGTTTAGCAGGACATAAACTGTAAGGTTCATTTCCTCTAGGTAATGTATAATCGTTATTCTTCCAGTCTCTGGTCATGGCTGAGCGTATAAAGATTTCTACATGCACGAAAGACACTCTGATCTTCTTATCAAAGATAGTCTTTAAGGCCCGTATAGCAGAAGCACAATCCTCGTGCTCTAGAATAGACCCGGCTTTACGATCCCCTTTATCACTACCAAAGATAAAGCCCTTAATAGTTTTCAGATATGAAACCATATCCTCATTCCCTCTAGGGGCGGAAAGTAAGCGCTTACCGGTAAATCCCATTAACTTAATGTCAATAAAGTCATCACTATAATGGACGCCGTGTTCCTTAATAGCCTTAATCACATCAATACTTAAGGCACTGCCTTTACCAGCTACGGTGGTATTTATAACTTGTCCATCGCCCACCGGATTTCCATTCTCATCAGCTAGATATAAAGCAATTTCCTTCACACAACTTACATACTCAATGGATAAGTTTTCCGGCTTATCCACTGACTGAATGCTGTTTAACCCACTGACTTCCCTTTGTAAGACCTTTAGAACATAATTCCCTGTAGGGGATTTCTTAATCAGATTCACGTGTGCAGTGTCTTCCTTGGCATAGGCTAGCCACTTACCGGCATTACCAGACAAATCCACATTAATAGCTGCTTTAGAAGCAATAACGTGCTTGGTAGACAGTATTAACTGTGAAACTGCTGACAATGGTTCAATGGTTAACACGTGTCCAATGTTAGTCTTAGGAGGGATTACTTTAGACACATCACCCAAACAAATTGCACAAGGGGTGCTAGTATTTTCAGACTCACACTTAGTAATGGTTCTTAACTTAATGTTTGTCCCTACCAGATGCTGGTCATCTGCTTTAATCACCACCGGCTTTCCATTCACCATATGGTACTTACCTACTAAACCGGCTACATCCCCTTCCTGCACTAACCAATCAATGGTGTGTTTCGTCCCACAGTCATGCACTCTGACTTCCTTAACTATACCGGTAAATAACTGCATCATACGGTTAAAGTACTCAGAGTCCTGTAAAGGCCTGTCATTCATGTAATGGGACGTGGAAGCACTTCTAGACTCTGTAGCGCTGTCATATAGAGTAGAGAGTCCATCTACATACCCTACATCAATAGGCAGTTTAAAGTTATCTCCGTTCGTTTTACGGACATGTCCACGGGGGCCGATAAACTGCACCAATTGATTCTCAGCTAATAAACCTGCTCTGGTCATAGCAGCCAGTCCATTATGTCGAAAACGAGGGTCACTGCGAATAATGTCTACAATAATACGATGGGCTTCCTCAATGCCCATTTCTTCATCTGCAGCCTGTTGTTTAACCTTGGCTATCTTAGGGTGTGTGATGATGTCATTGATATCAGACAGATCCACTGTAGTCGCATAACTACCCAATTCCGTTAGTGTGACATTGTGTAGGGTATTCGTAGTTTCATAAATAACCTTTGACATGGGCCATATAACAGAATCATCTCCATGAATAGCCACGTAGGCATCAAAGGTATCCCAGAGAATGGTACTCAGCAGATCCATTTCAATGCCTTTAACGAACATACGTGAACCAATATGATGGGCACTGGTTAACTGTAAAGCTGGGAACTGTCTGACCACCTCCCATAAATACCAACTAAACACTGTTCTGCGTTTGGTTGTTTTCAGTACATCCTTTTTAGAAAACTCAATGTTCATAGGGCCCTCTGGCAGGGCCCACATACTTTCCTTATCGCTATTTAATAAATCCATAGCTTTATATGTTTTAACAGCCATTTCTACTTCCTTTAATTAATGTTACATATTGAGGTTGTTATCGGTTAACTCCACACCGGCACACTTCAATACATGTTTTACAAATGCAATTGCACGTCCATTAGGAGGGTTCTTATCACGATCTACTGCATTAGGTACCTTAGCAGGGTTTTCTGCAGTATACAGTGCACTGATACTTTCTCTGTGTGTGGTAGGATTACCAGCCAGATCAATTAAGTTAGCCACTGCATCACCTCCAATGATGGCAGATAAGGTACGTGATTCAGTTTCCCCGATCACTCGTGGTGCTTGTTCCTTAGTCGGACGAGTATACTTAGTGGATTTATTCTGAACTGCAGGCAATCCATGATGCTGACGTAAAATACCTGAGACCGCCATAGGCTTATGGTCAATCTTTTCCAAGACCACCGTCTGCATGGCACCAATAAGTACTGGTTTCACCGTAGTTCTTCTCACACCCATTACATCCGTGTAAGTCACTTTGGATTTATTAGGAGGACGAAACTCCATCATCTTTTGATAGATGTTAATGCCAAAGTTAGGATCATCCGCAGGAATGAAAAGATAGATCCCATCTTTATAGATCCCTTTCAAGGTTTCATCACGGGTTTCAGGGTCATTTACGTCCAATAACTCCAGTTGTTTAGGTGCAGCAATCTGTAAATACCGGATGAAGTGATTCCATGCCCCTTCCATGTCTCCTTTATCCATCATGGCCTTTACATCCAGTGTAATATCACGACTACAAGCATTTATAAATTGCTCATAGAACTGACCAGGGTTCAAACGTGCCACCGCACCCTTTCCATAAACCACCAGATCGGCTCGATTACCAAACTCATCCACTGGCATGTCTTCATCTTCCATAATTTGACAGACCACACCTTTACCAGCAGATAGGTTACTTAACTTAGCGCCCTCACCCATAGGGAAACGATATTGATAATGAACCTCCACGCGCCACTCATCAATGGGTGCAGCACGATAGGTCTTTACAATGGTGTCCCTGTCATTCTTACGAGGAACAGAACCACGCATACGTTTATCATAGAAGTTAGGCTTATCCCCTTTCGCTTGTGCCACCAGGGTTTGCAACATAGGTGTAAAGCGTACTTCATAATGATTATCCTTCATGATACGGTCAGTTTCTTCAATGATCTTTTCGTAATAACGAGATTGTTGATCTGAATACTTCTTAACCACCTGTTCCATGCCAATGGGGGTTTTAGGCTTACGGTTATATTCATTGGTTGTAGTATCCACCACCACGTCGTATACTGTAGCCCCAGGTTTACCGTATTCCAGTTTATCATGCAGATAGTCCACCACCATCAATGACTCTGCTGTCATTTCTAAACCGGATAGATTGTCTTCGTATTTACGTAAAGCAAATACCAAACCATCAGGTCTTACTTTATCCCCTATTTCAGGGAAAGGTTTATAGGTGTTTTCATCTCCGTACAGGTTAATAGGAAAATACTTTCTTCCCCATTCTGCTGTACGGAAAGAAGTAGCTACTGGCTGCCCTCTTTCTAAAAAGGATTTTGAAGCTATGAAACCATCTTCAATAGTAGCAGGCATAGAAAGATACACCGTGTTAGCAGAAACTGCTGTAGAGTATAATCCATTGTCATCAATATTAGGGGAAATAGTAATAGGTTCGTTCTTCTTTAACATTTTCCCTTCATACAGGTCTACTAACATTTTATACTCAAAGCTAAAGGTTTCGTGCACCCGTTCCAATTGGTTTTGAAAACGTTCTACATGAAATACACCGTATTCACCACCATGTTCTTCAGACATGGAAAGATAGATCACAGTGAGCAATGGATTACCGCTGATGCCTTCTTCAGTTATCCCTGCTTCATATTTAGGAATAATAGAGACGACCTGTAAGTCATCTGGTGCACGACAACCAAAAGTATAATCCGCCATTTGTTCTTCAGATCCAGTCAGGATTCTAGAAATATCAGCTTCTCTAGGCACAACCGATTGTCTGGTCTGTGCATACTGCATGGACATACGAGAACCAGAGTTTCCACGAGTAACACTACTGATCGCAGAAGATAACCCTAGGTAGCGTATTCTATTAGGGAATTTCATTTTCTTATAATTTAAATTAGTCTTATTAGACATTCTTGTTTCTCCTTCAATAAAAACTGCCATGACTGCTTAAGCGTTATATATACTTGAAAACCTATCAAAATCGTATACCCATGCATAAAGCTTATATGGTATTAACGGTCAACAACATTATCAATTTAACTCACACAGAAGGTCTGTCATGCAAATATCTGACTTACAACGCAATCGCGGAAACCCAGAATTGAATACTTCTTTATTCAGAAATGCATTTGAAATGGATCTAAAGATAAATAAGGATAAATACCGAGGTAGACTTATCCCTATTAACCCTCAATTATCAGACAAGTACACCGGTGACTATTACGGACTACTAATCGAACTAGGGATACCGGAAGAAATGCATTGGTTTAACATGCGATTAAACGACTGGTTAACCACTACCGATTATATTCCTAATAAACCCTTTATATTTGACATCGATGCATCAGCTGTTAAAACATTATTAGAATACCATCTGGCCTCACAGCGACAACTCTAAAAAAAAAATACCTCTCTGTCCCATTTACAGGGATGGAGAGGTATCTATACGGCTATCCGTAAATGGGATTACCCATTACGTCATGCCCTACTGGTTGTGCAGTTGCTTGTGCAGCTTGTGCTTGATTACGTTGTTGCAGTTGTTGCATTAACGTAGGACCATCAATTACTACACCGGTGTTTTGGTTTGTGTAATAAACAATGCCGCCTTCACCGGCTACAGGCCCAGTGTATCCAGGTATGGTAGGGTACTGACTCACTGGGTTCATTTGCCCACCCATTGCAGGTGGATATCCAGGTTGCTGAGGATAACCTTGCGGCGGGTACCCCTGAGGCTGCTGCGGTGGATACGGTGATGGCGTAGGCGTCGCATTACCCTTAGGCATCATCTGACCAGTCCGTGGATCCCGATACATTTGCTGTTGTTGGGGATACCCTTGTGGTTGCTGCGGTGGATAGCCTTGAGGTTGTCCGTAAACCGGTGCAGGTGGGTGGCCCGGTGGAGGATATGCAGCAGGTGCCGGTTGCTGTGGCATAGACTGTTGTACTGGAGCAGATGGAACCTTAAAGGTTTTTACTCCTTCCGGTGCATCTTCTTCTACCTGCACAACCGGTTCTGGCGCTGTAGTATCTTCCACAATAGTAATATCAGGTTCCGGCTTGGACTGTTGTTCCTCTGCCTCATTGCCCAATTTACCTGTACCAATGTTACCAGGATACTGCACATAGAAGTCGTTCATATACCAGTCATGGAGTTTATTTAACTTTCTTGCCCACCTCCCGGAATACTTAAAACCAGATTTATCAGCTTTACCTAAAGCCTTACTGGCCTTAGACACCCGCACCATAAACTCATTATAAGCTTCCATTACTGCTGTAAAGCCAGGAGCAGTGGGTGACATAGAGCCCTTTTCAATAGGGTCAGTACCCGCGACTGCATCAAATGCCCTTTTAATAACATCCATAGCCACCTTAGACATCTTAACACCATAGAGATCATCACTTTCCAACAATGGTGAGTGAATACGAGCCACACGAGTATAACGCACGCCAGCTATTTCTGTATTACGTAAAAGCTTTAAACTGTACGTAGTACGTCGACGTCCATCAATGGTTTTGGCTAATCGTTCCCAATGCCCAATCACACCTTTAGTGGGTGCGGGTATGGACGTGATTAATTCAATGGTCTGATAAGGGACACTCTTCTGTGCCTTAGCGTCTGAGGCCACACGAATTAATTGATCCACCACACCCATTGAACTGGCATAGAGTTTCAAGTTAACCATGGTGATGATCTTATTCAGAACTTCACTATTCCCCCGTAATGGAGATTCACAGGCTGGATGGAACAATATACGTGTACCGTCCTCATCACGATGTATGTTCTCATCCGTAGGCAGGTACATAGGCAGGTTTCTACGCTTGTTGTCAGACCCTTTTACATTAACGGTCAGTCGTTTAAACTTCCCTTCTTCACCTGCCGGGATTAACAGCGCACCATCCTTATCAACGGTCACGCCTAAGTCGGTTAGCAGTTCTTTATAGAACTGTACGATAGGTTTCATTCTTCTTTCTCCTAATACAGGCCATTATTATGGCCGATGAAGGGGTCCATTTCTTGGTTAAAAATCCCCGTTAACATGTGGTCAATGTCATAGCTTAAATTAGCTAACGTTTCCATGCCATCGCCCAATACAGGACTATATATGGAATCGCAATAAGCTGGAGCACTGTATGGAATGTCCGGACCACCGTTCACACTAATAATAATGGAATTACTACCAGTGGCACTGCAATCCATTGTCACTGCATAATCAATAACCCCTCTGGACAGGATTTGATTATGTATGTCAGAGGCTATGGTTAATTCAATAGCCTGTATCCTGCGTACTTGGTCATTCAACGGAATCACACAGTTTGCATTGGTTGTAGTAATGGCCGGATGCACTGAATCCATTATCCGATTAGTCATGGTAAAACCATAATTTACAAACAAGTGACTGGACATTAGTGCAGGTACCGCCTGATTCAGTATGTACGCAATGCCTGTTTCCACACTAGCGTCTCCCCACGTATGGTTAAACTCTGCATTACTTACAGGTACTGTTTCCGGACGTTTCATCAAGTGCATAATGTCAGGGTGTGTGGCTTCAGGCCAAATCCCCGTTAACTCAGCCATAGACACAGATGCTACCTGTCCATACTGTGTAGCGTCCTTTAAACGACGGAACAGCAGGCTGGCATTGATGTTAGACTCCTTCAGTTGATTAGTGTTAGCCGCTGCTCCCATAATGAATGACTTATCATCAGACACTTCTGGATTAGCAGCTGTACTGGACTTATAACCGGTACATAGATTGGACAGATACCGAGAACCGATATTGTTATCTACCTTAGATGGAATATAGCCATCTAACATACTGGTTCGTGAATCGATGACATCTTCACCGTTTAGATTACGGGCTTCTCTTTGCTGATACAGCACTGTATCAGAAGGCCGCATTGGTGTATCCACGGTAATCGTAGTTTGATCTGGCGTCTGTACCTGCACTGGATTTAATACCTGCATAGCGCCTTCACTGGTATATGTATGCTGTCTACCGTTAGCACCGATTACTTCGCGGCTACGGGCTACAGTATGACTATTCAGATGAATATTCATCGTAGGGTCTGCATTGCCTTGATCACTTACCCCTGCGTAGTCAGTAAAACCGGTTAGAATCTCACGAGTAGCACCAAACGGACTATTGATTTCAAACTGGATTAAAACCGAATACCGTTTTTCATTCCATCCATTAGGTAATAAAATGGTACCTTTAGGCACGCTAGACGGTGCAATAATTCGACCGGCTAGTGGTGAAAACACTTCTGTGCTGATGTTTAAACCGCCTTGAGTGACATCCACCACCTGCTGTAAAGTTTCTCCGTTTAAGTTACTGTTATAAGGCCGATAGAACATCGCTGCTTCTATAGGCACTTCCATGAATATCAGACTGACGATTCTGATACTGGTTGTTGGTTCGTACATTGCTTGTTTCCTCCTAGATTTATAGTTCTTTATGCTACTGCTAATTTCTTTTCACGAGCGGCTTTTAACTGCTGTTCACGAATTATCAGTAACTCAACAATGTCATTTCTTAAGTTCTTGGATACGTTATTGATATCCTCCCACTCGTAATTGTTCACCTCTTCAATGATGTTATTGATTAAAGCAATACCGGGGTTAATCTTTAACCGATCACGGTCATCCTTCTGCCGATACGGATACATTGACTCTAAGACATGTTCGTTGTCTTCTGTAATGGGTGCAAAGGTGAATCCACCCATGTCATATATATCTGAATGTTCTGGGTCTTTCTCGATTCTATTAGCCAGTAACATATTGGCTAAGTTTTGAAAACCGTTATCTGAAAGCCAGCCTGCGGTTACGCCAATGGCATGAATCATGGGCTCCCGTTCAATCAAACCAAAGGTATGCAGATGTACCGCTCTGTCACAAACCAAACCGACTATGCTGTAATGAAAACTGGTAATGGTAAAGGAAGGGTTTAACTTTATAGCCTCTACATATCCCAATGCTTTCTTTACATTGCTGTCGGGTCCGACTGCCCTTGCAAAATGCTCTGTATCCATAATGTAGTCAGAAGCCATTTGAATGGCATAGTCAGGAGCAGTCTGCGTAATTCGATAACTCTCTGCTTTGGACTCCTTATCGTCCTGGTCCAATTTAGTAGACCGTTTATCTCGTATACCAAAGGAGAGTCCTCTGGCTTTAGAGTTCAGATAGTTATACGTTACCCGGATAATGGTTCTATCCGGATCCCTGATTTCTGATATGGATATCCGATGAATCACTGCAATGGCTAGGAAGTACTTAGGCATTTCAGACGTTCCAATCCGTGTACAAATGGCTGCTGTTAAACCTTCCTTTTTATACTTATCCGTTAAACACTCACAATAGTCCGTAAAACGAATCATTGCAGGAAGCCCGTTAATGTATGTCTTACGGATAAGTTCCAGTGCTTCCACTTCCTTATATGCGTCATCAATAACACAGTAAGTTCTTAAGAACGCACCCCATATAGGTGTTAGCATTTTAAATAAGAATGACAATACCACCAGCTCATCGTACTCATCTTTCAAATACGTCAACCGTTCTACAATCTGATATTCAGTAGT
>Ga0256831_1001216_pt1 | contig 13632 bp, 9 predicted proteins | sample 132544metaG_FD_189087 | JGI IMG/M metagenome (GOLD analysis project Ga0256831, IMG submission 189087) | Hydrothermal vent microbial communities from Lau Basin, Pacific Ocean - 132-544 | ecosystem: Environmental > Aquatic > Marine > Hydrothermal vents | place: Pacific Ocean: Lau Basin | collected...
TAATCCCCAAATGGCTTACTTTCTCTGTTGCGTCTACTACCCCAATAACTCCTCCAAGATTCTCCATAGGCACTAATCCTGTGATAAGTTTTTTAACACTTTTTATAATATAGGTAGAGGATGCTTTAGTCTGTTCATAGGCATAATTTAGGCTTCCTATTAGACCTAAGTGTATAGTTTTTGTAGCGTTTATATCTGGACTGATACCTATAATATACCTATCTACACTCTCACCAAATCTATTTTTAAGTTTTTGAAGCTTAGGTACTATTGTAAAGTCAAGATAAGCACCATCTCTTAAAACACTAATATTAATGGCTATCGCCTCTTGTTTGATATTTGAGGTGATATCTTCCCAATAGTGGATTGGTATACTATTGATAGTTGTAATATTATCTCCTGCTCTCATTCCTGCTTTATAGGCAGGATTTAAGCTGTTAATGTCGCCCACTGTAGAGAGTAGTTTAGGTACACCAATGGAGGCGATTGCTAAATAGAGTAGAAATGCCAAGAAAAAATTTGCCAACGGACCTGCTAATGAGATGACAATTTTCTTCCAAGGTTTTTTTATATAGTAGCTATCCTCATCATAACTAACTTTGGTAGGGTCACTATCATCTTGACCCTTCATTCTGACATATCCCCCTAGTGGTATGAGCGATAAGCTCCATTGAGTATCTCCCCATTTTTTGGTTAAGAGTCTCTTTCCAAAACCTATACTAAAAACCTCAACTTTTACACCAAAAAAACGTGCAGCAATAAAATGTCCTAATTCATGAAAAAATATCAAAAATGAAAAGACCAATAGTGATATGAAAAAACCCATGTATATCCTAAATTTTTGGCACATTATACCAAGCTATTAATTAAACGATAGTGTAAAATTTTTATATTAATTATGTTAGAATACATTAATTCTAATAATAAGGTATGAAAATGGGAAATAAAATTAATGACAATGATAACAATGGAGAGATTATTATCGAGGATGCAGATTTAAATGATAATCTAGTAGAAGAGGTTGAAGAGAAAATACTCTCAAAAAATGAACATGCTAAAAAGTTGATAGATGAATCAAGAGAGCTTATATATAGCATTGATAATGATGTCTATGAGACCCAAAGTGTTGTGGCTGAAAATATTGATGCCCTAAAAGATGCAAAATCTGAACTTACTGATGTTACTATAGCTCACTCTAGGGTTCTGTTAGAGAGAGTAAATCACCCTTATACACAAGAGGATGACTTTACACCTTTTGAGGTTGAGATTGAAACACCTACTCAAGAAGTAACAGTTAAAAATATAAGTTCTGGTTGGTTTTCAGGATTGATTTTAGCAATTTTAGGAATGATAGCTACAGCAATAGGATGGCTATTTGTATCAAGCAAAGTTACAGGTGAGCCTCTACCTATCCCTTTTGACAAGATGCCAACACTAGATAATCTACCAAAACTAGAGACTATTATTACACCAGATAATATACCATCAGAGGCACTCTTCTCTTGGATTGGTAATAATCCACAGATAGGTATGGGAGTTATGGGAGTTACCTCTCTTTTAGTTGGATATCTACTCTATAAGCTACGTACCTCTTTAAAACAGAACAAAAACTTAAAAAGTGCAAACAGTACATTTGAAAAATCAAATGAGTATGTAAATAGTCAAAAAGAGTCAAAATCTGAGATGATGCGTATAGATGAGCATATTAAAGTTGTAACTCCATTAATTGGGAACTATAAAGCTATACTAGATGAGCAGAATGCAAAACTAGAGAGAATTATCCATATCGAGGGAGAGCTTGAAGAGAATGCACAGTATCAAAGAGCTTCACAAGAGATAATGAGTGATACAGAGAAGCTAATGGAGAGTGTTGAGCGTCTTATATCTACTCCTATTACTCAAAATGGAAAGTTAAATGAGCTATCAGAAAATGCACTGATTGATACAAAAGTTCTTTATGAGAGTTACCTATCTAAGCTTTATGCTTAACCTAAAGATGTAAATAGCTTTACATCTTCACGTTTTTAAAAAAGTCTCTTACATACTCATACCCTGAGTACAATGTAAGAGCAACTGCAATCCACAAAAGAGCCTCACCTCCATACCAACCCATTAATAGAAATCCAATAGCAATCATCTGTACTACTGTTTTAACTTTTCCCATCCATGATGCAGAGATATCAATCCCTTCAGCTACAGCAGAGACACGAAGACCTGTAATAAAAAGTTCACGAGTTATTATTAAAAATACAGCCCAAGGAGAGGCTGAGTCTATCATCATAAGACCCAAAAAACCTGCCAAAGTTAGCATCTTGTCTGCTAATGGGTCAAGAATCTTACCCATAGTTGTAATCTGATTAAATGTACGAGCGATATAGCCATCAAAAAAGTCCGTGGCACTTGCTAGGACAAAGATAAATGATGCAAAGTAGTTAAGCCATGATGGGTGAATTCCCTCAAATATAGAGGCATCTTGATTTACTAAGAGCATAAACATAACAGGGGCTAAGAGTAGGCGAATAAAGGCTAAGATATTGGGGATATTTACGATTTTGTTGTTTTGCATAGGAGAGTTTTTCCTTATATGAATATTGGCTACCGTAGGGTTGGCTTTAGCCAACGTTGTATTTAGCTACTCTTGCGTCGGCTAAAGCCAACCCTACAATTTTTTGATATTTTTAGATTATCTAAACGTCGTCCCACCATCAACAACAAGTGTTTGACCTGTTACCCATGATGCTTCATCAGTACACAAGAAGTAGACAGCACCTGCTAAATCTTCAGGGCTTCCCATTCGATTGACGGCTGAACGTCTAATAGTTTCTGCTTTTACCTCTTCATAGTTGGTAAAGGCTTTAAGTGCGTCGGTGTCGATTGGCCCACCACTTACGGCATTGACTCTAATACCCATTTCACCTAACTCAACAGCAGCGTAACGGCTCATAGCCTCCACGGCTGCTTTGTTTGTTCCATGACCTGCATAGTTGTCGATGTAGATTAGGTTTCCTGTGGAGCTAAGTGTGACGATAGAGCCACCACCCACTTTTTGCATACGGGTGGCTGACTCTTGAGAACCTCTTACAAATGCACCAACTGTAGCAGTGTAGATATTTTGTAACCCTTTAGCAGGACGAAGTTTCATAAACTTACCATAGCCACCCACCACTGGGCGACCATAAATCATAGCATTACTTACAAAAAAATCTATTCTATCAAAATCTTCATCAATAGCCAAAAATAGTGGCTTAAACTCATCAAGCTCTAAAATATTTAGAGGATATGCTTTTGCTTTAACTCCATATCTACTCTCTAAGTCAGTAGCGATTTCATTGGCGACATCAACATTTGAGTTGTAGGTAAATGCAACATTTACCCCTTGACTTGCAAACTTTTCAGCTACTGCTTTACCAATCCCTTTTGTTGCACCTGTGATGACTACAGTTTTACCTTTGTTACTTGACATTTACGCTCCTACTATGTTGTAATTTTTCATTACATTTTCGATTTTTTTCATATTCTCTACGGATGGTTGAACTAGTGGTAGTCTATACTCCAAAGTATCAATCAGCCCTGCAATATACATTGCTGCCTTAATTGGAATAGGGTTACTCTCACAAAACATCACTTTATTGATATCATAGAGTTTATCATTTATCGCTTTTGATGCACTAAAATCACCTTTTAAAGCGAGATGTGCAAGTTGTGCTTTTAAGTCAGGCAGTAGATTTGAAGTAACCGAAGTAATCCCTTTTCCACCATTTGCCAAAATAGGATAATCTATCGCATCATCACCTGAAAAAACATAAAGTTCAGGACGTTTTGCTAAAAGTTCAACTGTTCTCTCAATAGAACCAGTAGCCTCTTTTATACCAAAGATATTAGGAATATCATCAAAGAGTCTACAGACCGTATCGGCTAAGATATCCACACCTGTTCTACCTGGTACGTTGTAGAGCATAAAAGGAAGCTCTACCGATGAAGCAATCGCTTTGTAGTGTTGATATAGACCCTCTTGGCTGGGTTTGTTGTAGTAGGGGCTAACTGAAAAAATTGCATCTACACCAATCTTTTGGGCATGTTTTGCAATCTCTATCGCTTCATGTGTTGCATTGCTTCCTGCACCTGCAAGTACTTTGGTAGTAGTATCTTTACAGACTTCAACAGCTATCTCTATACAGCGTTTATGTTCATCATGTGTAAGTGTTGCACTCTCACCTGTTGTTCCAACAGGGCATATGGCATCAATGCCGTTGTCAATTTGTCTTCTAATTAGTTTTGCAAAAGTTGCTTCATCTAGCGTTCCATTTTTAAATGGGGTAATCAGTGCCGTTGTAGCACCTGAAATTAAGTTACTCATCTACTTCTTCCTATCTACTTTTTCTTAATATTATTGTTGTCGTAAGGTCATGGTTAAAATACTTTTTAGCTGTATCCATGACCATTTTAGGTGTAATTTTAGCCAAATTCTCTTCATAAGTAAGTAAAGGCTCTAAATTTCCTCTTACTAAGTATGAACCAAAAAGTGAATTTATACTTGCAGAGTCCTCTAGTGAGTAGATAAAATCTGCTTTTGCGTTAATTTTTATCTTTTCGAGTTCATCTTTAGTGACCTCTTCATTTTTTAGTTTCTCTATTTGCTTGAGAATCTCTTTTTCCAAATCTTCTATTTTTATACCAGGGTTTGCTAGTCCCATAAACATAAAAATACCATCATCAGTTAGTTCCATATTGTAACCATAAACAGAGTTTGCCATCTGTTTTTTGTCTATAATCTCTTTGTGTAGCCTAGAGCTTTTCCCCGAACTTAAAATTTCAGAGATAGCAGAGAGAACCACTTGGTCTTTATGCTCAAAGTTAGGAATAGGGTAGGCTATGGCGATTGTATCAATGGTATTGTTCTCTTTTATAAGCTCTTTTCTAATAGCTCCATCGCGTTTTGGTTCAACAGGATTACATTTTGGTACTGTAACCTTATTTTTTATTTTGCCAAACTTCTCTTTAGCAATTTTAAAAACCTCATTCTCATCAATATCACCTGAAACTACTAAAATAGCATTGTTTGGTTGATAGTATTTTTGATGAAACTCTTTAATATCATCAATCGTCCATGTCTGAATATCATTCATAAATCCAATGGGTGTCCAGTGATAAGGATGAGCCACATAGTGTGTGTTAAATAGCCTAAATTGTAAATAACCAATGGGTGGGTTGTCAGTTCGTACTCGTCTCTCTTCTGCTACTACATCACGTTCAACCTGAAACTCCTCATCTTTTAGATTTAAATTCTCCATAAGTTCAGCAAAAAGTCCTGCTGATGTTTCAAAATTTTTAGAAGATGATTTAATATAGTAGTGTGTATAGTCAAAAGAGGTCGCCGCATTGTTTACTCCCCCTTTAGATTTAACAATTTTGTCAAATTCACCAGCTTCAAGGTTTTTAGTCGATTTAAAGTTAAGATGCTCTAGCATATGTGCAATTCCAGTTTTTCCCATAACTTCGTTTCTGCTTCCCACCTTATAAAATATATCAGTGGTGATGACATTGGAGTCATTTTTCATTGGAATGACGACAATTTCTAAACCATTGTCTAGTGTTTTGCTATGGTGCTGGGGTAATGAGTTAGCCATTAAAAGTCCTACTGTTGTTATCATTGTTATAACTGTTTTTTTTATCATATTATCGGTTATCCTCTACAGTTTTAAAAGCGATATTTTAGCCAAAAACTCTTCTTGTCTGCATTAATTTCTATAGATAGATATTCTACTATTGTTGATGATGTAAATTCAAAAAAATCAAGAAGTATAAAAAAGTCAAAAAAAGGGTGACATTTAGAGATATTTATTGTATAATTCGATTAACCTGAGTGGTTCGACTACTGTTTTATGTGGTCCAACATTATCTATAGAGGGACATGTAGTTAATCGGTGTGTAGGTGATTTTGTTTGAGCTACTAATACTAGCAAGAGACTGCCTCCTAAAGATTACTCTCTCCTTCACCGTTGGCTTTTTAGGGCCAGCTTCATGCAGAACGGCCACCTGGGGTATCTTCTATTTTATTCACGTTTAATCCAGTTTTATTTTTAGAAATATAGGTATTTGACGAATGTTATATTTATTTGGAATCGGAGATTTTTAAGAGAAGGATAGAGACTTAGCTCTATCCATAAATATTAATATAGACCAAATTTACCATCTGCTCTTTTGTACATAACTCTCATAAGTCCATCATGGTCGTTAAATACTATAAATTGTCGCTTTGTTTCAGCTTTTAGTGCCTCCATAGCCTCTTCAAAATCTAGTGGTTTGTGTAGTTCTAAATCCATTGGTACTAGCTCTATGTCACTGTTGCTATCTGTAGTCTCTAGCTCTAGTACTGCTTCAGCCTCTACTCCTAGGTCTTTAAAAGACATAACTCTGTGACCTTTGATTTTGTCAGCATGTCTTCTAAGTGCTTTTTCAGCTCTGGAGATAGCTTTATCTGCTGCGACATAAACATCTTTATCTTTTTGTGTTATGACTATTGTATTTTTGTCTGTAAGATTAATAACAAGCTCTAATGTAACGCCTTGTTTAGCTTTACTGTCACCAGATATAATAGTATTAGTTGAGATTATATTTAAGTTATATTTGTTAAGACCATCAATACTCTCTGATATATACTCCCTAATAGAATCAGATAGGTCTATATGTCTTCCTACTATATTTTTGCTCATAATAAATCCTTTAATTTTTTAATTTTGCTTAAAAGGGTACAAAAGTATTTGAATACGTTTCAAACTATGCTTTTAAGTTTTAAATTATATCAGAAGAAAGTAAATAGAAAGTTAATATGCATAAAAATATATAAAAATAATATATTAAAATAATATATTAAATTCTTTGTAAGGTTCTTCTGTGAACAGTTTTTACGACATCATCGTTTGGTGTATTTCCATTATTATTAAGAGGGTGGTCTATATCCTTGTACCTAATATAAACATCTACAAGAAGTGATACAGTAGCATCAAAACCACTATTTCCATTATCTACCCAGTTTCCATCTGCTCCACCAATAATATTACAGTCGGCTGGTACATTGGTTTGGTTTCCAGCATATTGTATATGAACTACTATATCATATAGATTACTATTTTCTCCAAACTTTGCATTTATAGTATTGATGCAACCAGCAGTTCTGTCTCTATGTATGGCATAGAGTATAGCTAGTTCAGTATAGGAACGGGCAAGTAGAGAGGCCTGTTCTTTTTGATACTGTGCAGAAGTCTCATGAATAGTTTTACCTGTAACATTCATAATAAGTGAGGTTACAGATGCCATAATAATAATGGTAAATATGGCTGTTATCATCGAGAACGCCTTTTTATGTTTTACTTTTATCATCTTATAACCACCTTCTCTTTACAAGTTGAGACATTATAATCTTGTCCGATATTCTCTTGGGCACATAGTTTAAACTGTATCGTTCCTCCATTTTCGGAGAATTTAAAAACAGATACATTTCTAAGAAGTATATTTTTTGTACCATCTGCTATATAGTCATCTCCATTCCAAGGTTGATAGTTTGAGTATAAAACAAGGTCGTACAGACCTGTTTTTGCGTTTTTTTCAGGTGCAATAGCATAGGCAGACCAAGCGAGTTTATATCTCTCTGAAATTACTTTAGCCCCTTGTGAACCTACTATAAATTGTAAGATATTACTCCCACTTCTATTTACAGAGAATATACAATCTGTACTAGATAGTGTACCTGTCGCACTTTGACCATGTTGTATAAGTCCCATACAGATAGGGTCATATCTATCATCTGCTAAATTATAGTGGTTGTCTTGCTCCTCAAACAGAACAGCAGCAGGTTTATTACTGTCACTTAAGTCTACCTGAACAGTTCCAGCCTCATCTTTAGATAGATTTTTGATAATACTCTCTGCTTTTACTAGGTTAGAACCAGGTGTTGTAAACTGTAAGTTAGTAGCATTCTCATAATCTGCAATACCACTCCAAGCAGGGTTCTCTTCTGCTGAGAAGCTATCATTGTCATACCCTATCCACTCTATAGTTGTATACTGCTCTCCTCCTATTATTACATTTTGTAGCTTTTTCCAATGAACCCCCTCTCTATATGGAGAAGGTTGGGTTAAAAATGCTTGATGGTCTTTTGAGATAGTTGTCCCTTGTATACGATAGGTTAATCTGTTTACAATCTGATTGGCAACAAGTTCGGTTTTTGTACTAACATTATATATAGCCTTTTGGGTAATATAGTTCTCATATACCTGTACAATAATTTGAGAAGAGATAGAGGATACAATACCCAAAATCACTAGTACAAATATCACTTCAAGAATCGAAAAGGCTCTTTTTATATTTCTATTTTTCATATATACTCTCAATCTGTCTATTTTTATCTATGGTGAATGTGGTGCTGAACCCACACTATATGAACCTAAATTACAAGAGAAGGCATTTAGTGTAATACTCTTATTTAGTTCACTTGTATCTGATGGATTGTCAGATGTTAAATTTACTCTTACAAACTTTATTTGGCTCTCTATTGTAGCCCCTCCACTAGTTCCAAGATTTTGAGTAGTGAAAATAGTATTACCTGCATTTATAGTACCTGCTGTTACATTCCACGCTATATCACCATTAGGAGCATCATCGGCAAAAGTAATACTGTTGCTTATACTAAGGTTTACATCGACATAATCCCCTATATCAGCAGAGGTAGTCTCAGCTACATTTGAGTTGTTTACAAAGACTGAAATACCCATATTAAAACCATTATAGTCATCAATATCATCAAAAGATAGAGTAGCGTTAGCCTCTGTCTCATTTACATCTTTTCCTATAGGAGCAGGAGGTACAGGAACACCACCTCGTTCTGAAGTTCTTGTGTTTGTACTATCTTTTATTCCATTAAAGCTATTGTTAAATGGAGAGTTGTTTGGATTGCCTAGAGATATAATAGGGGCATCACCATTTGTATCTTCCTCGTCCCATGGTTTACTAAGTAGCATGGATACCTGAGAGGCCGTTGCGGCTATCGCCTCTTGTTGTAGAGCAACAAAGGAGCTACTCATGGATTGATTGATTAGCATTGGTGAAGATAGCAGTACAATAGCGATAATAACTAGAGCAAAAATAAGCTCTATCATGGCAATTCCTCGTTTGAAACCTTTTTGTATCATTTAATCTCCTTTACCAACTCATTTTTCTGTTAACATTAGAGTTTGCTTTTATATTTAAAATATTTCCTGTCCGTCCGACACCTGTATGTGACCCTGGAGGTACAGACATAAAGATAAGATGATAGTATGGATTACCATCTCTATCTGGAATACGATAATATTTAAGCCATGAATCAGGAGTAATAGTCATCTCGATTTTGACAGGCTCATTGGCAGGAATCTCACTAGTATTTCCCTTATATCGTGTCTTTAACCTCTCTTGTCTTCCTCTTTCACCTTGATTGAAATTTGGTAAATCTTCAAGGTTTGTCTCTGCCATATTTAACTTTGTATTAAAATCATTTTTCTCCTCTTTTTGTCTTATCTCTACATCTCCATCATGGTTGCTATCATGCTTAATAGCTGTATACCAATAGTTAGAGGAGTGTATACCATTTTGACCATTTCCTTGAGTTACTCTCTTCTCTTTACACCATGTTCGATTGATATCACAGTATATCTCAACAGATATTGGTGTAGATATAGCACTAGAGAGTGTATAGTCATAGTCTATTTTATCGGGTGCTATACGACTAAAATAGAACAGTTTTGTACTATTTAAATCGGTAGAGCCTTTTGGAACAAACGTCTCATTTTTATCATCTACACCATTATTTTGTGATTTCCAAGCTATAAGAGAGTGAGCCTCTTTTGCATCAGCTTTCATGCTTTTAAACTCAATCTCTACAGGGTTTATCTCCTCTGAGAGATTTTTTTGAATGTTATAGAGAACCTTTATGAAACTCACCCCCTCATTATCATCTGTAAATCTAGTTGGTGAGATAGTAATATTTGCATCTATTGTCATGTTTGATATATCTTTTAGCCTCTCCTCTTCTGTTAATGGTACTGTTCCATCATTATATTTTATGATATGCTGACTCTTTACATTAGTATCTTTTACTGTTTTGAGCTGTACAAACTCTGTATTGTTAAAGTCACCCTGTTGTGATGTTCCATTGTACTCTAATGATAGCACTACCTCTTTTGCATGACACTCTTTAGTAAAGTTTGTGGTGGTCTCTCCACCCTTCTCTTTCGCTACTATCTCTCCTGCTATCTGTATCGCCATCTTATCACTCTGCTCTAAATCACCCATATATAGATAATCGGGATGGTTAGCACTAGCAAGGTTGGTTAGTGTTAAGTTAGACAAATCAAAAGAGTATGGCTCAAATGAGAGTTTCATGTGGTGATAATCTTTTCCATTAAAGGTGATATTTGAGTCGATATTACACCCTGACATCTGATTTGAAGCAGAGGAGATAAATGACTCTCCAACAACACAGCCACGTCTAGCTTCAGTTGTGTAGAAGTGGTCGATATTTGTCCAGTTGTTATCTTTTACTTCAACTCTATACTTACCAACATTTTTGTGTTTAAAGTTACTATCTGATTTTCTACCATTTCTAAACTCATAGTAGTTTTTAAGCTCAATATTGTCAATATCGGCACATCTCATATCATCATCAAATACCAGTGTTGCATTGACCTCTTGAAATCTTACATCTCTTGGCTCTCCATTTTGATATTTTTTTGCAGATGTATTATATCTATAGCTTATTTGATGGTTAAAATCAAGAGCCGTTACATTTAGCTCATAAGGGTATCCTGATGCAACCTCAACACTCTCATAGTCAGTACTGATATGAACAAAGTTACTGTAATCCTGCTCATACGCATATAGCTCCTCAACAAATCCAGCAGGTCTAATTGCAAATCTATCTCTTGCCTTTATACTTCTAGTAGTGGATTGATTGCTCTCAAACTGCTCTTTGGTAAACTCACCATGAAGTATACTACTGTTGTGTTCAAGATATGAGATTTTAAACTGTGCATCTCTTGTGGCATTTAACTCTAGCATATGAGCATCTTGATTTGTAATATCAAATCTACTAGCTTTTGCACCAAGATAGGTATAAAAGGTGTATATGACATCATTGTTAATGGTGCTGTTGTTGTCGATAAGTTCGATTTTCATAGTCATATCTTCAACCTCAAACTCATTAAACCCTGAACTATTATTGTCGTAGGAGACAATGGTGTAGTCAAAGTCACGACCTGCTATTTGAGTATAGAAAGACTCTTTTGCATCCTGCTCATCTTGGGTTGTTGATGGAGTGCTATCTAGTCCTGTTCTCTCAATATTAAATCGAGGATAGTCATCATTTACAATAACCCCTATACCAATATTTTTATCAATAATATATTTAGGATTCATACCAAATGGAATTTGTGGAGAGTATATCTCTACATAAAACTCCTCATCTTTCTCTATTTTCTCATCACCATAAACAGTAACAGGTAGATTTATACTAACTCCATTACCAAACATATTCATACCAATTCCTATCCCATTTTTAGGTTCAAAGTCATGGTCACTGCTAAGAGCCACTTCATGAGGAGGAACAACTTCGTCTCCATCTCCATCAACAACTCTGTAGTAGAACATCGCTCCACTCATAGGCATCATATCAAATGGTTTATCTGCTGTTACAGTAAAGTTAAATGTAGTCTCTCCACTATCCCCCTCTAGTTGAATGACATTATTGATAGAGAGTCTTGGTGGATGAGGTGGTAGAGTAATATTGGCATCAGGACAACTTGCACCATCATTATAGTAGCTCAAAGGAGCAAATGGTCTTGTAAAATAGACTTTACCTGATTGTGTAATCTCATAGAGTTTACCATCTTGTGATAGAGCAATCACTTTATTATCTATATCAGAGAAGATAAGTGAGATATAAGATGGTAAATCACTATGTGAACTACCAACAGTTGTAACTGTTCCATCTGATATTTTTATTTTAGCAAATTTATTATTTTCAAAACTACTATTATCATCATTATTTTGAATAAGCATAGTATAGAAATACTCTCCTGTAGTATCAATAGCCATATCCCAAAATCTTACAGAAGAAGAGAGAGTAATGGTCTTTACAACTTTTTTCTGTGTAATATCTATTTTATACATCTTATTATCTGCATTACCATTACTACTAACATAGTAAAAACCATCTCTATCAAACTCACCTGCATAGAGTTGAGTGTTAGGTAAGTCTGTAACCTCACCTAAATCTTTAACATTAGCATTTTTATCAATTTTAAGTAGATGGTTACCATAAAGTGCATATATAAAATTATCTTGAACATTGTATCCAATAGCATTATACCCTCCATTGTCACTGGTATATCCAACTCCAATAGGTGCATAGGTTGGCATCATGGCATAAAAACTATGCAACCAAGTAGCTCCACTATCTCCGCTACCTGTTCCTAGCTCTGTACGGTTGGAGAGATATAGTGTTTCGTTACACGTAAATGGTTGCATATCTTCTTCACAAACTACAGCTTCTCTTGTTGTTCCATCCCAGTTTTTACCTATATTCTCATTATTATATATTTGAGTAATTTGAGTAGAATTTAACTCACCTTTATAGATTTTAATTTCATCAAGATAATCTTTAAAAGCATAAGGTTGGTCAGAATTTTTTACTCCACCAATACGTAACTTGTCTCTAACATGGGCTCGACTATTTATTGGTGTTCTTCCAGGTGTAGAGTGTAATAGTTGTTCAACTCCATCTATATAGAGCTTTGAGCCTTCTACATTACCATTATTAAAAATAGCAACAATATGATGCCAACCATGAGCATACTGTTCTACATCAACACCATAATTGTCTGCATTATGTGTATTGAAACCTATTTGTAGTGTTGTGTCTTCATTTGGTCTTAATACATCTATATGTAGATTATAAGAGTCACTACCTTCTCCCCAAGAGATAGGAATCTGTCCCCAATTTTGACCCCCACCTGATGCTTCACTACCATTCCAATTCATCCAAAAAGAGACTGTAGTCTTTGCTCCATTTGTAGTGGTATTTAATCCTGATAAATTTGCATCTACAGCTCCTCCTTTAAAGTGACCACTTCTTACAACTTTAGCTTCACTACTTGTCTCTACATCACCTGTAACTGTTCCATGAAAGTCATTTCCACTACTATCTTCTACTGTTAGACCATTGAAATTACATTTATCGAAACGGTATTCAGCTACTAGCTCTAAAGGTGTCTCTTCATCATCATCTATAATAGTACCAATAACACTACTACTGTTAACAATAGCATTAGTAGCATCTATCAATTTTAAAGAGAAACTCTCATCACCCTCTACATCTCTATCTCCCTTAACTTTTATAACAATTGAGCTACTATTGGCATCTTTAGGAATTAAAACAGAAAGATTGCTATCTAAAATATAATCCTCATTTGCTGTAGTGTTTATATCTGTAATCTCATAATGAAGCACAATATCATCAGTAGCAGGTTTACTCAATGAAATAGGGAAAATAAAATCAGTTGTATTGACATCTCCCTCTAAAACAGAACGGTTACCATCAAG
>Ga0256831_1001217_pt1 | contig 13632 bp, 12 predicted proteins | sample 132544metaG_FD_189087 | JGI IMG/M metagenome (GOLD analysis project Ga0256831, IMG submission 189087) | Hydrothermal vent microbial communities from Lau Basin, Pacific Ocean - 132-544 | ecosystem: Environmental > Aquatic > Marine > Hydrothermal vents | place: Pacific Ocean: Lau Basin | collected...
CTGGTCACCAGAGACATCGTTCAACAGTTGCCGGAAATGCAAAAAATACAGACTGGTCTGATGAATATTTTTATTAAACATACCTCCGCTTCTTTAACTATTAATGAAAATGCAGACCCGTCAGTACGGCATGATTTTGAAAGTTACTTTAGTCGTTATGTCCCGGAAAATGAGCCTTATTATCAACATATGGATGAAGGCTCTGATGATATGCCGGCGCACCTGAAATCGAGCATCCTGGGCTGCAGTTTGAATATTCCCATAACCAGTGGTCGTTTGAATATGGGCACCTGGCAGGGGATTTATTTATGTGAACATAGAAATTATGCTGGTGGACGACGACTGCTTATTACCCTGCAGGGCGAATAGCTACAAATTATATTCTGATTCTATAATGGTGCATACCGATTTGTTTGTGCTCATAAGTGGTGCATAAAGCTCCGAAATGGACTCAGTTAATATCATGTCAGTGGATGTAAATCTCTGAAAAACAAAAAAACGATCCTTTTTGGTGCAAAATTTGCATGCTAGAAGCGACAAAAATTTTATAAAAGGGCTTTTGCATGATAAATATAATAAAACGTTCAGGATTCAGTCTGATACTATTACTTCTTTTGTTATTTTCAGCTAATGCTATGGCTAAAGATACCTTGAATGGTGCAGATACCGCCTGGATTATGATATCCACGGCACTGGTTCTGTTTATGACCCTGCCGGGTCTGGCTCTGTTTTATGGCGGCCTGGTGCGAACTAAAAATGTACTGTCTATTTTGATGCAGTGTTTTGCTATTACCAGTATTATGTCCATTCTCTGGCTGGTAGCCGGTTATTCACTGGCATTCAGTGATGGCGGGTCTATGAATGCTTTTATTGGTGGTTTTGATAAGGTTTTATTCGCAGGAGTTATGGAAGACAGTCTGTCCGGAACGATTCCTGAGGGCCTGTTTGCCCTGTTTCAGATGACTTTTGCAATTATTACACCGGCGCTGATTATTGGTGGTTTTGCAGAACGGGCTCGATTTTCATCCATGATGTTATTCAGTGCCATCTGGTTGTTTGTGGTTTATATACCTGTAACTCACTGGGTATGGGCTGAAGGCGGCTGGTTATATGATATGGGACTGCTGGATTTTGCCGGAGGTACTGTGGTGCATATTACTGCCGGTGTTGCGGCACTGGTGACAGCAATGGTGCTGGGCAAGCGTAAAGATTTTGGGGTGCATATGCTACCGCCACATAATTTGACTATGACAGTGATTGGTGCCGGTATGTTATGGGTTGGCTGGTTTGGCTTTAATGGCGGCAGTGCTCTGGCGGCTGATGGTAATGCGGCAATGGCTATGCTGGTTACTCATGTGTCTGCGGCGGCAGGTGCTGGTGTATGGGCCACTATTGAATGGGTCCGTCATGGTAAGCCTTCTGTGCTGGGTATTGTGACTGGAATGGTTGCTGGCCTGGGTACGATTACACCGGCTTCTGGTTTTGTTGGTCCCGCAGGTGCTCTGGTTATTGGTTTAACAGCCGGTGTGGTCTGTTATAGCGCGACCCAGTTTATTAAGGTTAAACTGGAGCTGGATGATTCTCTGGACGTGTTTCCTGTGCATGGTGTCGGTGGGATGTTAGGTACTCTTATGGCAGGTATCTTTGCTTCTTCCAGTCTGGGCGTGTTTTCAGGGCAGGGTTATGCAGAAGGCATGAATATGGGTTCCCAGATTAATGTTCAGCTAATAGGTATTGGTGCAACATTGGCCTATACTGCAGTTATGACTTATATCATTCTTAAAGTGGTTGATATGTTTATCACTTTACGTGTCGCACGTGATGAAGAAACTGAAGGTCTGGATCTGGTTTCTCATGATGAACGTGGTTATGACTTTTAAGCCACTTTCTCAGGGACTGTAAAATAAGAATAAAAAACCTGCCGGATATTTTCCGGCAGGTTTTTTTATAAGTATCCCTTTTATTTTCGTACCTGAGTTATCTTTGTTACCTGTTTTTAACTGTCTTGTTAGTCAAGTATTGACTGCCACATGGATATCTTTCGTTTAGATAATGATGGAAAAAAAACTGAAAATATGTTACTTTTCCGCCTCTTAGCGATGTGAATTTTTAAGAGGAAAAGTCTCTAATGCCCGGCAAGTTGTATATTCAAACCTTTGGTTGTCAGATGAACGAGTATGACTCGGCAAAAATGGCTGATGTGCTTAAGGAATCACATGGTGTAGAGCAGGTGGATGAACCTCAGAAAGCGGATATTCTACTTTTAAATACCTGTTCCATCAGAGAAAAAGCACAGGAGAAAGTCTTTTCTCTACTGGGCCGCTTTCGTCAGTTAAAAGAATTAAACCCCAATATTGTTATCGGGGTAGGTGGTTGTGTGGCCAGTCAGGAAGGTGATTTAATACGCCAGAGAGCCCCTTATGTGGACATGGTGTTTGGACCGCAGACTTTGCATCGACTGCCGCAGATGCTGGATGAAGTGTCTACCATACATCAGCCGGTTATAGATGTCTCTTTCCCGGAAATCGAAAAATTTGACAACCTGCCGGAACCCAGAGCAGAAGGTCCCAGTGCTTTTGTATCGGTTATGGAAGGCTGCAGCAAATATTGCACCTTCTGTGTTGTGCCTTATACTCGCGGTGAAGAAATATCCCGGCCGCTGGATGATGTTATTGCTGAGGTGGCTTCTCTGGCACAGCAGGGTGTTATAGAAGTCAATTTACTGGGACAGAATGTTAATGCCTATCGAGGGGAAACTCATGAAGGTGATATAGCCGATCTGGCTTTATTAATACATTATATATCCCAGATAGAAGGCATTAAACGTATTCGTTATACCACTTCTCACCCTAATGAATTTTCAGACAGTCTGGTTGAGGTGTATCGGGAAGTACCCGAACTGGTCAGTTTTCTGCATTTACCGGTACAAAGTGGCTCGGATCGTATTTTAAGCATGATGAAACGTGGCCATTCAGCTCTGGAATACAAGAGTAAAATTCGCCGGATAAAAGAGGCTCGACCTGATATTTACCTGTCTTCTGATTTTATTGTGGGTTTTCCAGGAGAAAACGATGCAGATTTTCAGGCCACCATGCAATTAATTAAAGACATTCGTTTTGATCAGAGTTTCAGCTTTATTTACAGTCCCAGACCCGGAACCCCTGCATCTTCTTTACCCGATGATGTACCAATGAAAGTAAAAAAACAGCGCCTGAGTGAATTACAGGCCTGTATTAATGAATTTGCACTGGAATACTCGCAACAGATGGTTGGCAGCACACAAAATATACTGGTACACGGGGTTTCCAAAAAGAATACCAGTGAACTGGCAGGCAGAACAGAAAATAACCGGGTAGTAAACTTCGATCCAGAGGGACAGGATTTGACTGGAAAGATTATTCCTGTAAAGATTACGCAGGCATATAACAATTCACTCAGGGGTGAATTGATTTAGCGTTCAGCGCTGCTCTCTTAACACTTTAAAACAAGGCCCCCTATTGACACAACCAACATCCATGCAGCTTGTTCTTGAACCGGTAGATAATGCCCGGCTGGTTAATTTATGTGGTCAGTTAGATGAACATCTGCGGCTTATTGAACAGCGTCTGGCGGTGCAGATTGCCAATCGTGGTAATCAGTTTAAAGTCTCCGGCAAGCCCGATGACCGTGATGCGGCAATTGCTACACTGGAGCTTTTATATGCAGAAACGGCTCAAACAGTTCTTGATCCCAGGCAGGTGCATTTATTCCTGCAAAAATCCGGTATAGAAGAACGGTTAAAAGATAAGGCAGAACAAGCTGGTCAGTATCTGGAAGGAGAACTTGCTATTTCAGCCGGGCGTAGTTTTATTAAGCCCAGAGGTAAGAATCAGCATGATTATCTGACTCGAGTTTTATCTTATGATATCAATTTTGGTATTGGGCCTGCCGGTACGGGTAAAACCTTTCTGGCTGTAGCCTGTGCGGTTCAGGCACTGGAACGGGATCAGGTTCGGCGTATTATTCTGACTCGTCCTGCAGTTGAAGCCGGTGAAAACCTGGGCTTTCTGCCCGGTGATATATCACAGAAAATTGATCCGTATTTACGCCCCTTATACGATGCTCTATATGAAATGATGGGTTTTGAAAAAGTCAGTAAACTGATAGAACGCAATATTATTGAGGTGGCACCACTGGCTTTTATGCGCGGGCGTACTTTAAATGAATCCTATATTATTCTTGATGAAGCCCAGAATAGTACCCGAGAACAGATGAAAATGTTTTTAACCCGGATAGGTTTTGGATCAACGGCAATAGTGACCGGAGATGTGACTCAGATTGATTTGCCAGGCGGCAGAGAATCCGGTTTAAAACACGCTCAAAAGGTGTTATCCAGAGTTAAAGGGATCAGCTTTACTCAGTTTAATTCCAAAGATGTGGTCAGACATGCTCTGGTGCAGCGTATAGTCGATGCGTATGAGAAAAGTGAAGCAAAAACTGCTCGTCAGTCAGGAAAAAAATAACTTATGAGTGAATCCCTGTCTCTGTTTGTTGATTTGCAGCAATGTATTGAGTCGGATTCAATACCGGCTCAGAAAACGCTTGAGCAATGGATAAAAACAAGCCTGATAATGGCAGCAGAAACCTGTCAGGCGCCGTTAAAAAATGAATATGAATTAACCATTCGTATCGTTGATAAAAAAGAAATTCAAAATCTGAATAATAATTACCGGCATAAAAACAAAGCCACTAATGTACTATCTTTTCCGTATGAGGAATTTGATTTTGAAGTTCCTGAGGAAGTGCAGTTACCCTTGCTGGGTGATCTGGTTATCTGTCATAAGGTAGTGCTGGAAGAGGCACAGTCACAGGGTAAAACAATTACAGAGCACTGGGCACATATGGTGGTTCATGGCATGCTGCATCTGCTGGGTTATGATCATATTAACGACACTGAAGCAGAACAAATGGAAGTTCTGGAAGTCAATATTCTAAAGCGGCTTAATTTTCCGGATCCCTATATGTAGGTGGTGTGTTGTTTTTATCACATTTCCCTGCGGGAACGTGGTGATTTATGAATTATGGAGTTATAGCATTATGATGAGTTGGCAGTGCTTGATTGCTGTTGTGGTTTCCGGACTTGCTGCTGTATCGTCATATGCGTATAGCGCTACGGATATTATTGTCGGAAATTTTTCTCAGCAGTCTTTGTCTGGATGGCAGGAAAAAGAGTTTGCTGGTAAAACACGTTATCAGTTTGTAGTGCAGGAGCAGGGGCGTAGTGTATTAGAAGCTATCAGTAATAAAAGTGCTTCCGGGCTGTTTAAAAAAGTTCATATAGACTTAAATAAAACACCCTTCCTAAACTGGTCCTGGAAAATAGATAACCCCCTGAAGGGCTTAAATGAACGCACTAAAGAGGGTGATGATTATAGTGCCCGAGTCTATGTTGTTAAATCATATCCGGTCTTTTTCTGGAAAACCATGGCTTTGAATTATGTCTGGTCATCCAGTCAGTCGCAGTTACCGCAATGGGATAATGCTTATACCTCTCAGGCAAAAATGCTGGCAGTGCGAGGCAAAGACAGCACAGTACAGCACTGGTATACTGAAAAACGCAATCTGAAACAGGATTTTAAGAAATTTTTTGGTGAAGATGTGGCTGAGATTGATGTGGTTGCAGTGATGACAGATACTGATAATTCAAAACAAGCAACCTCTGCCTGGTATGGAAATATCTATTTTTCTGCAGATTAAGTATGTCGACAGGCTGATTTTGCAAGTTTAGTTCAGCTATTGTAAAATTGTCAGTCCAATTCCATCTGGTTAACTAAATGAAAGAAGATCGACCGAGTCCGGTTTCCGCTTTAACAGGCAGGTGCCGGGGACTGCTAAAACGAATTGGTCAGTTACTGACCGGTGATATTAGTAATAAAAATCAATTGATAGAAGTTCTGCGCAGTGCAAAAGCTCGCTCTGTGATCAGCAGTGAGACACTATCCATGATTGAAGGTGTAATGGAAGTAACCGATATGCAGGTACGGGAAGTCATGGTGCCGCGTTCCCAGATGTCAGTGATTGAACGTGATGCCAGTGCCAATGAAATTCTGGCCTGTATTGTAGATTCTGCTCACTCTCGTTTCCCTGTTATTGGCGAAACACGAGATAATATCGAAGGTATTATTCTGGCTAAGGATATGCTTAATTTTTTTGCTAAAGAAGATCATAGCGCGCTGGATCTGCGCGAATATTTGCGCCCTGCTGTTTTTATCCCTGAAAGTAAACGCCTGAATGTGTTGTTGCGTGATTTTCGCTCCAATCGCAATCATATGGCGGTCGTTGTTGATGAATATGGCGGGGTAGCAGGGCTGGTCACGATTGAGGATGTGCTGGAAGAAATTGTCGGTGAAATTGAGGATGAGCACGATCTTGAAGAAGATAGTACAATTACTTCTCATGGTAAAGGTGTCTACACCGTACAGGCCTTAACAGAACTGCAGGAATTTAACGATTTCTTTCAATCCAGCTTTACATCCGACAAGTTTGATACCATTGGCGGTATCGTTATGAATGCTTTTGGTCATATGCCTCGGCGCGGTGAAGAGATTGAGCTGGATGATTTCCTGATTAAGGTAATACGTGCCGATGATCGCCGTATTCATAGTTTGCGTGTTATTCATAAAAAAAATTACACTACTGATAAACATTAAATGGTTTCCAGTGCAGAACTCAAGCTACCTGGAAGCCTGTTGAATTATGTCCCGGATAAGCTGTTAAAGTTTATAATCCACAGCCCGTTCTCCTATCTTTTATCCCTGATTTTCGGTGCCTTATTGCCACTGGCATTTGCTCCCTTTAATACCTGGAACAGTCTGTTCTCTTATCTGATTTTTTTCCCTCTGGGACTGTTTTTGCTGCAATTGATCCATTCAGAAAATACCCGGGAAGGGTTTTATAAGGGCTGGTTATTCGGCTGTGGTTTTTTCGGGGTGGGAGTATCATGGCTGTATGTTGCTATTCATGTTTTTGGTGCAGCACACTGGACTCTGGCCGGTACTTTAACCGGACTGTTTATTATTCTTCTGGCTTTGCATTATGCTGTTCTAGGTTGGGCAGTGGTTAAGATTAAGCAGCATTTTTCCCTGCATCCGCTGACACTGATGTTATTTTATATACCTGTTATATGGGTCTTTATGGAATGGATCAGAACCTGGTTGCTGACAGGCTTTCCATGGCTGTTAGTGGGTTATCCCATGATACAGACCCCGTTATCCGGTTATGCTCCTATACTGGGGGTCTATGGTTTATCCTTTATTGTGCTGTTAATGTCAGCTCTTCTGGTGGCCCGTATCCGTCAGATATATTGTATTATTATAGTTATAGTTATTTTTGCAACGGGGTCATATCTTAACACTATTCAGTGGAGCAGTGCGGTGGGTAAACCACTGAAAATTGCCATGGTTCAGGGTAATGTTAATCAGTTGGTAAAGTGGAACCGCATGCAACTGGAAAAAACCAAACAACTTTATGTTACGCTTAGTAAGGATCAGTGGTATAAGCAGGATGTGATTGTCTGGCCGGAAAATGCAATCCCGGTTTTTTATCATCGACTGGAACATGGGTTTTATCATCAATTAACACAACAGGCCAGAAAAACACAAACCGAACTGGTCACCGGACTGCCGGTGTTTGATGACAAAACTCAGCACTACTACAATGCACTGACTAATCTTGGCGGACAGCAGGGCTTTTATTACAAAACGCATCTGGTACCCTTTGGTGAATACGTACCCCTTGCCAGTCTGCTTAGAAGTCTGCTGCATTTCTTTAATATGCCAATGTCAGGTTTTAGTGCCGGTAATGAACATCAGCCACTGATATCCATAAAAGGTTATCCGGTGGTGACGAGCATCTGTTATGAAGATGTTTTTGCGGCAGATATTATCACTCATATTCCAGCATCACGTTTTATGATTAATCTTTCCAATAACGGCTGGTATGGTGATTCCTTTGCACCCCATCAGCATTTTGAAATGGCTCGTATGCGGGCGCTGGAAACCAGTCGTGAACTTATTCGCAGTACTACCAGCGGTATTACCGCTCTGGTGAATGAAAAAGGTCGAGTTAAAGTCAGTGGACCACAATTTAAAAGTATAGTGGTTACTGGAGAAATTCAGCCCAGGCAGGGCGTTACACCTTTTGTCTACTGGGGTAATTACCCGATACTGCTGTTATTTTTTCTGGCTGCACTGTATCTGTTCTGGCTTGAAATGAGAGTTCGATAATGACCAGTATGCGTTATTTTATTCCTTTTATATTGTTATTTCTAGCTGTGAATGCCCAGGCCGGGATAGTAAAAAGTTATTCCCTTAAAGCTGACTTATCCTGTTCAGATAATTATGCGCTGCTGGTTCTTTCTGCATCACAACTGAGTTCACTAATCGGGAATAATGTTGATGAGATGAGTCTATTTCATATGCGCAGCCAGAAAAATAACAGCACTGAAAACTGGCAGCCGATAATTTTTCAGATTGATCAGAAAGATAAACAGGGACGATTTATTATTCAGACGGATAACAAAATACCAGCCCGACTGTCCGCACAGGATGAACTGGTTATCCGAAAAAAAGATCTGGGTATACAACTTGACCCGGATGCTGAAATATTCAATCAATTTAAACTGATTGAAGTTAAGGTGATTAATGAGATGTCAGACGTTATGGGCTGGTTTTATATTAATACTATGCCAGGACAGCCTTTAATTTTTAATCTGAAAAAACGTGAATTAAGTTATGATAAAAAGCAGGATACTATCACCACCCGTGCTTTTAAAACAGGATTTTCTCATAGTAAACCTTTTTTAATTAATTTTTTTTACTGGCGTCTGGCAGAAGACAAATGGTCGGATGATTTAATTGATATGATGAAAATTCGTCATTCAGGGCGTTTTTTTGGTCTGCCTTTTCATCGTAGTCAGGATGATTATGATTCTGTGCTGACAGCGATTAAGGAAGGACCTCTGCGTATTATACGGCGTACTGAAAACCATATTAGAGTGTTCTGGAAATTAAAGACACCGGTTCTTTATATAGACTATATCATGATGCCGGATGGGTTTATTATGGATACTATGATAGATATACCGTTTAAAATATCTTTCTTCTTTAGTGAACTGGAAACGTTTACTACAATGGACTGGAATCCGGTGCAGCCGGAACCCCTGCTTATATTTAATAACAGGATAGAGGAGCCTGTTCCTGTTGACGGCAAAGAATCTGCTGCCAAACAGGCTTTTAATACTATTGAAGACAGCCGCTTTTCTGTACAAACCTTTAATGGGACTTTTGATGTCAGTCTGGATATACCAGACAATTTTCCTGTTCGAGCCCTGCTGTATTTAAATGATTATCACAATGAAGCAGATCCCCCGGAAAATTTTCCCGGTCAATACGGTAATGTTGGTTTCAGAACTACTGGCTGGGAAGCTGTTGACAGTCAGCTTTATCATTTAAAATTTACGGTCTGTATTCAAAAACAGCAAAATAGTATGTATTAGTAAGTTTTAAGACTCTCGTATATACTAATAGTTATTCAAAAACATCAATGACCGGGTATTAATTCGCCTCGCTGCAAACTGGAAGTTATGTCAAAGGAAGTGTCAGACAATAATAACAATCCTCATTATTCAGTCCATTCTGAAGGCTCTGTTTTGCAGCTGGAGTTATCAGGCGACTGGATCCGTGATGAGCAGTTTCCTGATAAAATGGATAATGATCTGCAGGCTATTTTGTGTGCCAGTTCGGAAATACATTCGGTGCAGGTTAATATGCAGAAAGTGACAGCCTGGAATTCCGCCTTACTGACTTCAATTGTTTCCTTAAATGAACTTTGTCAGAAGCATGACGTTGATATTGATACCCGTCAGATGCCTGATGAAATGATTCGCCTGCTTAAACTGGCCATGGATGTTGATGCCAGGGATAGTCGAAAATATCAGGGGCAAAGAAGTACCTTTCTCTATACTGTAGGCAATAATGCAATTAATGCAGTAAAAGAAGTGGGCGATGTTATGGCCTTTCTAAGAGATGTCTCTATTGCTTTTTTTAACCTGCTGCGGGGCAAATCTGTTTATCGTTCTGCAGATACCTGGCTGATTATGCAGCAAACCGGCGCTGAAGCTTTGCCTATTGTCAGTCTGCTTAATTTTCTGGTGGGTGCAATTCTTGGCTATATAGGTGCTATGCAGCTGGAAAAATTTGGGGCTGAAATTTTTATCGGGGATATGGTCGGTGTGTCTATGACTCGGGAAATTGCGGCCATTATTACTGCGATTATTATGGCCGGCCGATCCGGAGCGGCTTTTGCGGCACAACTGGGTACTATGAAGGTTAACGAGGAAATTGATGCTTTAAAAAGTATGGGACTGTCACCCATCGAATTTCTGGTATTACCCCGTATGATAGGTATGATGTTAATGATGCCACTGCTGGCTGTTTACGCTGTTTTTATGGGCGTTTTTGGTGGTGCACTGGTGGCCTATGCGGTATTAAATATTACTCTGGAGCAATACCTTGAGGTGGTGATAAAATCCGTGTCGCTAAATGATTTAGTGGTAGGTATTATTATGTCTGTGGTTTTTGGTTCGATTGTAGCAGTTATCGGTTGTCAGAAAGGTATCAGCTGCGGTAAAACAGCTGAGGCTGTTGGTGCTTCCACTACCTCTGCCGTGGTGACTGCAACGGTCATAATTTTTGTTTCAGCGGCCCTTTTAACCGTCTTGTTTGGCGTGATGGGGATATAGTCTGTGAGCACAAAAGAACCGGAAATAGTGCATAAGACGGATTCTTCCAATGCAGTGATTATCGTTAAAGATATGAGCATGAGTTATGATGGTCAGATCATCCAGAAAAATCTTAATTTCAGTATTAATCAGAAAGATATTTTTGTCATTATGGGCAATAGCGGCAGTGGTAAAAGTACATTAATGAAAGCGATGACCGGTTTAAACCGGCCGGACAGTGGTGATGTGTATTTTTCCTGTGACTTTTATGCCCGGCATAATAATAATGTTGACCTTCGTATGGTAGAAAAAAACTACCGGGGTTTCTGGCAGTCTGATGATACCGTGCGCCATAAAATGATGTCACAATTTGGTGTTATGTTTCAAAATGGCGCGTTGTTCAGTTCCATGACCTTGCTTGAAAATGTCTCATTAAGACTCATTGAGACAACCCGTTTCAGTGCTGAACGTATTCGAAAAATTGCGGCATTAAAACTGGCTCTGGTCGGGCTAAAAGGGTTTGAGCATTATTATCCGTCAGAGATCAGCGGCGGTATGCAAAAACGGGTGTCTATTGCCCGAGCCATGGCTATGGATCCGCCGATTCTTTTTTTTGATGAGCCGTCAGCAGGACTGGATCCGGTCAGTTCAAAGCAACTGGATGATTTATTATTGGAATTGAGAGACAGTATGGGAGTTACCATGGTAGTGGTAACACATGAACTGGACAGTATTTTTTCAATTGCCAATAATTCCATATTTCTGGATCATGGACAGAAAACCATTATTGCCAGTGGTGATCCAAAGAAACTGGTCACTGAATGTGACAATGAACAGGTGCGAGCCTTTCTTAGTAGAGGTAAAAATATATGAGTATAAAAGCAAATCCCATTGCAGTGGGTGGTTTTGTTATTGGAGCCATTATACTGATCGTGGTCAGTTTGCTGGTTTTGGGGTCGGGTCGGTATTTTAAACATGATCTGCGTTTAATGGCAGTATTTCCCGGTTCAGTTAAGGGTTTGAACGTCGGTTCACCGGTATTATTTCGGGGCGTGAATATTGGTTCGGTCGCCAGTATCAAACTGTATCATAATCATAAAACCAGACAGAGTCTGGTACCGGTATATATTGACCTTAAGCAGGAAGTTCTTGAATTAATGAATCAGGGAAAGAAAAACAGCAAACTGACAGAAGAGCAGGCTTTGCGTTTTATGGTTCTAATGATTAAGCAGGGACTATATGCCCGGCTGACTCTGGAGAATCTGGTATCAGGCCGACAACTGGTAGAATTTGAAATCGATCCGTCTATTCAGATTAAACTGACAGGAATTGACAAAAAATATCTGGAAATTCCCACGGTTGAATCTGATTTGAATAAGTTACAGAATCTGTTTAAGTCTATTCCTTTGCGGGAATTAACTGAAAATCTGGTCATTACAGTGACCGAGATTAACAAAATGTTTGCCAATGAAGAATCAAAAAATGTGCTGCGTAATATTAATGCAGCTATTACCGGCAGTCGAAAACTGGTGGACAGTTTAAATGCGCAGATCCCGCCGTTAATGGATTCGGGACAGGATCGTCTGGATCAAGCTCAGACACTGCTTAAGAATACCGAAGTGCAGCTATCAGAAACCTTACTGGAATTAACCCGACTGTCGACCAATTTGAACCAGCAATTAACACAGTTGACCCAGTCCGCCAGTAAAGCGTTTGATAAAAGTGATAAGACCTTTGACAATATCAATGCTATTGTTGATAAACAGAGTGTCGCACGACATAATCTGGAGAAGAGTCTGTCTGATCTGGCGCGGGCTGCTGAGTCATTCAGGGTGTTTACAGAATATCTGGAACGGCATCCTGAAGCGATTATTCAGGGGAAGAAAAAATATTAAGATATTAGTCGTTAATCATTAGTTATTAGTCGTTAGTACTGAGTATAGTGAGGGGATTGGGAAATGAGTTTGGGACGTAATATTAGTGGTTTGAAAGGCTTGCTTCTGGGGTTGCTTGTGCTGTCTGTACTATTGTCAAGCGGCTGTGGGACTTCGCAGAAAACGGATTTTTATCAGCTTTATGTGGAGGCGGATCATTCGCTGACCAATGTGGAAAACGGGGATGTGATTGGAATTGGTCCGATTAATCTGCCGGAATATATTAAGCGCCCTCAAATCATAACCCGAAAATCTGATCATAGTTTAAATATGTCAGAGTTTAATCGCTGGATAGAACCTTTTACTGACAGTATAACTCGGGTAATGGTGATAAATCTGTCTAATGAATTAAGTTCAAACCGGGTATTCTGGCTGCCCAGACGAGACCGCCAATACCCTCTGGATCTTCGGGTCTCCGTCGATATTGGGCGATTTGACGGGGCACTGGGTAAAGAGGTAACCCTCGAAACACGCTGGATGGTTTTTGATAAAAACGACAATCCCTTACAAACACACATATCCATTATTCATGAACCCGTTAAAGGCCAGACTTACGAAGATTTAGTCATCGCCATGAATAATGCCTTAACTAAACTAAGCCTGGAAATCGCCCAGGCCGCAAAAAAACATATTAAAAAGTAAAATATATTGTAATGGTTCAGCATTTTTTGAACTCCGCAAGAGTATCATCCAGTCGTGCCAGTATTTATGGGGTTTATGAAAACACGGATGTTTTCGTAATCACCAGGATAAGAACTTTGGACTTGTCGGTTTACCCTAAATTTTCGATAAAGTAAATTGTCAAAAACCAGCATTTATGTGGAATGCTTGATTATGTGTAGTAGTGATAGTGGTGTGACCGTATTCCCATTATAGTTCAAGATATTACAAAAACAGAAATAACAAAGGGCTCAACATAATTTTTATGTTCTCATGAGG
>Ga0256831_1001218_pt1 | contig 13619 bp, 9 predicted proteins | sample 132544metaG_FD_189087 | JGI IMG/M metagenome (GOLD analysis project Ga0256831, IMG submission 189087) | Hydrothermal vent microbial communities from Lau Basin, Pacific Ocean - 132-544 | ecosystem: Environmental > Aquatic > Marine > Hydrothermal vents | place: Pacific Ocean: Lau Basin | collected...
AGACTTCTATGAGTGTCTATACTGTGTAGTGGTCTCATTTTACCTAAAATCCATTGATAGAAGTATAAAACAGAAAGGATAATGGAGAGTAAATACCAAAATATAGCTACTCTTATAGAATTTTAAATGCCTTTTGGATAGAATAATAACTATATTTTATTTAGGATGAATTTTATGGATATAAGAGCTCAATTTTTAAAGTTTTTTGAAGACAAAGGACATACTCTCACACCAAGTGCACCTTTGGTTCCAGATGATGCAACACTTCTGTTTGTTAATGCCGGCATGGTGCCTTTTAAGAGTATATTTACCGGTGAAATTCCAAGACCAAATCCACCAAGAGCTACAAGTGCGCAGACTTGTATAAGGGCGGGTGGAAAGCATAATGATTTAGACAATGTTGGCTACACAGCCAGACATCACACTTTTTTTGAGATGCTTGGAAACTTCTCTTTTGGTGATTATTTTAAAGAAGATGCTATTAAATATGCTTGGGAATTTATCACCGAAGTTTTAGAACTTCCTAAAGAAAAGTTGTGGGTAACAGTACATGATAGTGATGATGAAGCAGAGCTTATCTGGCAAAAATATGTCCAAAAAGAGAGAATTAAAAGGTTTGGAGATAAGGATAATTTTTGGCAGATGGGAGATACCGGACCTTGTGGACCTTGTAGTGAGATTTTTTATGACCAAGGTAGTGAGCACTTCAATAGTGATGAGGACTATTTAGGTGGTGATGGAGATAGATTTTTGGAGATTTGGAATCTGGTATTTATGCAGTTCGAAAGAGATAAGAGTGGAAAATTAACACCACTTCCAAAACCATCAATTGATACCGGTATGGGTTTGGAGAGAGTTGTGGCTGTCAAAGAGGGAGTTTTTAGTAATTATGACTCATCTATGTTTATGCCTTTGATTCACAAAGTTGAAGAGATTTGCAATAAGCCATATGCCTATGATAGTGGAGCAAGTTACAGGGTGATATCTGACCATATTCGTTCAGTTGCCTTTTTGTTGGCACAAGGAGTTAACTTTGATAAAGAGGGAAGAGGTTATGTTCTAAGAAGAATTTTAAGAAGAGCTGTAAGACACGGATATTTGCTCGGTATAAAAGAGCCCTTTATGTATAAGCTTTTAGACACCCTAAATGGTCTCATGGGAAAACAGTATCCATATTTGATAGAGAAAAAAGAGATTTTGAGTGAGCAGATAAAACTTGAGGAGGAGAGATTTTTATCTACTATCTCACTTGGTCTTGATCTGTTTGAAAAAGAGTTGAAAAACACAAAAGATATCTTTAGCGGAATTGTAGCTTTTAAACTTTATGATACTTATGGTTTTCCACTTGATTTAACACAAGATATGCTAAGAGATCAGGGATTGGATATAGATATAGCTAAATTTGACGAACTGATGAGTGAACAGAGAAAAAGAGCAAAAGCTTCATGGAAAGGCAGTGGTGATAGTGCAACTCATGGTGATTTTAAACCGTTACTAGAAAAGTTTGGTTTAAATGAATTTGTTGGATATGAAGATACAAAATCAACATCAAAAGTTTTAGCACTTTTGGATGAAAATTTTAAAGAGGTTTCAAGACTCGATAAGAGTGGCTGGATGATGCTCGATAAGACTCCTTTTTATGCCCAAAGTGGTGGACAGTGTGGTGATATTGGAGAGATAAAAGAGCATGGGAGAGTAGTGGATACAAAAAAGTTTTTTGACTTAAATCTTTCACATGTAGAGCTTACAAACAGCATAAAAGTGGGCGACACTCTACATGTAGAGGTGGATGAGAGTAGAAATGAGATAGCCAAACATCACTCTGCAACACATATTTTACAAAGTGCTCTAAAGAGTGTTTTGGGCGAACATATAGCGCAAGCAGGTTCTCTTGTGGAGGCAGATAGATTGAGGTTTGATTTTTCGCATCCAAAAGCGATGAGTACGCAAGAGATTCAAAAGACGCAAGAGTTTGTCAATAGTATAATTTTTAAAGGCATAAAAGAAGAGACAAAGATTATGAATGTAGATGATGCCAAAAAAAGTGGAGCTATGGCACTCTTTGGAGAGAAGTATGGAGATGAGGTGAGAGTCGTCTCTTTTGGTGATGTTAGTGTTGAGCTTTGTGGCGGAACACATGTGAGCAATAGTGCAAACATAGGAAGTTTTTTTATCACAAAAGAGAGCGGAGTGAGTGCGGGAGTAAGAAGGATAGAAGCAGTATGCGGAAAGAGTGCTTATGAATATGCACTAAAATTCAGAGATATGGTTGAAAAAGCAAAGAGTGAAGTGAAACATAAAGATATATTTATAGGTATAGATAAGCTCAAAAAAGAGATAGCAGATCTGAAAGCAGAAGTAGAAGCATTTAGTGCAAATGCCGGCAAAGGGGTTGAGTCAAATACTATAAACGGTGTTGAGTTAATCGTAGATGAGTTAAAAGCCGGTGATATTAAGAAAAGTATAGATGATTTGAAAAATCAAAAAAATTCAGTAGCAGTTTTACTTTTTCAAAAGAAAGGTGATAAGGTATTGATTGCTAGCGGAGTGAAAAATGCCCCGATAAAAGCAGGTGCTTGGATCAAGGAGGTGGCTCCTATAGTAGGCGGTGGCGGAGGTGGGAGAGATGACTTTGCACAAGCCGGAGGGAAGAAACCACAAATGATTCAAGAGGCGAAAAGAGTAGCTCTAGAGTATGCCAAAAATATATTGTAAAAGTAGGTAGAAATATGCAGGATTTAATAACGGGTGTTTTTGAGAACCATAGGTTACTCATAATTTATTTACATATTCTAGCTGCATCTTTTTTGATCGGTAGCATGTTCGTTATTATTTTTATTATCAGACCTATAGGGAAAAGAGTGGAAGATGTAAAGACGAAGTGTGAAAATTGTCTGCTTATTTTGGGTAGATTTATCATTTTTTTAGTTCCTATTATGTTTATCATCTTGTCTGCATCTTTTTTTATCAATATTGGTATGGGGTTTGAATATGGAGACCCTACTGTTTTTATAATGATACATATAAAAGAGGCCATTTGGATCTTTATGGCTTTTAACTTTCTATATATCTATAAAAAGTACCTTAACGCAAAAAGGGCATATAAAAAGAGAGATTTTTTAGTTGTGCAAGAGAATGTAATTTTAATCACAAAATATCTTATTCCTTTGAATTTGGTGATTTCGCTAATGGCTGTATATTTTGGTATAGAGATAAAAGGAATTTAATTGAAGATACTATTAGCTTCAAAGTCATCAACAAGAGCAAAAATATTAAATGATTTTGGTGTAGAGTTTTCTCAGGTTGGAGTTGGTTTTGATGAGGATACTATAAAAATCCAAAATCCAAAAGATTTTGTTTACCATGCGACAAAGGGCAAGATGAATGCCTACTTGAGCCAAAATAGCTTGGATATTCCAATTTTATGTGCAGATACTGTTGTTTGTGCTAACAATACCATACTAAGAAAGGCAAAAAGTATACAAGATGCAAGAGAGATATTGCTAAAGCAAAGTGGCAATAGTGTCGTTATATTGACTTGCATGATTTTGAAATCATATAAGATGGAATTTATAGATTTGAGTGCCACAAAGTATCTGTTTTTGCCTTTTGATAGAGATGAAGTAGAGATTTATCTCAAAAGTGATGAGTGGAGAGATAAGGCAGGGGCTTGTATGGTAGAGGGATTTTGTAAGCAGTATATAAAAAAGGTAGTAGGTTTGCAAAGTACAGCTATGGGGTTGAGTGTTGAAAAGCTAATTCCATTTTTAAAGTTACATGATGTACTCTAGTGAATTAAAGGCTATTAAAAAATCAAATCGATTTAGAAAAAGGGAAGTTTGTAATACTAATTTGATAGATTTTGCTTCAAATGATTATCTTGGACTTAGCGAGGTAAAGAGTCTGTTGTTAAAAACATGCAAAACAATGCAAAGTTACGATACACATGCCCCAAAATCTTCTCAGTTAGTAAATGGCTACCATCAAATACATAAAAATTTTGAAGAGTTACTTTGTAGAACAAACGGTTTTTCAAGTGCTTTAGTAGTTGGGAGCGGTTTTTTAGCAAATTTGGCTTTGATTGAATCACTTCCTAGAAAAAAAGATTTACTTATATTGGATGAGGAGTACCATGCTAGTGGTCTATTTGCCTCAAAACTTCTTGATGCAACAGTTTGGAAATTTCAGCATAACAATATGGATGAGTTAGAGAAGTTGTTAAACAAAGGAGATTTTAAAAGAGTAATAGTGGCTGTTGAGGGTATCTACTCCATGAGTGGTGATCTGCTTGATGAGAAAATTTTTGAGCTTTGTGATAAGTATAAATTTCTTTTGATTGTGGATGAGGCTCATAGTGTCGGTGTGGTTGGAAAAAAACTATTAGGTGTATTTGACTTGTATGACATAAAGCCAAATAAGTACCATATCAAGATGGGTACTCTTGGGAAAGCTCTTGGTAGTTACGGAGCATATATTTTATGCAGTAATCACATAAGCGAGTATCTTCAAAATAGAGCAAAACCTTTGATATATGCTACAGCACCATCATTATTTGACATAGAACTTGCAAAAGAGAATTTTATCTACATGTGTGACAATAGAGAGTTTTTTACTAAAGAGATTAAAAAAAGAAAAGCGATAATCAAGAGATATTTTGGATATGATATGGATGGTTTGATATTTTCGTATAAGCTACAATCATCACAAGATGTTTTAAAATATAGAGAGAAACTTGCTAGTACAGGTTTTAGTGTTGGAGCTATTCGTCCGCCTACAGTAGAGGTTCCGATTTTAAGAATAATACCTAGAGTGAGCGTAGAAGAGAAAAAGTTTGAAGAGTTTTGCAAATATTTGGTAGAGTTAAAATGAGTATCGTATGCGAACAACTTGTCATTAAAAATGGAGATAAAATAGTTTTAGATATCTCTCTTGAGATTGAAAAATCTTTAGCTCTTATAGGTCAAAGTGGTAGTGGCAAAAGTTTGACGCTAAAGGCATTTTTAGATATGTTGCCAAGTAATCTGGATTCTGATATGCAAATTACTTGTGGTTATAAATTGATAAGAGGAGAAACTATCTCTATAATTCCACAAAATCCATTTACGGCTCTTTCGCCTTTAACAAAGATAAAAAATCAATTTTTTATAAGTGATGAGTTGATGTTAAATTACATAGACTTAGTTGGATTGGATAAGAAAATAGTAGATAGATTTCCATCAGAATTGAGTGGTGGACAACTTCAAAGAGTGATTATTGCTATGGCTCTGTCTGTAAAACCAAGATTATTGCTTCTTGATGAGCCTACAACCGCATTAGATAAGAAGAGTAAAGCCGATATATTGGATCTTTTAAAATGCCTACAGGATGCTGATGGTTTTGATATGCTGTTTGTAACTCATGATGTCTCTACTGTCGAAGAGTTATGTGATAGGGTCGGGATACTCAAAGAGGGAAAGATAGTTGAAGAGGGTAATATGCATGAGGTTTTAAAAAATCCTAAAAATCCATATACCAAAAAGCTGATCAATTCAGGTTTTAAAAATAGAGAATTTAGAAAATAGAGGAGATTTATAGGTGAAATATTTTATTTCATTCATTTTTGCAGTTGCTATCTTGGTAGCGTCTGGATTTTTATATCTATATTCGAATATTAGATTTGATGCATATAAGATAATAGATTACAAGCCTAGACTTACGACACAAATTTTTGATAGAAACGGTGAGCTTTTGGCAAATATATTTGACAAAGAAAACAGACTATATGTGAAATACGACGATATTCCACCCCGTCTCATAGAGGCATTGGTTGCTATAGAAGATACATCTTTTTTTGAGCATGGTGGTATAAATTTTGAGGCGATTTTTAGAGCCTTGATAAAAGATATAAAAGCTATGAAGCTGGTTGAGGGGGCTAGTACCTTGACCCAACAATTGATAAAAAATACTGTTTTAAGTCGAAAAAAAACAGTATCAAGAAAGCTAAATGAGGCTATATTAGCATATAAAATTGAGAGCGAACTATCAAAAGAGGAGATACTAGAGAGATATTTTAATCAAGTCTATTTTGGACATGGCTACTATGGTGTCAAAACAGCTGCTCTTGGGTATTTTAATAAAAATTTAGATGCACTTAGTTTAAAAGAGATGGCTATATTGGTCGGTCTTCCAAGAGCTCCTAGTGCTTATGATCCTACAAAGCATCTTGACTTATCGCTTAGTAGAGCAAATAGAGTGATATATAGAATGTATTCACTTGGCTGGATAAACAAAAATCAGTATAAGAAAGCAACAGATGAGCACCCTATAGTTTATGATGAGACTCTTACAAAAAATAGAGCCCCTTATATAGTGGATGAGGTTATCAAAAGACTAAAAGGTGAGTTTAGTGATCTAAAAACCGGAGGTTATAAGATATACTTAGGTATAGATTTAAAGTTGCAACAGTTAGCTAGAAAATCTCTCCTTGTAGGATACGATGCAATAATCAAAAGAAATATAGATGGTAACAATTCAAAACTTAATGGTGCAATGGTTGTTTTAGATAATAAAACCGGTGATATATTGGCTATGGTTGGAGGAGTTGATTATAAAAAAAGTCACTTCAACAGAGCTACTCAGAGTAGAAGACAACCCGGAAGTAGTTTTAAACCTTTTATATATCTTCATGCCCTAAATGTTGGGTATAATGGGCAGACTAAGATACCCGATATTTCAAGAGTATTCGTAGATAAAAAGAGCGATAAAGAGTGGAAGCCTAGAAATTATGAAGAGAACTTTGAGGGTATGATCACTTTAGAAAATGCACTTGTTCACTCAAGAAACCTAGCAACGATTAATCTGCTGAATGCTTTAGGGATGGATAGTGTTTATAAGGATTTGAGTAAAGAGGGATTTAAAAAATTGCCTTATGATCTCTCTATGGCGCTTGGAAGTTTTGGTATATCTCCTTATGATTTTGCCGGTTTTTATACAACTTTCTCAAATTATGGTTATAGATTGAAGCCTAGGCTAATAACTAAAATTGAGAGTAAATTTGGAGATGTTCAAAATTTTGAAGTAGAAGGAAAGAAAATTACAACACCATCTCAATCCTTTTTGATGATAGATATATTGAGACAGGTTGTAAAGAGGGGAACAGGAAGAATGGCACAGGTAAAAGGGGTTGAAGTTGCCGGAAAAACAGGTACTACAAATAATTATGTAGATGCATGGTTTTGTGGTTTTACGCCTGATATTGAAGTTTTGACTTGGTTTGGAAATGATGATAATACCCCTATGAAAAAAAGAGAAACGGGTGGCAGAAGTGCCGGCCCATCATTTGCTAATTTTGTAAAAAACTATATAAGATTATATCCGCAAACAAAGAGAAAGTTTGATATGCCAGATGGAGTGAGGTATAAGATAGTAGGTGGCAAGAAGCTCTATTTTACAGATGTATCGCCTTTGCCAAAAAATAGTCTTGAGCAAAATGGTGAAAGTGGTGGAGGGCTAATCTTTTAAATCGACAGCCAACCTTGCGAGGCGGTTTTGCTCTAGCTGTGCTAAAACTTTTCCACCTCGTACCACTTCTTATAGTGTGTAGTGCTTAGGCAGGGATTTTTGAGTTTTTTACCTCTTTGCTTTTTATATATTCATCTATCTCTTTTGCTGCTTTTTTTCCAGCTCCCATAGCTTGTATTACCGTGGCTGCGCCTGTCACTATGTCTCCTCCGGCAAAGACTCCCTCTCTTGTTGTGGCTGTTGTTTTGTTCTCTTCTATGACTATTGTGCCTTTTGGTGTGATTGCCATACCCTCGGTTGTAGATGTGACTAAATCATTTGGTTTTGTTCCGATTGAAATGACAACAGTATCAGCTTCTAAAACAAATTCTGAACCTATTATTGGTTTTGGAGATCTTCTTCCGCTGCTATCTGGTTCGCCTAATTCCATCTTGACGCACTTTATCCCTCTCACCCGTCCTTTCTCATCCGAAAGAATTTCTACAGGATTTGTCAAGAGGTGAAACTCTACACCTTCTTCTTTTGCATGAGCTGTCTCTTCTGCACGAGCCGGTATATCATCCCAGCTTCTTCTATATACTATAAATGTTTCAACACCTAATCTTTTTGCAACTCTTGCTGAGTCCATAGAGACATTTCCTGCTCCAATGACTGCCACTTTTTTACCTATTGTTGTTGGTGTGTGATAGTCTTTCTTGTTTCCTCCCATAAGATTAACTCTGGTTAAAAATTCATTTGCCGAGAGAACGCCCATGGCATTTTCACCTTTTATGCCTAAAAAGTTTGGAAAACCAGCACCACTTCCAACAAAAACAGCCTCAAAGCCTTCGTCAAACAGCTCATCGATAGTGATAGTTTTACCAATTACTACATTTGTGTGGAACTTGACACCAAGTTTTTTGATTCTATCTATTTCTGCATTTACTATCTCTTTAGGGAGTCTAAATTCTGGAATACCATAAGTTAAGACACCACCAAGTTTATGTAGAGACTCAAAAACTTCAACTTCATATCCATACTCTGATAACTGGGCAGAAGCTGCAAGTCCAGATGGTCCACTTCCTACTATCGCCACTTTTTTACCATTTTTTGCTGGTACTTTGGTCTCCATGTGTTGCAAAGACCAATCGCCTACAAATCTCTCAAGTAGTCCTATAGCAAGAGGTTCACCCTTTTTGCCTGATATGCAACTTCCTTCACACTGTTTTTCTTGAGGGCAAACACGACCGCATATAGAAGCTAATTTAGTATGCGCTAGAAGTATGCTAGCAGCACCTTCTATATCTTCTTCTTTTAGTTTTTTTATAAATGATGGTATATCAATCCCAACAGGGCAGGAGTTGACACATTTTGGTTTTTTACATAAAAAACATCGATTTGCCTCTTCGACTACCTCTTTAAATGTATAGCCAAGATTTACTTCGTCAAAGCTATGCACTCGATGCAGTGGTTCTCTTACATAAGGATGTGCTCTCTTTTTGACATCATGAACATCTTCATGTTCTATTGGACATTCGTCGTTTTCATGCTCGTCTTCTAGTGTGTTCTCTTGTCGCATTCTTAGTCTAGTTTGTGCTTCGTCAAAATTTACTTTGAAGCCATCAAACTCTGGACCATCAACACAGGCAAATTTAACTTTTCCATCTATTTCAACTCTACAAGCACCACACATTCCTGTTCCGTCAACCATGAGAGGGTTCAGACTCACTATCGTGGGGATTTCTAGTTTTTTAGTCATGATTGTTGCATATTTCATCATTATCATCGGACCTATAGCAACTGCTTGTGTAAACTCTCTACCCTCTTTCAATACTAAACTTTTCAAAACATCTGTAACATTTCCATGCATTCCATGTGAGCCATCATCTGTGCACACATGTACATTTGGTGTAAATTTTTTAAACTCTTCTTCAAGTATGAGTAAATTTTTTGAGCGAGCACCAAGTATTATATCCATTTTCAATCCATTCTCGTGAAACCATTTTACCTGTGGATGAATAGGAGCAGCTCCAACGCCACCTGCGATAAATACAAAATGTTCATTTTTTAATTTTTCTATATCATCATTTAGAAACTCACATTGTTGACCAAGTGGTCCAACAACATCTTCAAAAAAGTCGCCTATCTCAGCTTTCTCCATATCTTTTGTGCTTTCACCAACAATTTGAAATATGATATTTACACTTCCTCTTTCTTTATCATAATCACAAATTGTCAGAGGAATTCTCTCTGCAAATTCATCTAATTTTACTATCAAAAATTGTCCTGGCATTGCTTTTTTTGCAACCATTGGTGCCTCTATATCCATAGAAACTATTGTTGATGATAGATATTTTTTACTCAATACTTTATACATTCTATTTCCCCTTTTTTATTCCAAATGTAAATCCCTCTTTAACCCTCTTAATCAATTCAGGCACAACATCATTGTAATCTCCTACGAGTCCAAAATCAGCGTTTGAAAATATACTTTCATTAGGATGAATATTTATCGCTATGATTGTTTCAGACTCTTTCATTCCTGCGATATGTTGAATTGCTCCGGATATACCAATAGCAATATATACTTTTGGTCTTACTGTTTTTCCTGTTTGTCCAACTTGTCTTGCATATTCACTGATTCCCATATCTACCATAGGTCTGCTAGAAGCATATTCTGCGTTGATTCCTTGCTCTTTTAGAGCATTTGTTAGCTCTTTTATTAGCATCATATCATCGCCCGCAGTTCCTCTTCCGCCAGAAACTATAATATCTGCTTCAAAGATATTTGCCAATCCACCATCTCCTCTAACAGTCTTTATAATTTCAGTAACAAAATCATCATCTTCTAGTTTTGGCTTAAAATTTGAGACTGTACCTTTTAAATTCTCATCTCTCTTTGGTACTTCAAAAGTGCCGGCTCTTGCTGTTGAAATTTGCGGACAGTGAAAACCCAGAATTGTAGCTAGTTTAGATTCTCCATAGGTCGGTCTTCTTGATTCAAGTATAGGAGCAAATACTTTTTTATTTTTTCTATCAATGTGTTCGCCTATCTCTAAACCTGTACAATCTGCCGTAACCCCACTTTGAGTCTTTACCGCCGTTCTAGGGGCTAGTTCTCTTCCAGCTGTAGTTGCTGCAAAAAGGGTTATTTCAGGATTATATTTTTCTATAACCTGTGCAAAAATAGATGAAAACGGCAATATTCTATACTCTTCCAATCGTTCATCATTAACAACTATGACTTCATCGCTGCCATGGTATATCAACTCTTGAGCTAAATTTTCTACATTGTGACCAATGAGAAGTGTTCTTACTTTAGTACCCTTTTCTAGTGAATTTGCCAAATTTTTTGCAGGAGTTAAAAGCTCTAGTGATGGTCTAGTTATCTTGCCATTTGCTAATTCTGCCCATGTGAGAATTCCACTAGCCCCTTCTCTGAAGTCCACTCTTTCATAACCCTCTGGTGCAACTTTTGCTTTTGCCTCTTTTTTTTCTACTTTTTGCAGAGTATTTTTACCAGATTTTATATTTGTTATTAAACTTTCAACTTGCAAAGAGACGCTATCTCCTTTACTCATTATGACAGGTGCTCTTTCGCTTTTTATATTTACAACTTTTGCAACAATAGTCGGTGATCCAGATAGTCCAATCTTCTCATCGCTTAGATTTATATCCTCAACACTTAGTATTTTTACTTCTGTATTTTTTGCTTTAACTGCGCCTACTAGGCTTGGTCTTCTAGGAGGAATGCCTGTAGGTGTTAGTGATAGGGTACAAGGTTTAGGGAGTTTTAATACTTGATATCCACCCTCAATAATTCTTTTTGCAATCACATGACCATCTTTATACTCTACATGTTCTATGAAAGTAGCCTGTGGTATATCTAAATTTTGAGCAACTTGGGATGGAACATGAGCTGTATCTCCATCACTTGTTTGACGACCGGCTACTATAATAAAATCTTCATTTGCCCCTTTGCCAAACCCCAAGTGTTTTATCATTGTGGATATGGCAAGTCCTGTTGCAAAAGTATCAGACCCACCAAGTTTTCTGTCCGATAGAAGATATGCTTCGTCATATCCCATAGATATTGCCTTCTTAAGTGATTGCTCAAAAGATGGAGGTCCCATTGAACAAACAATCAACTTTGCATCTTTAAGCATGGATTTTAGTTGTAAACCGGCTTCTAGTGCAAATGAGCAATCTATATTTATAATTGATTTTGCTTTTGTTCTGTCCATCAGACCATCTTCTCCCATCCTCATTTGAGTTGGAAGTGGTACTTGCTTCATTAGGCTTATTATTGTTGTCATTTCTCTTTACTCCATTTACATATTTTGATATTGCGGGCCGTCACCACCATAAGGTGGGTTCCATGTTATCGCATCGTTGGGTGTTTTTATATCACAGGTTTTACAATGTATGCAATTTTCTGCGTGTATCTTCAAGCTTCTTTTTCCACTCTTATCAATATGTTCTTCATAAACTGCTGCGGGACAAAAATACTGACATGGCATACCATATTGATTTATATTGATTTGTGAGAATTTATTAATGTCTCTTACTACTAGATGGGTTGGTTGCTCCTCATCATGGTGTGTATTTGAGTAAAAAACACTACTGTCTTTATCAAATGTTAATTTTTTATCAAATTCCAGCTTTCCTGCAAATCTCTCTTTGAAGGGTTTGTTTTTGAAGTCTGATAACTTGCTAGTGCTTAAACTATCCTTTGGCAGGTGAGGTGTTAATAGGCAAAAACCATTTGTTATAAGTTGCACACCAAATTTAAAACCACCTACAAAAAGACCTTCGCTCATAACTGCCCTAAAATTTCTTACTGGATATAGCTCTTTTTTGATTCGACTTTTATCTATTAGTTTTTTATACAAGGACAATCTAGCTTCACTGAAATCATTGGCTTTTAATGCCTCATATGCAGTTTGAGCTGCACACATTCCTGAAGTTAGACCAAGATGTACCCCTTTGAGTGCCGGCATCGCAACAAAACCACCACTGTCTCCTACTATCAAGAGATTATCTGTATATAGTTTTGATATACAGTTCCATCCACCCTCAGGGATAGTTTTGGCTCCATATTGGGTAAGTGTCCCACCCTCTAGTATATTTCTTAAAAATGGATGTTGCTTCCAAATTTGCATAAGGGCGTGAGGATCAAGTGTCGGATCTTCATAGTCAAGACCTATGGCAAATCCTAGCTCAACTCTATTGTCGCCCAAGCCATATATAAAACCACCTCCAAACTCTTTACTCTCTAAAGGATATCCAAAGGTATGATAGACTTCACCTTTTTTTATAGCATCATCTTTGATAGTCCAAATCTCTTTAACGCCTATGGAGTATAGCTGTGGATTTGAGTTTGCACGAAGAGCAAATTTAGTTTTGACTTTTTTCGCCAAAGATCCTCTGCTTCCCTCTGCCAAAACTATAAGCTTTGCAAAAACAGTGCTTCCCTCTTGAAAGTTTTTTAGTTTCTCTCCATTTTTATCTATACCAGTATCTACACATTTTGCGCCAATAACTTTATTGTCTTTATAAATCAAATCACTTATTGCAAAACCGGGGTATATTTCAACTCCTTTTTTTATTGCTGTATCTGCTAAATATTTGCATATTTTTGATAATGAAACAATCTTGTTTCCTATGTTATTCATATATGGCGGATGAAAGGGCAGGGGTGAAGAAGTTTGCTGAGTTAGTCTTATGGTGTCATCACTGATAACCTCACACTCTATTGGTAAATTTTCAAACTCTTCTTTGTTTAGCAGTTCTTTGAATGCTTGTTCTTTAATGAGCGTACCAGAGAGGATGTGTGATCCAACTTCTTGCCCTTTATCTACAACCATAATTCGCTTTTTTTCGCCATCTTTATTTAGTAGATTCGCAAGATGTATTGCAGTGCTTAAACCGGAGGGCCCAGCTCCTACTATAAGGACATCTACTTCAAGTTTATTGTTCTCTTTCATAATATTTCTCCATTTCTTTCAACTTCAGGAGAATATTATCGAAAATTTATGAAAAACAGGTCTAATAGAGTGAAAAAAAGTGGATTTTTTACTAAAAGTGTGTCGTTTAGTAACTATCTTGAGATATATAAAAAAGATATAAAACTCATAAAT